>Ga0335085_10001514_pt1 | contig 48441 bp, 40 predicted proteins | sample Lox_Sample_45_FD_206712 | JGI IMG/M metagenome (GOLD analysis project Ga0335085, IMG submission 206712) | Soil microbial communities from Loxahatchee National Wildlife Refuge, Florida, United States - Lox_Sample_4.5 | ecosystem: Environmental > Terrestrial > Soil > Wetlands | place: USA...
CCGTCCTCCCCTTCTCCATCGGATTCGATAGATTTCCCCATGCCTTGAAAAATCCCCGCCCCGCAGGGGCGGAACTCGGTAGCTTACCGAAAACGGCGACTCTCCATTTCACGCTGAACCAAGACACCGCCACCGGTTTCATAACGACGTACTGGCTCGTAAAGACGATGCGTGCAATTGCGAATCCGAGCCAAGATGTGGAAGAAGACAAAAGGAAAGTCGGAAGCAAGAAACTCTACCCAGCGGTCATATATGTATGCGGTGGCTCGATGGTCCTAAGCGCTGCTGGCGCAGTTTCGGTCCTATACGAACCATCGTGGACTAAGTTCTCGTCGGTGAGGTTCTCCCTAGATGTCGGCTTCATATTTTATATGGCTCTTTTCATACTTCTTTATCTGTTGATAAATTTAGTGAATAGAATCAGCGACCTCATGGGAATGCTACTCAACCAACTCCATGAACTGCTTAGTTATTCAGTCACACAGGGGGAAGCCAACCTGAAAATCGCAGATACCGTTGTTAAACTGTCGAAACTAACCGGTAAAGCCCTATCCCCCCGGGAGCGGGGGGGGACCGCGAAGCGGTAGGTGAGGGTGGAGCCATTGACGGACGCAGCTAAGCCATTTGTTTTCAAGCAGATCGTGGCAAGATTGAGCTAAGTGTCTTATTATCATAGAGATCGTGGGATGTGCGTAGGCGATTTTTAAAGTCATTTGTTTTCAGAAACATCGTGGGATGTATTTTCAGTTTTTTTCGCTTTTTCGCCTTTGACCGCCGCGTTCTTGGCTTTCAACTTGAGCAGCAGGTTCGAGAGTTGCGCGATCTGGCGGACGCTCGACTCCTCCATCTTCAACGCCCCTGACGCCTGGCGCCAGTTCGGCGCGAGCGCGCTATCACGAAAGTAGTCGTTCTCCTCCAGCGTGGTTTCGCGCTGGTGGTCGCGGGCGGCAATTGCAGCTTCGGTCTCCTCTTGAAGCAGGGCGGCGAGCTTTTTCCGCGCTTCGGTTCGGTCCGTCCCGGTGGCAATCGGTACGTCCGGAAGTTGCAGGGGGTCGCTCTCGTCGCACGCGGTCTCCTCGCCAGGTTCCGGAGGCTGCATGAGGTTGTTCAGCAGGACCAGGATATCCCCGGCTCTTCCCTCGGGCTCCTCACCATAGATGGCCCTAAACAGCTCGAATTCGTCCTCACCGGCCACGAACTCGTCGCCCGCGGCCAGAGCCTCCACCAACCGGTCGAGGTTATCGAGGTCCTGGTCATGCCGCTTGCAGGCCTGGCGCACCAGGCTCCGCAGCTTCCGGTCCGCCTCCCGCACCTGCCCCACGGCGATGCTTTGCTGAGCGCGATCCGCGCGTCCCAATTGCCACAAGGCGCGGGCCAGGCGCTCCACCAGTTGCGCCTGGAACTCGTCGGAGGGCTGCCAGGAGGCCTTGACGGAGTCGAGCAACCGCGCGAACTCCTCCGGCTCCTCGCCCAGGATGCGCAGGGCTTCGCCGGAATCCCGGCGGCGGGCGCCGTGCAGGATCTTGCTCTCCCGCATACGCTCCAGGCCCTCCGGCGTGCAAGGACCGTGCGACTGAACGCCGTTGGCCTGATTGGCCGCAATTTTCTCGGGGGTAAGCGACGGACTCTTGACCAGAGACATGGTAAAACTCCCGGCCGTAACCTGATGGGACACAAAGGGGTGCCCGCAGGAAGCGGCAGCCAAGCAAATATATCTCGGGTGATATGAACCATACTATACCTACCCTCACGCTGTCAAGAGGAATCTTTCCCGGCCGGACAGCGGCTACTTCAGGTTGGCGGCAAAGAAATTCACCATGCGCGTCCAGGCGTCGGCCGCCGCCTCCGGACGGTAGCCGTCCTTGTTGTTGGGATTCTCAAAAGCGTGACCGGCCCCGTCGTAGATCTTGGCGTCGATCTTCTTGCCCGCAGTCTGCATCGCCTTCTCGAACGCCTGCACATCCTCCGGCTTGATCCCCCGGTCGAGGGCGCCGAAATTGCCGAGCACGGGCGCCTGAATCCTGGCGATGACAGCAGGGTCGGTGGGCATGGCGCCGTAGTTGACCACGCAAGCCGCCAGCTTCGGCTCATTCTCGGCGAGCAGCAGCGAGTAGCCGCCTCCCATGCACCAGCCCACGTCGCCGATCTTGCTGGCCTCCACGTCCGGCCGCGAGGCCAGGTAAGCGAAGGCCGCCTGGAGGTCGCGTACCGCCCGGTCCTGCGGCAGGCCACGCGCCAGCTCGTGGGCCTCGCCGGGATCAGCGGCGCTTCGCCCGCGATAAAGGTCCACCGCCAGCGCCACGTAACCGAGTCCGGCAAATTTCTGCCCCTGCTCCTTCACCCAGTCGTTCAGCCCCCACCACTCGTGGATCACGATCAGCGCCGGATGCTTGCCCGCCGAATCGGGCAGGGCCAGATATCCGCTGACGGTCTCGGTTCCGCTCGGATAACTGACCATGGCGGTCTTGACCGCAGCGCGCGCGGCGCCCGCCAGGGCGAGGCTGCAGATCGCCATCGAAGCAACAAGAATGCGTCTCATCGGTCACCTCCTCATTCGCGGCTTGCCGGGCCATTCTACGCACTTCTTCGTTGGTCCTGGATTCCCGCTTTCGAGCTCCCGCTGGAATGCTTTTCCACGTCCACCAGGAGTTGCGGGTTCTCAGGCGAATAGTGAACGTTGCCGCCCGCAAGAAATTAAATCGGCGTAGCCGATTACAAACTCTGCTTGGGCGATAAATTGGGATATCTAGAAATTCTTCGCGTCCATAATTTCGTCGACATTCTGCCTATGCTTGGCTGAAACACCGCCGGTTGCGCCAGTGCCACAACTCGCACTGGTAGCCCGACGGATGAGATGCTCGTGTCGGCATGGGCAGGGGTCGTGGCCGTCCCTCTGCTCTCCTCAGCCGCCTTCGAGCCCAAGGTGCTCAGCGAGGAACCGCTCCATCGCGCCGTAGAAGTCGAACTGGTTCTCCTCGTTCATGAACCCGTGCCCCTCGCCGTCCTTAACGAGGTACTCGACGTCTACTCCCCGCTCGCGCAGCGCCGTGACGATCTGGTCCGACTCGCCTTTCCGCGCGCGCGGGTCGTTGGCGCCATGCGCGATCAGCAACGGGCAGCGGATGCGGTCCACTGTCCAGCGCACGGCGTCAGTCAGGTCGTCCTGCATGGCGAGACCCCACTGGCCGAAGCTCGCCTTCCAGAACGCCTTCCCGTAGCCTGTTGACCCGCGATAGTTGACCTCAGCACGGCCGCGCCGCAGTTGGCGAGAAACTGGACCTCCGGGTTAAAGCCCCACGAGTCGCGTAACCATGGCCCGCCGTGCGGGTTGAGCAAGAGCGGCAGGTTCCTCGGCTGGACGCCCGTCGGCACGGTCAGGTAGCCGTGGATCGTTAGACCGTCACGGCTCGTATAGGAGATCGGCTGCATCTGTACGAGTTCGTCCTCGCGCAGCCAAGGGCTCGCGTCGAAGAGTGGCGTCAGCTCCCTGGCGTGCGCCGTCATTCTCCCAGGTGAGCAGGTGATAGCTGCCCTGTGTACGGTCGCTGGCGGAGTGCACGACCCAGCGCGTCTCGTCGCGCGAGTGAGAGCGCAGCTGGTTGAGGCGGCGGGGAAGCTCTTCTTCAAGGTACTCCTGTTGGGCGTGGCGCTCCGCGTCGAGGAAGTGCCACGTCGGCTTGTCGGTTTCGTAGGCTGCCGCGGGCGGGACCCGACGCCGCCGGGAGGTATCGAGCCCGCTTACGTCCACCTCGGGGTGCTCGAAGAGCAGTGTCCCGTGCTCGGCGGTTGTCGGGTCGTACTCGATGATAGCGGCCCTGTCGCGGCCGGCGTTGGAGGGTACGAGGAGACGGCGGTCGTCAAAAGTGAAGCGGCGGGGTAAGTCTCTCGCGGAAGTCGTGCGTCGCGACCGTCCGCCAGGGAGTGGTCTCGGTCTCGCGGTACAGCAGGCTCATCGAGACGCCGTCGCTGGCGGCTGCGTCCCGAATACGGCCCGACCAGTCGGTGACCCAGCGCCGGACGTTGCCTGGATTCTCGGCGACAAGCTGGATCTCGCCGGTTGCGACGTTAGAGCGGTAGGCGTCGAAAACCCGCGGATCGCGCCGGTTCATCTGGAACAATACCTGGTCCGGCTCGTCCTCCAGGTCGTCCACGAGCCCACACTTTACGCCCTCGAACGGCGTGAGATCGATCGCCCCCGTGCCGTCGGCCTTAACCGCGTAGAGGCGTTAGTTTTCATCGCCGCCTGAGTCCTGGGCATACACGAGCCGGTCGTCGCCCGCCCAGAGCCAGCCTAGGGCGTCGCGGGCCGTGGCGTGCGTGACGCGGCGCTCCTGGCCGGTCCGCAGGTCGCGCAGGTGGACGTTGAGGCGCCGCTCCCAGGGAGCGAGCCAGCCGAGGTGGGTACCATCTGGAGAGATCCGGACGTCGCTCCGCTCGGGCTTGCGGAAGAAGTCTTCGATGGAGATGCGCCGCGAGGGTGCCATGGCTGCCCCGACTCCCAGAAGGTTCTGACATGAGAATATCATTCCTCAATTAACCGCGAGCTACCGCGAGCACTAACTCGATCCTGTTATCTGGGTTCCAGGCTTGAGGCTTTCTTCATTCAGGTCGTAAGACTGTCGGCGCAAGGCGGGAATGACCCTTCGCATCAAGCGTCGCGCCCCGGCGTAGTCACCCCCGCGAAAGCGGGGGTCCAGCTCCCTATTTACTATTCTCTAGTTGCCTGCAATATTCGGATCATGGGTCAGGACCTCGACGCCACCCGCGCCGATTTGAAAACCAAGGACCGGGGAACGGAGCCTCGCACGGCGCTGGCGCGATTCCCTTATGCCACGGCGGCCGCGCTGATGGCGATTGCCATCGCGGTCTACGCGGGGTCCCTGAAGGGCGGCTTCGTGTACGACGACGAGTCGCAGATCCTGCTCAATCCTTTCGTGGTCAATCCGAGTCTGTGGCGCCGCATCTTCGCCGGCTCCGTCTGGTCGTTCCAGGGCCGGGGCATGCAAACGAACTTTTACCGGCCCCTTCAATTCTTCTGCTACTGGACGATCTACCGGTTGGCGGGCCCGGCACCGGCCCTCTTCCACCTCTTCAGCGTCCTGCTTTACGCCTTGACAGCCTGGATTGTTTACCGGGCGGCGGCGCGGCTCTTGAGCGCGGCCACGGATCGGCGGGCGCAGATTCCGGCCCTGGCGGCGGCTCTGCTCTGGGCCCTTCATCCGCTGCACGTGGAGGTAGCCGCCTGGATCTCGGCGCTGCCCGATCTGGGCTGCGGGCTCTTCTATCTGCTCGCTTTCCTTCTCTTTCTGCGCGCCGAGCAGGCCGCTGACGGGAAGCTGCGGCGTCACGCAGGGGCGGCCGCCGCTTATCTTCCGGCCCTCTTCTTCAAGGAGCCCGCTTTGAGCCTGCCTCTGGTCTTGGCGGCGTACTGGTTCTTCTTCCCGCGAGACTCTGGCGAGAGGTCGCCGGAGGAGTCGCGGCCGGTCTGGACTTTGGCCCTTTACTTGGCTCCGGTGGCCTTCTACCTGGCGGTGCGGCGTCGGGCGCTCGGCCACTTCTCGCAGGCGAGTCATTTCTGGCGCGTCAGCCCGCGCGATCTGGAGGCGGCCCTGGGGCTCCTCGGCCAGCATCTGCGCTTGTTTTTATGGCCGGCCCACCTGAGCGCCTTCCGGACGTTCGAGATCGGACCCAGCTTGCGGACGCCCTGGCCCTGGCTGGCGCTGGCCATGCTGGTCCTAGCGCTGCTTTACCGGCGCCGCCAGCCGCTGCTGGGATTTGCGGTCTGGTGGTGGTTCCTGACGCTGCTGCCGTGCCTGGACGTGCGGCAACTGAGCGTGCCCTTGCTGGCGGATCGCTTCTCTTATCTGCCGAGCTTCGGCCTCTGTGTCGCTGTCTCCTTCCTCCTGCTGGTAGAGCTTCCCGCCCGCGCCGGCGATCTCCGGCTCGCGCGGCTCGCCCTCGCCGCACTGGCGCTGGTGCTGCTGCTGGCCGTGACCGGAACGGTGCGGGCCGTGGGTCACTGGCGCGATGAGGAGACACTGCTGAACTATTCTCTGCAGCAATCGCCCGACGCGCCTGGACTGCACCGCGGGCGGGGCCTGGTGCTGGAATACCGCTACGGCGATTACGACGGCGCCGAGCGCGAGTACCGGCTGGCGATGCAGCTTAATCATTCGGGTCTCGCCCCCAATCTTTACCTGGACTACGAGTGCGAATTGGGTTTGGGGCGCGTGGCCCAGCATCGAGGCGACCGGCAGGGGGCCATCGACCGCTACCAGGCGGCGGCCCGCCTGCAACCGCAGCTTAGTCCGGCCTACGACGCCCTGGGTGTGATCTATTTTCCCGCCGGGGATTACGCGGACGCCGCGCCCTATTTCGAGCGTGCAGTCGCCGCCAATCCCCAGGACTTGGGCGCGCTGTTCTATCTCGGGAACTGTTACCTGAAGCTCGGCCGCTATCGCGAGGCTGCCGCCCAGTTCCACGCCGCCACGCTGGTCGATCCAACCTTTCGCGCCGCCTATGACGCCGAGGCTCGCGCCCTGGACGCGGCCAGGGATCCGGATGGGGCGGCGGCCGTCCGCCGCAGGGAACCGCGCTGAAAGAACCACCAGCCCGTCATCCCGCGAAAGCGGGAATCCATTGGGAGGTCGTGCTAAATAGCATGGATCCCCGCTTGCGCAGGGGATGACCTCGGTGAAGGGTGTCGCGGACCGTCAAACTGGCTTCGATTCAAAATAGTTGACTGGCGCCCGACACAATCGGCTCAATTCTGCTATAATGAGCCTCGTGTTATTCGCTCCCATCACGCGGCACCATCACGGCCATCGCGCCCACCACGGGCGCCATCTGCCATCACGGGCCGAGTGCTGATCGGAATCTAATCAAGCAAGAGTTAGCGCGGCCCGCCCGGAACTGATGGCGGGCTTTTTCATTAGTGGGGAGAAGCATGAATCTCGATTTCAGCAAACTGGACGGGCTGGTGACGGCGGTGATTCAAGACCAGTCGAGCGGCCGCGTCCTGATGGTAGGCTTCATGAACGAAGAGGCCTTCCGGCGGACGGTGGAGACGGGCTACGCCACCTTCTTCAGCCGATCGCGCAACCAGCTCTGGATGAAGGGCGAGACCTCCGGCCATCGCCTGGAGGTGACCGAGATCTCCACCGATTGCGACCGCGACGCCGTCCTGCTGAAGGTGAAGGCGCTCGGCCCCGGCGTCTGCCACGAAGGCTACGAGAGCTGCTTCTTCCGCCGGCTGGCGGACGGCGATTGGGTCATCAGCGAGCCCCGGGCCTACGATCCGAGGGCGGTCTATGCTGCGCCAGCGGGTCGTGAGAAGCCGGGCGAGAGCCGGGACCCAGTGTCGGGCGCAGTCTCATCTCAGGATTCAGGCGGGGGCAGAGCATGAAGTTGAAGCTGGGAATTCCGAAAGGCAGCCTGGAAAACGCCACCATCGACCTGTTTCGCCGCGCCGGCTTCAACATCAGCACCTCCAGCCGGTCCTACTTTCCGGCCATCGACGACGCCGAGATCGAGTGCATGCTGATCCGGGCGCAGGAGATGGCGCGTTACGTCGAGGACGGCGTGCTGGACGCCGGTCTCACCGGCCGCGACTGGGTGGCCGAGACGGGAGCCAGCGTGGCCACGCTCGCCGACCTCATCTACGCCAAGCAGAGCTTCGGCAAGGTGCGCTGGGTGCTGGCCGTGCCCGAGGCCTCGCCTTTGCACACCGCCAAGGATCTCGAAGGCAAGATCATCGCCACCGAGCTGGTCGAGACCACGCGCCGCTATCTGGCGAGCCAGGGCGTCCAGGCCAAGGTGGAGTTCAGTTGGGGCGCCACCGAGGTGAAACCGCCGGAGCTGGCCGACGCCATCGTGGAAGTCACCGAAACCGGCTCCTCGCTGCGCGCCAACAAGCTGCGCATCATCGAGACGGTGCTGGAATCCAACACCCAGCTAATCGCCAATCTCGACTCGCTGAAGGATGATTGGAAGCGGCGCAAGCTCGAGGACATCCGCATGCTGCTGGAGGGCGCGATCAGCGCGCTGGGCAAGGTCGGATTGATGCTCAACGTGCACCGCGACGATCTGCAAAAAGTGCTCGGGGTGCTGCCTGCCCTGAAGCGGCCCACGGTCTCGCATCTGAGCGACGAAGAGTGGCTGGCGGTGAACACCATTCTGGATGAGACCACCGTCAGGAACATCATCCCCCGGCTCAAGGAGGCCGGGGCCCAGGGGATCGTGGAGTATCCGCTGAACAAGATTGTGATGTAACGCCCATGATTCGCGTTCTTGATCATTCCGAAGCCGGGGACTTTTTCAGACGCCGGGCCTCGCGTCTGGGCGAGGCCGAGCGCGTGGTGGCGCCGATTTTCGAGGCCGTCCGCAGCCGCGGCGACGCCGCCGTACTCGAATATGCCCGCCAGTTCGACGGCTTTACCGGCGATCGCCTGGCGGTGCCGGCGGAGGACTGTCAGGCGGCGCTCGAAGGTCTGGCGCCCGGGTTCCGGTCCGCCGTCGAAGCGGCTGCCAGGAACATCTGCGATTATGCCCAAAGCCAGCTTCCGCGCGAGCAGTTCGTGGAACATGCAGACGGCCGCCGCCTCGGCCAGATCGTGCGCCCGCTCGATTCCATGGGCGCTTACATTCCGGCCGGCCGCTACCCCTTGCCCTCGACCCTCCTGATGACGGCGATTCCGGCCCAGGCGGCCGGCGTCAGAACCATCGCGGTCGCCTGCCCGCGGCCGAGTCCCGAGATCCTGGGCGTGGCCGCTTATTTGCGCGTGCCGCTCGTCTTTCGCATGGGCGGCGCCCAAGCGATCGCCGCTTTTGCCTTTGGTACGGAGACGGTTCCGAAGGTGGATCGGATCGTCGGGCCGGGAAACGTCTACGTGGCGGCCGCCAAGAAGCTGATCGCGGGTGAGACGGGGATCGACTTTGTCGCCGGTCCCACGGAGATCGTCATTATCGCCGCTGAAGCGGAGCCTGTCCTGGTTGCCGCCGACATGCTGGCTCAAGCCGAGCATGACACCGAGGCCTCGGCCATCCTGCTGACGACCTCCCGCCAGCTGGCGGAGGCCGTGGCTGCAGAAATTGAATCCCAGCTCGCGACGCTGCCCACGGCTCCGGTCGGCCGGCAGGCCATCGCCGGCAACAGCGCCATCGTCCTGGTGGATTCGCTGGAGCAGGCCGTCGAGCTCTCGAATCAGCTCGCGCCGGAGCACCTCGCGCTTTACGAGCGCAGCCTGCTGCCAGCCATTCGGCACGCCGGCAGCGTCTTTCTGGGTCCCAGCAGCCCGGAAGCCGCGGGCGACTACTGCTCCGGCCCCAACCACGTGCTCCCGACGTCGGGCGCGGCGCGGTTGCGCGGAGGTCTCTCCGCGGCCGATTTCGTCAAGGTGATCTCGGTGCAGGATCTGACGCCTGAAGCGCTCACAACCTTAGCGCCCTCGATCACCACGCTGGCCCGCGCCGAGGGCCTGGAGGCTCATGCCCGCTCGGTGGAGGTGCGGCTCCGTGGCTGACCGTCGCGCATCTACGCTATCCGGACCGGTGCCGCGCCGCGCCGTGCTCGAAATGGCGCCTTACCGTCCGCTTACCGACGGCCGGGCCGAGAAGCTGCGGCTCGATTTCAACGAAAACACCGTCGGATGCTCGCCTCGCGTGGTGGAATTCTTGAGACAGCGGCTGAGCGAGGGCGAGCTGGCCGTCTATCCCGAGTACGCAGACGCGCGCCGCGAGCTGGCCAGATTCTTCGGCGTCGCGGAAGAAGAGCTGCTGCTCACCAACGGGACCGACGAGGCCATTCAAGTCTTCGTGAACACGTATGTGAATGCCGGCGACGAAGTGGTGATGGCCCGCCCGTCGTACGCTATGTACCGCTTTTACGCCGAGGTGGCTGGCGCCTCGATTCGCGAAGTCGACTACCGGCCCGCGGACCTGTCGTTCCCCCTGGAGGAGCTGCTCGAGTCCCTCAGACCCTCGACGCGCGCGGTGATCTTTGCCAACCCCAACAATCCCACCGGTACGGGCGTGTCACTCGAAGCCCTCGGACGAATCCTGGATCGCGCCCCCGGCGCCGCGGTGCTGATCGACGAAGCGTACTACGAATTCAGCCGCGTCACCGCGCTCGGGCTGCTGGGCAGGCGATCGAATCTGTTTCTCAGCCGCACCTTTTCCAAAGCCTACGGGATGGCCGCCATGCGCTGCGGATGCTTGTTTTCGCAGGCCGGAAACCTGCAGCATCTCCGCAAAGCCCAGTCGCCTTACAGCGTGAACACCCTGGCGGTCCTGGCGGCCCGCGCCGCGGTGCAGGACACCGGCTACGTGAATGGATACGTGAAGGAGGTGCTGGCGGCCCGGGACCTGCTTTGCGAGGGCCTCCGCCGGCTCGGGATTCGCACCTACCCCAGCCAGGCGAACTTCGTGCTGTTTCAAGCGGGTGAGCGCGCGATCCCGCTGCGGGACGAACTGCGAGCTCGCAACATTCTGGTGCGCGACCGCAGTTACGAGCTCGCCGGCTGCGTCCGGGTCACTGTCGGCACGCGGGCTCAGGTGCAGCGCTTCCTCGAAGAACTGGAGAGAATCTGGTGACCTCTGATCAACTGATCGTCTTCGACATGGACGGGGTATTGGTCGAGGTCACGGAGTCCTACCGCGACGCCGTGATTGCCACCGTGCGGTACTTGTCCGGCCGCGAGATCACCCGCGAGCTGGTCCAGGAGTACAAGAATCGCGGCGGCTGGAATAACGATTGGAAGCTTTCGCAGCAGATTCTGCGTGATCTCGATGTGGAAGTGGATTACGCCACGGTGGTGGCAAGATTCAAGAAGATCTTCTGGGGCAACGGCACCGACGGTCTGATTCTGCGCGAGAAGTGGATCGCCCAAAGCGGCCTGCTGGAGCGGCTGAGCGACCGCCACGGCATGGCTATCTTTACCGGGCGCTACCGCGAGGAATTGGATTCGACGCTCGGCCGCCTCGGGTCGCACTTGATCTTCGATCCCATCGTTTGCTCCGACGATATCGTGAACGGTAAGCCCGCGCCCGACGGGCTCTTGAGGATGGCGGAGCGGGCTCCGGGGCGCAGGCTCTGCTACATCGGCGACACCGTCGACGACGCTCGCAGCGCCCGGGCGGCGGGCGTGCCGTTTATCGGCATCGCCCCCAGGTTCCAGCCTCGCCGTGAGGAACTGATCAAGCTTTTTCAGATCGAGGGCGCGGTCGACATTCTCGAGAGCATCAACCAGCTTGAATCCATCTTTCCGCCCGACGGGTACGGCCGTCCCTCTGACCTATGAGATCTGCAAGTCTGGAACGTAACACGAAGGAGACGAGAATCAGCGGCAGGCTTCGGATCGAGGGCCGTGGCCGCTACGACGTCGCCACCGGCGTCCGCTTTCTGGATCACATGCTGGAGCTCTTTGCCAAGCACGGCGGATTCGATCTGACGCTGCACGCGCAGGGCGACCTCGACGTGGACCAGCACCACACCGTGGAAGACGCCGGCATCGTGCTCGGCCAGTTGTTCTCGATCGCACTGGGAGACCGCCGCGGCATCAACCGCGCCGGCTACTTCGTGCTTCCCATGGACGAGACTCTGGCCCTGGTGGCGCTGGATCTGGGCGGCCGGCCGGCCCTGGTGTACCAGGACGAAGTTCGCGTGCGTTACGTGGGTGATCTGCAAGCCGAGCTGGTGGAAGACTTCTTCGGTGGGTTCGTCAACCACGCCGGCGCCAACCTGCATGCCAAGGTTCTGCACGGGCGGTCGAGCCATCACAAGATTGAGGCCATCTTCAAGTGCTTTGCGCGGGCCTTGCGATACGCTTGCTCCAAGGACAAGAGCCTGCGCGGTCAACTTCCCTCCACCAAGGGCCTGCTATGATCGCGATCCTCGACTACGGGGCCGGGAACCTGCGCTCGGTGGTCAATACTCTGGCGGCGCTCAGGATTCCCCATGAGGTGACGCGCGACGCAGGCGGCCTTGAGCGCGCCAGCAAGATCATCCTGCCGGGCGTCGGTCACTTCGGCCAAATGATGCGTGAGCTTGACCGGATGAGAGTCCGCGAAGTACTGCGCGACCGGATACGCGCCGGAGTGCCATTCCTCGGCATCTGCCTTGGACTGCAGGCGCTGTTCGAGTGCAGCCAGGAGGCGCCCCAGGCCGGCGGCCTCGGCCTGTTTCCGGGCGAGGTGCGTCGATTCCCAGGCGACGTCAGGGTCCCGCACATGGGCTGGAACGAGCTGGAGATCGGCCCCGGAGCGCCGCGCTTGCTGCGCAACGCCGGTCCGGCGCCATGGTTTTACTTCGCCCATAGCTACTACGTGCCTGTGGTCGCGTCCACGGCCGCCCAATGCTGCTACGGCGTGCCATTCACGGCGGTGCTCGAACACGAGAACATCATGGGCGTGCAATTCCACCCGGAGAAATCCAGCCAGACCGGCCTTCGGATCGTGCAGAACTTCGCGGAGCTTCAATAGGCATGCTGGCCAAGCGAATCATTCCCTGCCTCGACGTGACGGCCGGCCGGGTGGTCAAAGGGGTGAACTTTGTCAACCTGCGCGACGCGGGCGATCCGGTGGAGCTCGCCGAGCGTTACAACGAACAGGGCGCGGACGAACTGGTGTTCCTCGACATCACCGCCTCGAGCGATCAGCGCAAGATCATGGCGGACGTCGTGGCCCGCGTGGCCGAGCGTGTGTTCATCCCCTTCACGGTGGGCGGCGGTATCCGCTCGATCGAGGACGCCCGGACGATCCTGCTGGCCGGCGCCGACAAGGTGAGCGTGAACACCGCCGCCGTGCATCGGCCGGCGCTTATTCGCGAGCTGAGCGAGGAGTTCGGATCGCAGGCGGTGGTGCTCGCCATCGACGCCCGGCGCCGCGCCGATCGCGGCTGGAACGTCCATACGCGCGGCGGACGCCACGACGAGCGCCTGGACGCCGTCTCGTGGGCCCGCCAGGGCGAGGCTCTGGGCGCCGGCGAGATCCTGCTGACCTCGATGGACACGGATGGCGTGCAGAGCGGTTTTGACTGCGACCTGACGCGGGCCGTGGCGGCCGCCACCAATATTCCCGTGATCGCCTCGGGAGGCGCGGGCAGGCCGGAGGATTTTGAGGAGGTGCTGAGCCGGGGCCAGGCCAGCGCGGCCCTGGCGGCGTCGATCTTTCATTATGGAACCTACACCGTGGGCCAGCTCAAGCAGTTTCTGGCGCAGCACGGCGTGCCGGTGAGAGTCGTATGATCATCCCCTGCATTGACCTCATGGATGGCAAGGTGGTGCAGCTCGTGCAGGGCCGCGAGAAGGCTCTCGAAGGCGACCCTCCGCTCGAGATGCTGCGCCGCTTTGCCGCTTTCCGCGAGATTCAAGTGATCGACCTGGATGCGGCCCTTGGCCAAGGCTCGAATGACGCCATCGTGGAATCGCTCTGCGGGCGGGCGACAGTCCGGGCTGGCGGCGGCGTGCGCACCGTGGAGCGGGCACGCCGGCTTGTGGAGCGGGGCGCGAGCAAGGTCATCGTCGGCACGGCTGCTTTCCAGATGGACGGCGTTAACCGCGCTTTCCTTGCCGATATGGCCCAGGCGATCGGCGTCGAGCGCGTCCTGGTGGCCCTCGATTCCAAAAGCGGGCACATCGTGGTGAAGGGTTGGCGGGAAGCGACGACACTTGCCGCCGAGCAGGTCCTCGCCCAACTCGAGCCTTACTGCGGCGGCTTCCTCTGCACCTACGTCGACAAGGAAGGCACCCTGCAAGGCACGGACCTGGCTTGGTTTCGCCGCCTACGCGCGGCCACCTCGCACGAGTTGACCGCGGCCGGCGGCATTGCGAGCCTGGATGAGATCCGGGAACTGAACGCGATCGGGGTCCACTGCGCGCTCGGCATGGCGATCTACACGGGGCGCCTCGATCTCGACGAGCTGGCCCGATTCTAGGCCCTGGGCACTGACGGCTAGACCTTCATCAGCACCGCCTGGCACTCTTGCCGCGTGGCCAGCGAGATCGCCTCGGCGTAGAGAGCGACCTGACGGCGGTAGACGTCCAGCCTCTTCTCGAGTTCGCGGTCCGTCTTGAAATCGATCACCGTCCACTGATCGTCCTCCCGAAAGGCGATGTCGACGACGCCCTCCACCAGGGCGCCGTCCGGCAGGCTGAGCGTCACCGGCGTCTCCCGGCGGCAGGCGCCTGATTTGGCCGCCTGGCGCGCCCGCTCCAGCAATGGATGCCTCAGGGCCGCGTGGACCGCCTCGGTCGCGAACGCTCTCTCCTCCTCCGTCGCGCCCAGGATGCGGCCTTGGAGCGCCGCGGTGGCCGCCACCTCGTCGCGGTGAGCGTCCAAGGGGACGGTTGCCAGCACCGCGTGCACCAGCGCTCCGTAACGCGGGCCGGCCGGACGCCCGGTCTTCGTGCCGAGGTCAAACAGGCTGACATTGGCCGGCCCGGTCTGCTTGCCCGACAGGACGTACTCGGTGGCGGCATGGACCACGAGGCTGGGCCGGGAGCCTTGGTCCACCGCCGCCTGCCGGCTTGCCCGCCAGCTCGTGAAGGCTTCGATATCTCCGGCCACGATCCCGGGGTCTACCTCATTCAGCAGTTCCTTCTGCCGCACCCCGAATCTAGGCTCTATACCTAGCCTAAGACAGTGCGGATCCCACCAGACGACCCCGTGGTTGCCCGGACGCTTCCGTCCCGTAGGGAGTGGCCCGCTGAATTCGTGCCTCCCGGGCGCGACGTTGTCCGCCCCGAGCTTCACTCGATTCCGCTGCCGGACGCTGTCCTCACCGAATGCCGGACACGCGGCCGCGCGGCCCGGGGTTCGCCGGCGCGCGCTCTCGGGATAGATGGCGCGATGGAGCGGACTCACCCACCAGCTGTTTACGGCCTCCCAACGCTGCTCGGCTGGATCGTCTCCCACCGCCGGCACCACCAGCAGATCGCGGGCGCGGGTGGCCGCGACGTAGGCTACACGCACCCCTTCGGCCTGGTCGCGGGCCGCCTCCGCGTCGTTGTTCTCCCGCAGCTCCACCGGCGTCCAGCCGCCGATCTGCACCGCGCTCAAGCCCCGGTCCGCATCGAGGTGGCGGCTGGCGGTGGGCCGCGCCAGCTTGGCGGTGATGTCGGCCAGAACGACCACCGGAAATTCCAGCCCCTTGGCCTTGTGCACCGTCATGATCCGGACCCCGTCGCTCTCTTCTTCCAGAATCGGGGCCTCGGACGCCTGCCCGCTCTCCGCCTCCTGCCGGAGCAGGTCCACGAAGCCGCGAAACGAGATCCCGCCCTGTTCCTCGTACTGGCGGGCCAGCTCGGCCACGTGCAGGATGTTCGCCAGCGCCTGCCCGCCGGAGGGGCGCAGTACAAAGCCGGCGTAAGCGCGGGTGGCTTCCAGCAGGCGCGCCACCGTCTCCGACACTGGACGATGGTTGCGGTTCCGGTGGAGGGCTTGCAGGATACCAAGCGCCTCCGCGATCGGCGCCAGCTCCGGCGGCAGTTCCTCCTTGGGCAGCCGGAAAGGGTGAAGATGGCGGTAGCGGCGGCGGTATTCCAGAAGCGCATCATCAGCCACGGCGAAGAGCGACCCTTTGAGGGTGGCGAACACGGAGAGTTCATCGTCCGGCCACTCGATGGCCGCCAGGGCCACGCGCAGCGTCTGCACCTCCTCGCGCTTGTGGAACGACTTGCCGCCTACCAGCAGGTGGGGGATGTCGCGAGCCTCGAGCGCCGTCACGTAGCCGCCGGTGACGTCTTCGCCCCAGCTTTCCAGGCGCCGGAAGAGCAGGCAGACGTGGCGCGCCGACACCGGCACGCGCTCCCCCGGCCGCTCGGACTCCGTCACCTTCCAGCCGCTCTCCCGGATCAGCCACACAATGAAAGCCGCGGTGGCATCGGGCAGGGACTTTTCCACCGCCGTGGCCGTGAGCCGGCCGCGCGGACCGTACGGATCGGGCACCGGCAGCACGACGACGGTGGGCTGGCCGCTGTCCTCCTTACGGCAAGGTGAGAGCGGCACGTAACCGGCTTGCAGCGTCTCGCGGTCGCCGGTCATCAAGGGCTCGAAAGCCGCATTAATAGCGTTCTGAATCGAAGGCACCGACCGGAAGCTTGTGCTGAGGTTGACGTGGGTTGCCCCGTTCCCGCCCAGCAGATCTTTGACCCGCTGGTAGATTCCCAGATCGGCGCGGCGAAAGCGGTAGATGGCCTGCTTCGGGTCACCCACGATGAAGAGCTTGCCGGGCTCGGGCCTGGCCTCGTGCCAGTTGCTGACCTCGGGATCGCTCCCAGCCAGCAGCAACAGGATCTCCACCTGCAACGGATCGGTATCCTGGAACTCGTCGATGAAGATGCGTTTGAAGCGCCGCTGAAACTCCGCGCGCACCGGGCGGCAGTCGCGGATCAGGTCGCGAGCGCTCAGCAGCAGGTCGAGAAAGTCGAGCCGCCCGGCGCGGGCCTTCAACTGGTTGTAGCCTTCGATCGACTCCTTGAGCTCGGGGTGCAACAGCGCGGCCAGATCGGCGTCCGCCGCGGCGGTGAAGCGCTCCACCGCCGACAGGAATTCCTGGTGCGCGGCCAGCACCTGTTCGCGCCGCAAGCCTTTGGCGTATTCGGCGCCGTAGCCGCTGCGAGGCTTGCGGAACTTCCGGCCCTCCTCGTCGAAGGTGGAGACGAAGCTTACGAACTCGGCCTCCAGGCCATCGTAATCGCGCTCGCGCACTTTTTCGATGAGGCGGACGTCCTCGCTCAGCCGCCGCGCCTTACGCGTGTCTTCGTAAAGGCCGTCGCTGCTCTTGGCGGGAGTCCCGCTCAGTTCAGCGAAGTGGTGCAAACGCTCCACCAGCGCGTCGATCTCCGCTTCACGGGCAAACGGATCACGCCGCCAGGGCTCAGGGTAGTCCCGCCAGTCGGCCAGTTCCCAGCCGGCGGCCCGCAAGCGCGTCACGGGATCGTCATCCCGCGAGCGGCGTCGCAGGGCGCGCCGGACCGCTTCCGGGGGATTCTCCAGCTTCGCTTCCAGCCAGCGGTCGAAGGCCTCGTCGTAAAGCCGCCTGGCCGCTGCGTCGTCCAGAGACTCGAAGCGCGGGTCGACACGCGCCTCCACCGGACGCTCGCGCAGCAGGTCGGCGCAGAAGCCGTGAATCGTGCTGATGTGGGCCTCTTCCAGCCTGGCGGCCGCGTCCCGGAGGTTCCGACGCTGATCCTCGCTGCGGGAGGCCTCGCTCTCCTCTTCCAGCCTCGACCGCAGCCGCAGCTTCAGCTCGCCCGCTGCCTTTTCGGTAAAGGTGACGGCCACGATTTCCGGGATGGCGGCCCCGCCCTCGGCGATCACGTTCACGATGCGGTTGACCAGCTCGGTTGTCTTCCCGGTCCCGGCGGCGGCCTCGACAATCAGGCTCTGATCGAGGTCGTTCCGGATCAGATCGCGGGCTTTCTGATCAACCAATCGGGGCATGGTTTTTCAAGCATACACCTTGGCGCACATCGCGAGATGGCACGGCCGTCCCCCCATTCAGCCTCCCGGGCCCCACCCCATGGCTCTCAGGATGGCCCCGTAGAAGCGTGTAACAACGGGTCTACGGCGTGTAACACGGGTCACCCTAGGGTAGGTAGCCCCCCGGCGCGATTCGCGCGTCCAGGCGGCCGCGCGACCTGGCTTGCTGGGAGGAATTGATGATGAAAAGCCGCGGACCCCAAACGCCCCCGCTACCTCGCTACACGGGAGAGGGCAAAACTCCCTTAGCCAGTTGGATGGCATCTTTTGGGGTGAAGAAAAGCGTGGGAAGCGACCGAGCCGGGCCGGCCTCGAAGGGGGGGAAGAGGCCGGCGCCGGCTGTTTCGCCGGGTTGTGCTTGGCATTAAGAGGCGCTCGGATTCGAGTTGGCCGGGGCCGGCTCCCACGGGTTGTAAGCCGATCCCAACTCAATCGCCCGAATCACCTCGCCTGCCGAGCGACCCGGAGCTTGCCTTGCTCAATCTTGTTGTCGGCCGCTCTTGCGGCGGCTTTCAAAACTTGCATCTCGGACCGGCGCAACTTGCGCCGGCCGGCTTCAGCTCAGGAATCCCCGGAAGCGGGCGGACGACACGCTGAAGCCGGGGAAGATCGTCTGCGTCTCGACGGCGCCCAGATGCCGCACCGCCACCTCGGCAAAGACATCGCGAAAGTCGGTGGTGAGCGCCAGATCGCGCCCCTCGTAAAGGTCGCCGGGTCCGAGGCCAGGCCACGGGCCGTATACCTTACCACCTTTTACCGGTCCGCCGAGTGCAAACATGACGTTAGCATGACCGTGGTCTGTGCCGCGATTGCCGTTCTCATGCGCCGTGCGGCCGAACTCGGTCATGGTGAGCACCACCACGTCGGACATGCGGTCGCCCAGGTCTTGATGGAAGGCGGCCAGCGCATCGCCGAACTGCCTCAGGCTGTTGGCAAGCTGTCCCTGCACGCCGCCTTCATTCACGTGATGGTCCCAGCCGCCTACTTCCGCGAAAGCCACCTCCAGCCCCACGTCCGCCTTGATCAACTGCGCCACCTGCCGCAGGCTCTTTCCGAGCGGCCCGTTTGGATACTGGGCGCCGCTGGCGGGCTGGTAGTCGGCAAGCCCGATGCGGTCCAGAGTCGAGACAGCCTCGAACATCTCCCTGGCCGTGCGGTCGAGCAGGGGATCGGCGGTGGAGGCGTACATGGCCTCGAAGCCGGCTTCGAGCGGCGACGGACCTGCCGTGTGACCCAGCGAATCCATGGAGCGAAAGCGGAAGTTCCGCACATCGTCCAACACCAGCGCGGGCGCCGGCCCTAGCAGGGTCACCGGCATGCGGGGCGCGAAGGCTACGGCGCGAAAGGGAGTGGCCTCGGCCAGCGGAACCGCTTCCAGATAGCGATTCAGCCACCCGTCGGGCGTGGAGTGCCTGCCAGGCGTGGCCGTTTCCATGTAGTCCTGGGCGTCGAAGTGCGAGCGCGTGCTGTCGGGCGAGCCGGCGGCATGCACGATGGCCAGATGACGCTGGTCGAAAAGCGGCTTCAGCGAGCTGAGGCTCGGATGCAAGCCGAAGAAGCCGTCAAGGCCGACCGCGCCCTGCCCTTCGGAGTCCGAGCGCGAAGTCGGCGGCGCAATCGCGATGGTCGGACGGAGTGAATAGTAGGCGCGGTCGCCGAAAGGCACCACGGTGTTCAGTCCGTCTGCCGCCCCGCGCTGAAAGACCGCCACCAGGATCTTCTTGCGGGCGCTCGAGCCCGGCTGCTCGAGCGCGAAAGCGGCGCGACGCAGGAACGGCGGCACAAAGCCTGCCCCGAAGAGGCTCAACCCGGCCGATTTCAGAAAGTAGCGTCGCGATAGCGCCATAACCAATTCAGTGTCGTGGCCAGGGCCTCAGTCAGGCCAGCAAGCAAGATCAAACCGTTCCAGACCCAGCTTGGACCTCGCCTTACTCAGCGGCGCTGGAACTCCGGCGAGCCAATCACGAGCGCCGCCATTGCGGGCAGAGCGGCAAAGCCGCCTCCAGCGGCTCCCGCGGTCCCCTCGTCGCCGGCCAGGCTGTTCAGGATCGCCTTCCGGCTGCCGCCCGAAAGGGTCGTACCCATCAACAAGCGGCTGAATCGGTCGACCGTCTCGGCCTGCGCCGCCGGCGACGACGCAGCGCCGCCCGCTGCTGCTTCCAGACTGACGGTCGTTCCGGGAACCCGGTTCTGGGCCACCAGAGACGCCAAGTTCAGGCGCCCCAGAAGCGCGCTCGAGCTGATCCAGGTACCGGCCCGGTCCGGATAGCCGGTGGGGGCCTGATACAGGAACATCGGGCCGCCCATACGGGCAATGAGCCTGAGAAGCTGGGGCCCGCCGTCGGTCTGGGCGTCGAGGGCGCGGAGCGTGCTCGCAACTATCTCCAACGGCGACTTAACCTTAGCGCGGTAGGAGGCCTGGGAATAAAACTCTGGCGAAGTGAGAATGGTCTTCAGAACCGCCCTCAGATCTCCCTTGCTCGCCAGGAACTCGCCACTGGTCCGCTGGACCACCGAGGGCGGCGGGTCGTCGGCCACAAAGCGCTGGCAGAGCTTCGTGCTAATGAATTGAGCCGTCGAGGGATGCGTGGCCAGCAGGTGCAGGACCTGCAGGCCGTCCTGCATGCCCCCGGCTTCGATCCGGTGGCCGAGCACCGTCTTCTCGCCGGTGTCGTGCAGGCGGGGGTTGAAGTAGAACTCCGCTTCCTGCCGGGGCCGGTAGATGGTCCAGCCCGTAAGGCAGCGCGCCACCTCGGTGACGTCCTTCTGGGTGTAGCCACCGTTCACTCCAAGTGTATGAAGCTCCATGAGTTCGCGGCCGTAGTTCTCGTTCAGACCCCGTTTCTGGCCGCCCGTCAGAGGCTGGTTTCTGAGCGCCGGCGGCGGTCCGAAGCGCTGCCAAGTCCCCAGTCGAGCCGGGAAAAACCTCGGGCGAGCGCCGAAAGGTCCGCACCACTCCGAGCCCGGCGCCGAGCTCATCCAGTTATCGAGATAGAAGAGCATGGCCGGACTCTGCGCGGTGGCCACCAGCAGGTCCTCGAGGCGGCCGAGGGCGCGGGGCCGGATGGTGTCGCGCTCGAACGACGTTAACATCCACTTATCAGGACCCTTACCGGCGAAAATGTTGAAGTGATTCATCCAAAACTGGACCATCACTTCCTGCAGTTGACGGGTGCTGTAGACCGCCCGCAGCAGCTCCTCGCGACCCAGCTCCGCCAGCACCTCGCGGGGCGTGTCGCCAAACTGGCCCATCTCCGTCAATGGCGCCATGGACATGGCTGCGGCGTCGGGGCCGGCTTCGCCGCCCGGGTGCGGGGTCGCGAATCCTTTTGCAAGCGATTGTCTTCGCTGGAGTTGGTGCGGGTCCGGACACCTCTGCATCAGCTCGCCGGTCGACATCGAAAGGGTGGGCAGGCCGGCCAGACGCTCCTCCATGGCCCGATCGTCAAGCCGCTCGGGGTGGAGCTGCTGGTCAAGCAAGGCGTCGAGACCCGTCGCCCGCACACGATCCAGGTCCCCCGGACGCGGCCCGAAGGTGATCCGGCTCGCCAGATGCGCCGCCTTCTCCTGATCGCGAAGCGGCTTGTCCCAATCTATATGGGAATCAGCGAGTTGTGGGCTGAGTCGAGACTCCGGCATGACCCCTTCCAGCGGTGCGCGGTCTGTCGTTCAAGCGGGTTGAACACGCAGGGTCGGGAAAAGTTGCGGCGGAGGGAGGATTTTTTTAGCGCGGGCCGGCGGACCTTAGCTCGGCCTGCCACCTGGGGCTCTGGAAGGACGTAAACACATAGAGCGGATAGAGGTTGCGGAAGATCTCCTCGACCTTGCCGGCAAACGACGGCTTGGCCAGAGCCTTGCTCTCCGGCGGGAAGACCTTGCGGACGATCCACGCCTGCAGCGTCTGCCAGTCCTCGTCCTTGCGTGGCAGCCCCGGATGCTGGACCCAGTCGCCTTTCTCGTTGCGGTGCCAGTAGGTGTCGTAACGTCCTTTGCGGACGATGCCTTGCAGGACCTTCTCGAATTCGGAGCGATGGCTCTTGAAACGCGGCCGGAAGGCGGTGTCGAGCACGGTCTTCTTACTCGGCTTGAAGCTGCCGTAGATCGCGAACCCCACGGTCAGGCAATCGGCGGAGAGGCCCACGTAGAGGCGCCCGTCGGTCTGGTGGGAGCGGCGGGAGTCGTTGACCCACAGGTAGTAGTTTGATTTATAAGGAGTTTTATCCTTGCTGAAACGGATATCACGGTTGATCCGGGAGAAGTTGGCGTTCGTTTTGCCCGAGATCTCGAAGTGCGGGTTGAGATCGAGCAGCGCCGGCACGAGCGCCGCCAGCAAGCTCCGAAACGTCCCAACCACATGTGTTTCGTAGATGTTACGGTGCTCGTCGAACCAGGGCTTGTGGTTGTTGCGCGCCAGCTCGCGAAAGAACTGGAAGGACTCCGGCCCAATTCCGTTGAATGGCTCGCCCATGCTTCCCTCCCGCCTCCGATCACTTCGGTACTGGGCAGGATACCGCGAAACCACGCGCAATGAAACCGGTAGCGCGACCTCGCGAGATTGATTTATGGTAAGAGGTCAGGGTGGCAGGGATGATCGCCAGCGTCCCGCATCTCAGTTCGGAGGTAACCCCTTGAAACAACGTAGATTCGGACGCATTGGTTGGATGGTGAGTGAGATCGGCTACGGCATGTGGGGCATGGGCGGCTGGACGGGTTCGGACGACCAGGAGTCGCTCGCCTCCTTGCAGCGTTCCGTCGATCTCGGCTGCAACTTCTTCGATACGGCTCTGGCCTATGGCAACGGCCACAGCGAAAGCCTTCTGGGTCAGCTCGTTAGAGCCAATCAGGACAAGCGTCTTTACACCGCCACCAAGATCCCGCCTAAGAACCAGCAGTGGCCGAGCCGCCGCAACTTCACCCTCGACGACTGCTATCCTCCCGACTACATCCAGAAGAGCATCGAAATCAGCCTGAAGAATCTGGGCACGCCGTCAATCGATCTGATCCAGTTCCACACCTGGGAGGACTCCTGGGTGGACGATGATCGCTGGCTGCAAACGCTCCATAACCTCAAGAGCCAGAATCTAATAAACGCTATCGGCCTCAGCCTGAACCGCTGGGAGCCCTGGAACGGCGTGCGGGCGGTGCGCGATGGCTTGGTGGACGCGGTCCAAGTGATTTACAACATCTTTGACCAGAACCCCGAGGATGATCTCTTCCCCGCCTGCCGCGAAAAGGACGTGGCCGTGATCGCCCGCGTTCCCTTCGACGAGGGCTCGCTTACCGGAATCTTAACAAAGCAAAGCAAATGGCCGAAGGGCGACTGGCGTAATCTCTACTTCGTGCCCGAAAACCTCAACTCCACTGTCGATCGGGTGGAACAACTCAAGCCGCTGGCACCGCCCGGAATGACCCTCCCCGAGATGGCGATCCGATTTATCCTTATGAATCAGACGGTTAGCACCATCATCCCCGGCATGAGGAAGCTCAAGAACGTGGAGTCGAACTTTGCTGCCGCGGACGCCGGACCACTCGCCGGCGACTTATGCGCCGAGCTCCGCAAGCATCGCTGGGACCGGAAGCCTACGCCTTGGTCCTACTAGCACTTACAAGCCATCGGCGACGTATTGCGACGCTGCGTAATGGTTCCCTTGCCTGGCGGCCAAAATGCGGCTAAGCGAGCCGGAAAGTGTGTCACGATTGCACACTTTTGAGAAAACTCAACAAATTTCCCCGGTCACGTGAAATCAAAGGAACATACCGAGGGCGAAAACCGCCCTCGCCGGACCGTCTTCCTTAACCGGGTGGCCGGTCTACGGCGGCCGATGGCGAAGAAGCCTGGTTTGGCCGAAGGGGAAAGCATGACGCGGGCACAACCCGCGACCTCCGCGAAAAGCCGCGGACTTACAAGACAAGTCCGCGCTTGTACCTCGCTGGCCCGAAGAGCTGCGGGCAGCAGACGTCACTTCTGCGGCAGCGCCTGAAGTGGCTTTTGGGCGTCCTCGTTCCCGGCCGCCGCCGCCCTCTCGTACCATTGCCGCGCCTGGGCGTAATCCTGCGTCACCCCCTGGCCGTGGGCGTACAAATAACCGAGGTTCATCATGGCTGCTGCATTCCCAGCAGCCACCGCCTTCTCGAACCACTTCCGCGCCTCAACGTAATCCTGCGCGACGCCCTGGCCGTTCAAATACATGACACCAAGATTCCTCATGGCGGCCGGATTGCCGGCCGCGGCCCCTTTTTCGTACCACTGCCGGGCCTGCTGGTAATTCTGTAATACGCCGCGGCCATCGTGATACATGGAACCCAGATTGTTCATGGCGGCGGCATCGCCGCTCGCGGCCCCTCTTTCGAACCACCTCCGCGCCTGCTGGTTGTCCTGCACCACGCCATGACCATCGAGATACAGGGAACCGAGGTTGCGCATAGCCTCTGCGTTCCCGGCTGCCGCCGCCTTCTCGTACCACTGGCGGGCCTGCGCATAGTCCTGCACCACCCCGTGCCCGCTGTCATACAGGACCCCGAGATTGACCTCGGCGTCTGCATTCCCATCCGCCGCTGCCTTCTCGTACCACTGCCGGGCCTGCCCGTAATCTCGTGCGACCCCGTAGCCGTTGTCGTACATGAGGCCCAGGCTTACCATTCCATGTGCGTCACCGGCTTCGGCAGCCTTACGGAGCCAACTGAGCGCCCGAGGGTAATCCTTCGCCACCCCGTAGCCCCGCACGTACCGGACGCCGAGATTGTTCATGGCCTCCGCATCCCCAGCCGCCGCTGCCTTCTCATACCACTGACGTGCCTGCCCGTAGTCCTGGGCCACGCCATAGCCGTTTTCGTACATGAGGCCCAGGCTCACCATTCCATGTGCGTCACCGGCTTCCGCGGCCTTGCGGAGCCAGCTAAGCGCCTGGGCGTAATCCTTCTCCGCGCCGTAGCCACGCGCGTACAGAAGGCCCAAGCCGGTCATTCCATGCGCGTCACCGGCTTCTGCGGCCTTGCTGTACCAGCTCAGCGCCTGGGCGTAATCCTTCTCCACTCCGTAGGCGTTCTCGTACGCGATTCCCAGGCTGGCCATTCCATCTGGATCACCAGCTTCGGCGGCCTTGCGATACCAACCCAGCGCCTGGACGTAGTCCTTCTCCACCCCGCGGCCACTCCCATACAAATATCCGAGATTGATCATAGCGGACGCATTTCCGGCCATCGCCCCCTTTTGGAACCACTCTCGCGCTTGGGCGTAATTCTGCGGAACCCCCCAGCCCTGAAGATAGACAACACCCATATAAAACATTCCCTCGGCATCGCCCGCTGCCGCGGAGGCCAGGAATAAGGGAAGGGCTTGGGCGAATTGGCTGGCTTGCAGGAGTCTCTTGGCTTCAGCCAACATGTTGGTGTCGCTGCTGTTCACCGCGATCTTCGTGAGTTCCTCAAGGCTGGACCCAGGATTGATTTTTCCACGGGGTGAGCGAAAAACAAATTCCCCGCCTTCGTGCCCCGGTAAGTCGCCTACGACAGGAGTCTGAAACGAGTTTGAGGCCAGCGGCATCATGTAGGATTCCAGCTCGGGAAGGGTGATGAATCCGTCTCCGTTCAGGTCCGCGTCGCCCGCCAAGCCCTTCAAGAGTGCAGCGGTAAATACGCCGTGCCCGTCGGGTCCGCTGTCCAGCACAGACTGGTCGCGTCCGCCCGCGGCAAAACCCTCTCTCGCAATTCGCTTCGTCACCTCCTCGATGTAGTTGGGCACGTCGGGGCTCACTCCCGCGCCGCGGGTGATCATCAGCCCGCTATAGCAGGAATCGAAGATAAAGAGCTGATGCCGGGCGGCCTTCATCCTCCGCGACAGATCTTGAATGTCGGCGTTGGAGACGTAGTCGGCAACTTCAGTAGCTCCATAAGGAACGATGTAGCCCCAGGTTTCGTCGCCGCTACGCTCACTGGTTCCATGACCTGAAAAATAGAAGACGACGCGGTCGTCGGGCTGCAGCCGCCCTGCAAGTTCGATCATGGCTTCCATAATGTTGCGCTTCGTGGCCCGCGAGTCGAATAGCGGGCTCACCTCAAACTTCTGTGACTTGAAATAACGGGCCATCGCTTCTGCGTCCGTGCGGCCGTAGGGCAGGTCGGGCCATTGCTTGGCGCCGTAACTCCGGATGCCAACGACCACGGCGTAGCTGTGGGCAAAGGGCGTGAGTGACTGCGACCACCCGGGTTCGGCTGACAGAATCCAAATCCAGCCTAAGAGCAGCAATAGCGGCAAACCACGGCCCCGGCAGCCCGCGGTGTCGGAAGGCATAAGCTGATTCCGTACCTGGAACACTGTGTCAAGTATACTCCGCGTGTACTGGCCACGACCATGACTGAGCTCTGCTGGATCTGTTTCTGTTCCGGGTGGCCCCCGCAGGATCCCCGAATCGGGGGGTGGGGTCTCGCGAGGACCCGTCATTTTGGGCCGGAGCCCGGCTCTGCGGGGAGACCATACCCGCCGGGGTCCTCTTTCGGCATATACCAGACGCCGGTCCGTTTGAGGGGATGGGGTTCCATGCCCACTGGGACCTTGTGCCAGGGAATCGTCACCAGGGCCTGGCGGCGCCAGCCGTGCCGCTCCAGAATCTTGTTCACGGTGGACGGCGACAGGTCACGGCCGACGGCCTTCTCCACCGCGGCCTGGATCGTTCGGAACTCAAGCACCCCGCTTGGCCAAGCTTCCTGCCGCAAGCGCCGCAGCAGCGCGCACTCTTCCTCCTGACGAAGGATCTGGCGCCGCCGCCCGCCGCGACCCGGCCCAGCCAGGGCGGCTTCGCCCTTCTGCAGGTATTGCGACTGAAGTTTGCGTACGGCGCCCGCCGTCCAGCCAACGGCAATTGCCACCTGCCCGGCATTCAAGCCCAGAGCAGCCCGCAACCAGAGGCACTGCACCGTCTGGAATTGAGCCTTAGTCTTGGCGCGCTGGAGCGCAGCCCTCAGCTTTTCCTTGGAGCCTTCCGGAAACGGCCGCGGCGCTGGCATGGTCCCCTCCTTGATCGGGATTTCAGCCATTATCTCACTCTTCAGGAGGGAAAGCCACTGGGCTACAGATAAAGGCTATGAGAGTAGCTAACGTATAGCGTGAGCGACGCTAGCTTCATCCGATGTCCACGTCGCCCTGGTAGCCGCGGCACGGTTTTCGCGCTGTGGGTTGTGATGGGGACAGAAGCCCACGGGGCAAAGAAGCGCGCCGTGGCTACCAGGGCTTGATGCCCGAGCCAAGAATTACTCTTGCCAAGTGTTCACAAGCCAGATAACATTAAGGCCATTAAGCGGAGGGGGCGGGCGATTATGGCGTCCGGGGCTCGCTCCACAACCTAGTCGACATCCGGCTGGAGCCCTTCTCGTGGTAGAGCCGTAATCCGAGACGCCGCGCACCGGAGTCGCGCCATGGAGGACCGGCGATGGGAGCGGGTCCCGGTGGAAATGCAAGCCGAACTCTTCGTCGGCGCTGACACCCTGAGTCGTGAGGCTCGCGTTGTGGACCTTTCCTGGAATGGTGCTCGCATCCGGGCGAAGGGGATGTTGCTAAAGCGGAGAGATTCCGTGGATGTGGTCCTCATCGGAAACGACAACCGGCACCGGCGGTCGGCCCGGGTTGTGTGGGTGGAAAGCGTGGAGCTTGACACCGTAGAAGCCGGACTGCAATTCCTGCAGCCACTGGGAGCTAAGGCCTGAGCGCCCCTGGGACCCGCAACGTTGCGAGAGTCCGCGCAAGAATGCGAATCGGCAACGTCTAAAAAGTAGACTCTCTCCGCCGGGCCGTGGGTGGCCATGAGCAAGAGCCCACGGCGTGAGCAAGGGCGCCCGGGGCTACCACATCGTGGCGCCGGAAGCCTGGTCCGGCGAAAGGCAGGCTGGTTTTGGTTTCTCGGTTGGGCTTGCAATCCAGCTTGACCTCCGGAACAATGAATGCCGACATTAACAGAGGAGCGGAGAACCTACATGGCTGAGATTTCAGCGACCTTTACAAATAACTACGGTGAAAGCCGCCAGTGGGCCATTTGGGATACAGGGATCGACCCTAACAGTCCCAAGCTGCTCTTTAACGACTACCTGGCTCCCGGCGCGTCAACCGCGCAGAACCTTTACAGCGCCGACGGCATCTACGGTTCTGCTCGATACCAACGCTCCGACGGGGCGGCCCAGGTTGTGGACAGCATCACAGATGGAAGCCAAGTGTCCATGGAGTGAAGCTGGCTGGCCCGCTCTCGTCCAAATTGCGAGCGGCCGCAGAAGCGCCTGGCCTGACGATCGATCCCAGGGAGCTGCATCAGTCGCGGCTCTACGGTGGATTGTCTCAGCATGACAGGTTTCCGATGCCGCTTACTCCGGCTTGAGCACGCCCTTGACGATCCGCCCCGCCCCCATGTCATCGAAGCAATCGCGCCAACCTTCGAGGGACGCCACCCGGCCGACGAGCGGCGCCGGATCGAGCCGGCCGGCGGCCATCAGTGCGATGACCCGTTCCCAAATGGCGTAGTTGTGGCTGAAGCTGCCCTGCAGCCGGACGGCCTTCTGCACCAGGGGGTCGAGCGAAAAGCTCAGGGCCTCGCGTCCCCACCCAACCTTGGTGATCTGTCCGGCGGGGCGAACGGCGGACAACGCGAGGCTGAGCACGGCCGAGTTGCCGGAGGCGTCGATGACCACGTCCACCCCCAGGCCGTCACCGACGGCGCGGACGCCCTCCAGGAGGGCGTCGCGCCCGCCGGAGAAGGTGCGATCCGCGCCCAGGCGCCGGGCCAACTCCAGGCGGGCCCGGTCCTGCTCGAGTCCGGCCACCCCCACCCAACTGGCGCCCGAGAGCTTGGCCAGCGCCATGCAAAGCAGACCGATGGGTCCTGGGCCCAGCACCAGCACGCTCGCCCCCGGCTGGATGCGCGTCTTGACGGCCACGGCATTGTAGGCCACACAGCAAGGCTCCGTCAGGGCGGCTCGCTCCGGCGGCACCGAGGCGGGCAGGTGATGCAGGCAGCGGGCCGGCACCCGGACGTAGTCCGCCATGGCCCCGTCTACCCCGTATCCGAAACCGAGACGCTTGGGGCAGAGGTTGTACTCGCCGGAGCGGCAATAGGCGCACTCCCCGCAAATGCGGGCCGCGGTCTCGGAGGCCACCCGGTCGCCTTCGCGAAAGGCGGTGACGCCGTGCCCCACCTGGGCGACGACGCCCGAGAATTCGTGCCCCAGGACCACGGGCACGTTGACGGGCCAGCTCTGCAGGTTGTGAAACTGGTGGATCTCGCTGCCGCAGATGCCGACCGCCTCGGTCCTCAGGACCACCTCGCCGTCGCCGGGCGGCGGCGGCTGCGGGACCTCACGGAGCTCCACGCCTCCCTCCCGCAGGGCGTAATGCACAACCGCGGCCATCGATCCCATGGACATCTCCTCTCGCTTTCGGTTTTGTTCCTCGTTGAGCGCTTGTGACGGGCGTCCTGGCCCACAGACGGGATGGTCGAACGACGGATGAGACAGGCAGGACGCGGAAACTAGAACTGCACGGAGAACCCCCCGCAGAAGCTGCGGTAGGCGGGCGTCAGGACGATGGGCTGCCCGCCGCTCGAATTGGTCAGGCGGACGTAACCCTGGCCCGCGATATTGCGGAAATCACCCACCGCTTCGATGTGGGCGGCGGCAAGAAAACTCGGCGAAGGCAGGGGCTGCCGGATCTGAAGCCCCGCGAAAGCCGCGACGTTGGCGTCGGCGAGGCCGTACGGATCGACGGCGGTCACGCTGCCTTGCGGCAGCCAGGCATAGGAAGCCACCACTTCGGTCTTGGTTGCCGGCAGCTGGGCGACAAGCGTGGCGGTGGCCGACTGGGTCGGGCGCGGCCGGATGACGGAGGCAAAACCTGCCTCAGCCGATGCGAGCGAGGCTGATCCCGATTCCGCCGCGGTCACGGCCAGGGCCTCGCCGGTGGCGTAGCCCAAGCCCAGCTCCAGATGGTGGCCGAAGGACTGGGAGATCGTGGCCCGCACGCCGGTCGAACCGTAATCGCCCGCATTCAGGTTCACGCCATTCGGGGCGCCGTTCGGCAGCACGTTGCCCTCGGTGGCCCACGCTTCCCAGGCTCCGGGCTGGCCGAAACCACGCACCACGGCGTTGTCGATGTTGTCGTGGTAGGCGGCCACTTGAAGTTTGGCCTTCTTGGACAGCCGCCGCGAGTAACCCACTTCGCTATGGCGCGTCGTCTCCAGGCGGGGAGCGTAGCCTCGCATACTCACCCGCGGAAAGGCGTCGAGCTCGCCCACCTTGCCGAGGAGGGTGCTGCCGTCTTCGGAAGGCCACAGGGCGCCGTAACGCACTTCCAGCGTGCTCGAAGGGCTCAAGACATATTCCAGCTCGGCATGAGGCAGGACGGTCCCCGTGCTGCGCGAGCCGTTCAGGTAGTCAAACTCCACCCCGCTGGTCACGGTGAGCGCCCCGGAGATCCGCCGGGTCTGGGCGTAACGCGCCGTCATGCCGTGAGCGCTCAATAGATTTGCGGCAGCGCCGGGGAGGAGCGGGGTGTCGCCGGAGAAATTCAACTGGTGGATGACCAGCGTCAATTCCTGCGGATTTCCGTCCGCCACCTTGCGCCGGAAGGAGGTCATTACCGAGGAAGAAGAGACGCCTTGCCCGGCGGCCGAGCTGGCCACCAGAAAATCGGCGTCCGCGGAGAGGGGCCGCCAGTAGGCCAGGACGCTGCCCAGGTCTTGCTGGTCGCTTAGAGCGTCGCCGCCCGCCGACCCCGGAAGCACCGCCACCAGCTCCTGGCTGGGATCGAGCGGACCCTTGGGATCGTGCGAAGCCGGAGGCTCCCGATAACGCAAGACCGGACGGTCGTAGCCCGAGGTGCGCAGCACCCACTTCCAGTCGTCGCCGGAGCGCTCCACCGCCGCGCCGTTGGTCAAGGCGGGCAGCAGGCTGCTGAGGATCAAGCTGACCTGGGAAACCTGGCCCGGCCTCACTTCCAGGCCGTTGCGCACAAGACTCGTGGCGGTCACGCGCAGGGCGTAGCGGCCAGGGGCTAGCCCGCTGGCGATGAACTTTCCGTGAGCGTCCGTCAGGACGCGCTCCACGTGGCGGGTGATGCCGGGCCCGATGATAAGGACCTCACCGCCGACCAGCGGATGGCCCAAACGGTCCGTAATCAACCCCGAGACACGCCCCTGGGAAGGGTCGCCCCCGGCCAGGCCGGCCGTGGCGACGGTCATCCACGCAGCGAGCAGCAGGCCTGCCGTCCCCCGCCAGGCGTAACGCCGAATTGGAAACCCAGGTTCTGTCACAAGCACACGCAACCAAGGGCTGAAGCCAGGCTCCGTCCCTATTGTACCTGAAATGTCGCCGGTTCGGTCACCGACTGCTTGTTGAGGTTATCGGTTACCTTGACCTCTAGCTGGTACTGCCCCGGCTCCAGCGTTTTCAGAGGCAGCGTCTTTTCAATGGTCACCTGAGATGTTTGCGCCTGCTCCGCCCTGCTAAAGACGGACTTGCCGTCCTTGGTTAATTCGTAGTCAATCTCCGCCGAAGCCTTGTGGGTCTTGGGATCGGAGGAGAGGTTATAGACCTGCATGTAGATTCCAAGGTTTTGATCCCGGTTGAAAACCTTGCTGACACTGGGCCGCACCTTGGTGCCGCCGATCACGAAGGGGCCGGTGCCCACCTGGGTGGTCGGAAGTTGCTGAATGAGGTCCGCCAGGATCAGTGAGCTTGAAGCCAGCTTCTCGTCGTCATAATGGGGCACCACCATGCCGAGATCGAGCGTCCCGATATTGCCGCTGTTTTCGTCCTTGAGCACCAGGCTCAGCTTGTAGTGGCCGGGCCGCAACGGCACCGCCTTCTGATACACCTGCTTGCGACTGGCGTAGTTCTGGTAGTCGTGCTCAGGCACATCCACCACCACGCCGTCGTCGAAGCTATTGGCCACGCGCCCGCCAAGCGAGGTCAACTGCCCGTAAATGTCGACCACCGCATGCATCACGCCGTTCTTGTTCTGGAACTCGAGGTCCTTCTGCGCCACCTGGATGGTGATCGGTGTCAGCACGGTATCGTTTGTGATCCGGATAAAGTCGGTCCGGACCTCGAAGGGTAGAATCTGCGCCGAGATCTTGTGGGAGACGCTAGCCTTCAGGTCGTCAAACTTCACCGCCGGCGGCCTGAAGATCTTGGCAAACAGATCCAGCCGGGTGAATTCCTCCATGCTCTCCGGCAGACCGCCCAGCGGCTGTCCGATGGTCATGCCGTCGGTGCGGGTGAAGCGGTCGGCCTTGGAGGCCATGCCCATCGATTCCATCAGGGTCAGGCCGGCCCCGGGAACGTGGAGCAGGGCGTCCTTCTCGCCGGGATCCATGGTGAGATGGTACTCGCCGCTCATGGTCGGATCGACGAATTCCAGCTTGATGTTGTTGCCGATGCCGTCGATGTAGTTGTAAGTCCAGTCCTCGAAAGGAAAGGTCGAGGTCTCGCCGCCGCCTTCTTCGGCCGGGCGCTCATAAGTGCCGCCGCTCGGGTGGGAGTCGATCTCGTTGGGGGGACCGTACATGATGTAGATCCGGCCCCGATCCGTCTTCCAGCCGGGAATTCCGGAGGCATAGTGCTCGTTGGCGTAGGCGATGCGGCGGTAATATTCCTCTTTGAACTCGTTCTCGGGACTGCCCGGATTGGGATTGCGGCGCTCCCAGAAATTCTCGATGAAGGTCTCGCGCTCTTCGTCGGTGGCGAGTTTCTTGAAGGTCTGCCGTTCCTCGTCGGTGATGATGTAGGGAACTTCCTCGTCGATCCACTTCTTATACGGGCTCTCCGACTCTTTCTGAATGGCCTTCTGCCGCTTCTTTTCCTCTTTGCTTTGCTTGTCGGGCGCGGCCCAGGTGAGAAGCGAGGCGCTGAGAACGCCGGCCAGCGCCGCCAGCAACGTCAGGGACACAACTACTCCCCCGCGCCGCGCGCGGCCAGGAGCGGAGCGCGACTGGCCTCTTCCCAGCGTCATCGTAAGTCCACTGACTGGAATCGTAGTTTCCGGAGCCGCAAAAGTCAAGTTATACCCCCACCCTACCGAGCCTAACCCGACCTCTGTGTGATGCGTCTAACAATCGAAAGGTAGCTCCGCGGACGGTGGCAGGGAAAGGCCGATTTTCGCGACGGCGGCCGGCGAGAGGCGATACAATAAGGAGGTAATCCGTCGATGAGTAGAACCTTCGGCCAGCCGGGTAGCGCGGACCAGGCCAATCCTGCGCATCTGTTCCCGGTTGGAACTTTTTGCGGGCGCCGAACGTAGTACTTGATGGTGCGGAGGGGATCATTCCGGCTTTAGCGACCTTCCAGGAGCGGCAAGCGCATGAGCAACCCAGTGGCCATTGAAGAGCGTCAAGAGGTAGGACATATTGAGCTTGGGGAGGACTCCCATTGGGCAGCGCCTCCGCCGGCGAGGGGAAAAAAAGGCATGAAGCGAAGAACCAAGACGTTTCTTGCGATTGGTGGCGTCCTGCTGCTGGGGATCCTGGTGGCAGTCGGCATCAGTTGGAGCAAGCGCGGGGTGGTGGTGGTTCAGACCGGGAAGGTCACCAAGCAGGACTTGTCTTCGATCGTGACCGCCTCGGGACAGATCAAGCCTCCGGACGCCAACCTGGTGAATGTCAATTCCAACAGCTTCGGCAAGATTACGGAAATCAACATCAAGGAAGGTGATCAGGTGAAGAAGGGGCAACTCCTGCTGCGCACCGAAGACGTGCAGCAGAGCGCCAGCGTCGATGCCCAGCAGGCGGCCATCAAGACTGGGGAAGCAGACCAGTCCGCCCAGCAGGCCAATGTTGCCTCGGCGACGGCGAGCCTCAACCTGCAGCAGGCCAATCTGCAACAGGCCCAGGCGAAATTCAAGCAGGCGAGCGACGCTTACAAGCGCGGCCAACAGCTCCTGGAGGACGAGCTACTGTCGAAACAGGATTTCGACTCCCGGCTGAGCGACTATAAGGTGGCCGAGGCCAACGTGCAGTCGGCGCAGGCCTCGGTAGCGCAGGCCAAGGCTCTTTTGCAGCAGGCCACTTACAATCGCGACATGGCGAACGCGCGCCTGGCACAGAGCAAAGCCCAACTGCTCGGTCTCAAGAACCAGCTCGACCAGACGGTCTACGTCTCCCCCATCGACGGCATTGTGACCTCCCTGCCGGTCACGGTGGGTGAAAACGTGGTGACGGGCATTCAGAACGCTGCCGGCAGCGTGCTCTTCCAGGTGGCCGACATGTCCATTATCACCGCTGAGGTGATGGTGGACGAAACCGACATTGTGAGCGTCAAACTGGGCCAGCCCGCCCAGGTAACCATTGATGCCATTCCCAACAAAACCTTCAATGGAAAGGTGACGCAGATCGGGCAGAGCGCCGTCAGCAGCACCACCGGCCAGACCACCACGGCCTCGACCACCAGCACCAGCGGCACGACCAACCAGGAAGCCAAGGACTTCAAGGTGGTGGTCACGCTCGATAACCCGCCGCCCAATCTCCGCCCCGGGCTCTCTTGCACGGCCAAGATCACAACGGCCACCCGCAGCAACGCGGTGGTGATCCCCATCCAGGCGCTGACCATCCGCACCCAGCGCGAACTGGATGAGAGTCAGGAAATGGGCTCCAACAAAGGCAAGGCCCTAGCCGCCACCCGTCCCATGACCGAGCTTTCGCCGCAGGAGCAGGAACGCCTGAAGAAAGAGATCCAGGGCGTCTTCGTGGTGCGCAACGGCCGGGCGGTCTTCGTCCCGGCCGAGACTGGCATTATGGGCGAAGTGAACGTGGAGGTCCTCGAAGGCCTTCGGGCGGGAGACGAGATCGTCACCGGCAGCTACCAGGTACTGAGAACGCTGAAGAGCAACACCAAGGTGCGCGTGGATAACTCGGCGGCGGCGCAGATGGCCCCGTCCACGTCCTAACGGAACCGGGTGAGGTTGAATGCCGGTGCCAGGTTGCGGCGCCCCGCGGACTTCGGTGGCCGAGTGATCGAGAGAATGGCCAGCTAGAGCATCCGGGTTTTTCCACGGGTCTGCAGACGGCCCCAGTCAGGAAGGGAAACATGGGATCACAAGTGCTTGCGTCGCCGGTTCAGGAAGCGCAGGCCCCGCCTCAAGGTACCGTCATTCGCGTTCAAGATCTGTGGAAGACGTACGATATGGGAGACGCCATCGAGGTCAACGCGCTCTGCGGGGTCTCCTTCGATATCCGTCGCGGCGAGTACGTCGCCATCATGGGCCCTTCCGGGTCCGGCAAGTCAACCTTGATGAACCTGATCGGCTGCCTGGATACGCCCACGCGCGGCCGCTACTGGCTGAACGGCAAGCTGGTCAGCGAGCTGACCGACGACGAGCTCGCCTATATTCGGAACAAGGAGATCGGGTTCGTTTTTCAGACCTTCAATCTGCTTTCCCGGGCCTCGGCATTACACAACGTCGAACTACCGTTGATCTATAACGGTACGCCGGCGACGGACCGCATCGAGAAGGCTCAAGAAGCTCTGCGCCGGGTCGATCTGGCCGACCGCATGCACCACAAGCCCAACGAACTGTCCGGCGGCCAGCGCCAGAGGGTGGCGATCGCCCGTGCCCTGGTCAACAGCCCGTCGCTGCTGCTGGCGGATGAGCCTACCGGTAACCTGGACAGCGCCACCGGCGAGGAGATCATGAATCTGTTTGACCGGTTGCAAACGGCCGGCAACACCATCGTCCTGGTCACCCATGAGCACGATATCGCCGCCCGCGCTCGCCGTATCATCCACGTGCGCGACGGCCGGATAGCCAGGGATGAAGCCAGCCGGTCCGAGCCGAGGCCCTTCGAGGGGGTTGGAAGCGCAGCCGAGATCTAAGGAATGCCTTTTTTGGGCAAACGAACCCGTCGGGCTTTTAAAGCGGGAGACCGGCATGTCGTCCGCCAGGAGGTCCGCGGGTTTACAATTTCATCGATCAATTAGTGAAAGGTGCGTCGGGATTTTTTCCAAAAACGAAGCCGTTAGGTATATGAAAACAAAGGCCATTGTTTTTGGGCCGTCAACGAAACCGTTAGGTTTAACAAAAGAAGGGGCTTGGGTGAACTGAGCCGTTAGGTTTAAGAAAACAAAGCCGGTTATCCCGCTTCGGGCAGAACCCGCCCTGATTCGCGCCGCGCGGGTTTGATGGCTCACCCGGGGGTCTCCGGCCGCTTCGGACTGGCTTCTAACTCTGGTTTGGGGTATGGCTGTTCTGGCCCAAGCTCCATCGATGATCCGCTCCAAGGCGCGGCGGCACCGGCGTCTCAGCTTCGGCGTGATGGCCCGCGAGGCCTTCTGGATAGCCATCGAAGCGTTGCGCGCCCACAAACTCCGTTCCTTTCTGACTCTCCTGGGCGTCGTGATCGCCACCACCACCTTGATTGTGGTCATCTCGGTGATCAACGGCATGAACCTCTACATTGCGGACCACATCGCCAATCTGGGCGCCAACGTCTTCATCCTGGATCAGTTCACTTGGACCAACAGCGACGAGGAGTGGGAGCGGGAACAGCATCGTAACAAGCCCATCAAGATAGAGGATTACGAGTTCCTCAAGGAAAACCTGGTGGGCTACAAAAATATCGGCGCCGCCGCCTGGCGGGGCCGCAGCAACGCCCCCGAGATCCGCTACGGGACCCATACCCTTTACGAGGTCCAAGTCACCGGCCAGACTCCCAGCATGATGGGCATGGAACAGGAGCAGGTCGGAATGGGGCGCTACTTTACGGACGGGGAGTACGAGCACAGCGCTTCGGTCTGTTTCATCGGCCAGGACTTGGTGGACGAGTTCTTCCCGAGCGTGGACCCCGTCGACAAGGTGATCTCCATTGGCGGCCAGCCTTTCCGGGTGGTGGGTGTCGCCAAGAAGATCGGTAAGACCCTGGGTCAGAGCCAGGACGACTTCGTACAGATGCCGCTGACCACTTTCAGCAAGCTCTTTGCGAACCGGCCCCACATGAACGTGGAGATTCAGGCGCAAAACGGCGATCAGATGATGGAGTTGGAAGACGAGACCCGCGCCTTGATGCGCGCCCGCCACCACGTGCCCTACAAGGAGACCGACGATTTCGGCATCAACGCCTCCGCGACCATCATGGGCCTCTGGCAGCAGCTCACGGGGTCGATCTTCGCCATTACGGTGTCGGTGGTGGCCGTCTTCATGGTGGTGGGCGGGATCGTGATCATGAACATCATGCTGGCCAGCGTGACCGAGCGTACCCATGAGATCGGTATCCGGAAGTCGCTGGGCGCGCGGCGGTTCGATATTCTCATGCAATTCGTGATCGAATCCGGCGTGATGGCCGGCGTGGGCGGCGTGGTGGGAATCCTGCTGGCGGTGGGCATCGCCCGGCTCGTCGATATGGTGTTTACGGCCTCGGTGCCTCTGAGCGCTGTGCTTACCGGCCTGGCCCTTTCCACCGGGGTCGGCCTGTTCTTCGGAATCTATCCGGCGAGCAAGGCCGCGCGGCTCGACCCGATCGAGGCGCTGAGAACGGAAGCGTGAGATGAGAGCCTATCGCCGCAATACCGGAGAGAACCTGTGGCTGGCGCTGGACACGCTGCGCACTCACAAGTTCCGGTCGTTCCTCACCATCCTCGGTGTTCTGATCGGCACCACGACCGTGATCGCGGTCGCGTCCGTTTTTGCCGGCCTGGAGAGGCAGGTCGCGGAGGCCGCCAACGACTTCGGGACACGAAACCTCTTCATCTTCAAATTCGATCCTGGCATCCACGTGGGACGTCTCTCGCGCGAGGAACGCCTGCGCAAGCCCCTGACGTTCGAGGACGCGATGGCCATCCAACAGGAGTGTCCCAGCGTCCAGACAGTGGCGGTGGAAACCTTCATCTGGTGGAGCAACCCGCCGGTGGTGAAGTACAAGGGGATGCAGATCTTCGATTACAACTTCCTGGGCGCCACGCCGTCGGACTTTGAGGCCGTGAACGACAACCTGGCGGACGGGCGGTTCTACACCGACATCGACAACCTGCACCGCGAGAATGTGGCCGTCATCGGCGCCGACGTGGTCAAGCGCTTCTTTCCCAATGAAGACCCGGTCGGCAAAAATATTGTGATCGGCACCGAAAGCTTTCAGGTGATCGGGACCATCGCCCCGCGCAAATCCTTTCCGGGCGACAACGGCACGGACCGGGTGGTGAAGATTCCCTACCTGACCTTCAAGAAGATGTATCCGGCCGAGAAGGAGAACTTCATCATCGCCACCGCCTTTGCGGGGAAGCTGGATCAGGCCAAGGACGAGGTGGAAGGATTGCTGCGCCGCCGCCGCCACGTCAAGCCTTCGGAGGGGGACAGTTTCGGCATCTCCTCGGCGGAGTCCTTGATCACTCAGTTTGATCAGCTGATCGGAACGGTAGTGCTGGTGACGGTGGTGATCTCTTCCATCGGGCTGCTGGTGGGCGGGATCGGCGTGATGAACATCATGCTGGTTTCGGTTACGGAGCGCACGCGCGAGATCGGCGTGCGGAAAGCCATCGGCGCGCGGCGCAGCGACATCACCTGGCAGTTTCTGCTGGAGGCTATGACCCTGACCGGGTCGGGCGGACTGCTCGGCATCCTGCTGGGCTTCGGCCTCAGCTTTCTGATTCGCACCCTCGATATTCTTCCCTCCAGTGTGCCGCTCTGGTCGGTCTTTACCGGCTTCGTGGTGGCCGTCTCCATCGGCCTCTTCTTCGGCCTCTGGCCGGCCTTGAAAGCCTCGCGTCTGGACCCCATCGTCGCCTTGCGCTACGAGTAGCAAGCGCGCGATGGCTCCAACGATAGGGGATTCATCAGAGCGGCTAGTGTGCGGGCGCTTCGAGCCGGGCTTGCGCCTGGGCTTGCTCCAGCGGCGGCCGGGTCTGGCGGGGAGGATGCTTGTCGAAGTAGGCTTTGATCACGTCGCGGGCCACGGGCGCCGCCACCGAGGACTCTTCGCCGTGCATCACCAGCGCGGCCACCACGATCTCCGGACTGCTGAAGGGTGCGTAGCCCACGAACCAGGCGTTGTTGCGGAATCCGGCTTGGTGCGCTGACTCTTTGAGGTTGACGCTGACCACCTGGGCGGTTCCGGTCTTGCCGGCGATGTCGAGCCCGACGACCCGCGCGCTGCCGCCCGTGCCGCCCTCGTTCACCACCCCCCACATTCCCTGGGTGACGGCCTGGACGGTCTCCGGGCTGAGCGCAAAGTCGCGTTCCGTGTCGCCGGGCGGCTTCTGGCCCAAGGCTTCGAGTTCATCGCGAAAGACCAGGTGCGGACGGTGGAAGCGGCCGGCGAAGATGACGCCGCTCATCATATAGGACAGCTGCAGAGGGGTTACCTCCAGGGCGCCCTGCCCGATCGCCACCGAGATGGTCTCACCCGCCCACCACTTGCGCTTGAAGACGCGCTGGGTCCACTCGGGTGAAGGCACCAGGCCGGCGTCTTCGCTGGGCAAATCGATGCCCGTCCGCGCCCCGAGCCCCAGTTGTTTGGCGAAGTAGGCCAGCTTGTCGATCCCCAGCATCTTGCCCAGGGTGTAGAAGTAGACATCGCAGGAATGCACGATGGCGCTGTGAAGATCCACCATGCCGTGCGACTTGTGCTTGTTCCAGACCCAATCGTGATAGGTGTGTCCGTAAATGGTGACTTCGCCGGGACAGAAGAGGGTGAAGTTGGGCTTGATGGTGCCCGTCTCGAGCGCGCAGGTTGAGGTCACGATCTTGAAGACCGAGCCCGGCGCCAGTTGCGCCTGGATGGCCTTGTTGAGCAAGGGCTTGGCTGGGTCGCGGTTGAGCTCATTCCATTGCTCCTGGTTGATGCCGTGCGCGAAGTCATTGGGATCGAAGTCCGGATGACTCACCATCGCCAGCACTTCGCCCGTGCGCGGGTCAAGGGCTACCACCGCGCCCTCGCGATCGCCCAGCGCCACCTCGGCCGCCATCTGCAGATCGAGATCGATGGTCAGGCGCAGATCGTTGCCGGGATGGGCGTCGAGCGTGGTCATCGATCCCACTTCCTGCCCGCGGCTGTTGACCACCACCCGGCGCATGCCGTCCTCGCCCGACAGGACGTCATTGTACTGGCGCTCGATTCCGCTTTTACCCGCCACGTCGCCGGGCCGGTAGCGCGCGTGGCTCTCGGCGATGATGTCTTCGGAAACGTCGCCCACGTAACCGATCATGGAGGCGGCCACGGCATGCTTCAGGTAGAAGCGCTGCTGGGTGCCGATCACGTCGAGCTCGGGGTACTCCACCCGGTGGGACTCGACGAAGGCCACATCCTCCAGGGACGCCGAGGGCTTCAGCAGAACGGGCTGATAGTGCGGGAGATGGGCGGTGCGGCTGACGAGCTGCACCACGTCCTGGGGGTCAAGCGCGAGCCCGCGTGCGATGCCTGCCAGGCGCTCGGGAGTGAGGGCCGAAACGTTCTCGCGCGAGAGCAGGATGCTGAAGGCGGGAGCGTTGTCGACCAGCACCCGGCCCTCGCGGTCTAGGATCTTGCCGCGGGGCGCGATCACCGGCAGGTTGCGGATGCGGTTGCGGTCCGCCTGGTCGAGGTACTTCTGGTGCTGATGGACCTGCAGCCGCCAGTAGCCCCCCAGCAGCGCGAAGAAGACGAAGCACACCACGTACTGGAAGGCAGTGATCTTCCAGGCGGGCAACCGGTGTTCGTCCGAAAAGCGCGCAGGCATCGCCAGGTCTACCGCGGAGGCGTTTGCGGGGTTCGGCTAAGCGAGCGGGGCCCCGGACGTCAAAAATCACGCCCTCCCCACTCCGATGGTCGACCGTACCATAAGGCAGGGCGGGTGACAAGCACCGAATGACCTGAGCTTTGGTCGCGGACCGGCGCGGCGGCAGGACTCGTCGATTACTGGGGGCCTTTGTACCCGGGGCCTCGCAGCGCTCTGCCCGGGCGCTCGTCGGTGATCTTGCCGTCGAGCACAACGGGCCGGCCGTTGACGAAGACGTCTTTGACGCCCACGGAATAGCGCAAGGGGTTGTTGTAGGTGGCGACGTCGCGGATCGCCGCGGCATCGAAAACGACCATGTCGGCCATCATCCCCGGCCGAAGAAGGCCGCGATCCGCGATGCCGACCCGGCTCGCAGCCTGCGAGGTCATCTTGCGGATGGCTTCTTCCAGGGACATGGTGTGCTCGCTCCGGACGTACTCTGCCAGAATTCGGGAAAACGTTCCGAAAGCTCTAGGGTGGGCTTCGGTGGTGCTCAGCAGCCCGTCCTCCGCCTGCTCCGGAGAATCCGAGCCATAAGCCACCAAGGGGCTCGAGACGGCGGCGCGGACGTCCGATTCCTGCATGATGGCGATCACCACCTGGCTGTTGCCGCGATCGGCGATGGCGATGTCCATGGCGGCATCCCTGGGATCTTTGCCCATCCGGCGCCCGATCTCCTCAAAGTTCATGCCCTCATACTGGCGCAGCTCCGGGTTCACCACCTGGATCAAGGTCACGCCCTGCGGTCCGCCGGAGCCTCGCCATTCGTTCTCCCAGGTCGTGCTGGGCTCGTCCATTTCCTTCTGGGCGCGGGCGCGGAGGGCCGGATCCTTCAACCGTTCCAGCATCTTGTCGGTGCCGCCTTCCGAAACCCAACTGGGAAAGCAGGCGACCAGCCCGTTGGACGCGCGCGTGTAGGGATAGACGCTGGCGGCCACGTCCAGGCCGCGTGCCCGGGCGGCTTGGATTCGGCTGAGGACCTCGGGCATCTTTCCCCAGTTCTCCTGGTAGGCGGCCTTCAGGTGCCAGATGGTGGTGGAGATACCGGCGCGCTGCGCGATCTCGAATACCTCGTCCAGGGATTGAAAGATCCGGTCGGATTCCGACCGCTGATGGGTAAAGTAGACGCCGCCGTACTCGCGGGCGACTTTGGCCAACTCGACCAGTTCGTCCGTAGAGGCAAATGAATCGGGCACGTACTCGAGCGCCGAACTCACTCCGAAGGCGCCCTGCTGCATCGCTTCCGCCACCAGGCGGCGCATCTGCTCGAGCTCTGCGGGCGTGGCGGGCCGGTTGTCCTTGCCGACCACGTAGGTTCGAAGCCCTCCGGCGCCGACGAACGTGCCGAGATTGATGGCCGGCCTGGCCGCCTGCAGACGTCTCAGGTACTCATCGAGCGAGCGCCAATCAATCGCCACACCGTACTTTCGGGCCTCGTCCTGAAGGTCCGCAACGAGCCGGTCGTTCAAGGGCGCGATGGAGTTTCCCTCACCCGTGATCTCGGTGGTCACGCCTTGAGTGATCTTGCTGGCGGCGCGATTGTCCACGAGGAGGTTGAATTCCGATTGACCCTGAACGTCGATGAATCCCGGCGCGACCACCAGGCCGGTGGCGTCGATTCGCTTTCTGGCTGCGGCCGCCCGCAGATTGCCGATGGCGGCGATGTGGTCGCCAACAATCCCGATGTCTGCATAAGTCCAAGGAGCGCCGGTGCCGTCAACCACGCGGGCGCCGCTGATAAGGAAATCGTAGTCCGCAGGCCGCCCCGGAGCCGGCGCGGCCAGAAGCAAGAAGGCGGTCAGCGCGAGGTAGGAAAACGGCCTGAAGCTTGTGAACATGGGGACTCTCAAGTCGCGGGGTTCGTGGCCTCGACGGAAGCCTGCGCTCTCGCTGCCAGGTACCGCCGGAGACTCTCCTTCCACATGGGCATGTCGTCCAGGCCCAGCGACTCCAGCCTCTGGTGGCGCAACACGGAGTAGGCGGGCCGCCGGGCTGGGGCTCCGAAAGCCTGGGACGTCGTCGGCGTGAGCTCTGCCTGGACGCCGGACAGTTCGAAGACGGCTTCGGCAAATTCAAACCAGGTGCAGGAGCCCTTGTTGGTGATGTGATAGAGCCCGAACGCCTCTGTGCCAACGAGTTCGGCCACCTTGCGGGCCAGGTCGGCCGTGGCGGTGGGCGCTACGGTCTGATCGGCCACCACCCGGATGCTCTTGCCTTGAGCCGCCAGCCGCAGCATGGTCTCGGCAAAATTGCCGCCCTTGGAGCGGCTGCCACCGAGGCCGTACAGCCCGCAGGTTCGAATCAGGAAGTGCCGCTCCAGAGTTGGGGCCACCAGATGCTCTCCGGCCAGCTTCGAGGCCCCGTAGACGCTCAAGGGCCCGGGCCGGTCCGTCTCCACATAGGGCTCGCGCTTGTCGCCGGCGAATACAAAGTCCGTGCTGAAGTGCACCAGCACGGCTCCGAACTGTTTGCAGGCTTGGGCCAGGCCGCGAACGGCAAAGGCGTTCACCTGAAAGGCGCGTTCCATCTGGGATTCGCAGTCGTCGACGCGGTGAAAGGCAGCGGTGTTGATCACGAGCTGTGGCCGATGCTGTTCAAAAGCGGCCCGGACGGAACCGGGATCGGTGATCTCGATCTCGGCGTGTGTGAGCGGGACGGTGTTCTCTCGGGGCAAGACTCGGAGAAGGTCGCTTCCCAACTGGCCGTCAGCTCCGATCAGCATGATCTTCATGTTGTTCTCTTGAGTTAGCAGGCCCGGCCGTTGGCTTAACGGGACCGGCTGCTCGGGGCCGGTTGGGCATCGGCGCTTGGCTCCGGCCGGTGACCCCGCTCAGCGGTACTGGAAATGGTCAGACTCGGCCGAGGCCAGCCAATCCGCTAAGGTACGGGCGTTGCGGTCCTTCCCGGACAGAATCGGATTGGAGACGGGCCACTCGATGCCGATCGCCGGATCATCCCAGCGGATCCCCGACTCGGCCTTGCTACTGTAAGTTCCCGTGCACTTGTAATGGACGTCGGCCTGGTCCGAGAGTGCACAAAAGCCGCGAGCGAAGCCGGCCGGCGCCCACACCTGCTTGCGATTTTCGGCCGAAACCTCCAGCCCGAACCACTTCCCGAGAGTGGGCGATCCTTTGCGAATGTCGACCGCCACCAGAAAGGCGGTGCCGGCGGTCACCCGCATGAGCTTCCCCATGGGCGGATCCCACTGGAAGTGCAGGCCCCGAATCACGTTTCTTCGCGAGCTCGACTGATTGTCCTGCGGAAACTCGTCGGGCAGGCCGAGGGCGCGAAACTGGGGGGCGTGGAAAGTCTCCATGAAGAAGCCGCGATGGTCCTCAAACACGGACGCAGCCAGCACCACGACGTCACCGAGGTGTCTGGACTCAATCTGAAATGCCATCTCGATTCCTCTCCTGCTTGCCGCCATCGACGCCGGCTGGGCTTAAGGCGGGCAGCTCAAAGCGTCGCCAGGAAATCTGCGCGCCGGGTGTAAAGTTTTTCGTAGTAGCTTCGGTAGTCGCCTCCCCGCACCCGCTCCATCCAACTGGAGTGCGCGCAGTACCAGTCGACCGTCGATTTGAGCCCTTTGTCAAGGCTCATCTTCGGTTGCCAGCCGAGTTCATCGCGAATCTTGCCGGTGTCGAGAGCGTAGCGCCGGTCGTGGCCGGGACGGTCCTTGACAAACTCGATGAGGTCCTCAGACCGGTCGAGGAGGCGCAGCAGATTGCGAACGATCTCCAGATTTGTGACCGGCTGTCCGAACCCGATATTATAGACGTCGCCCGGCCGCCCGGCCTCGAGCACCCGGTCAAGGGCCCGGCAATGGTCCTCCACGAAGATCCAATCGCGCTCATTCAGGCCGTCGCCATATACCGGCAGCTTCTTGCCCTCCAGCGCGTTGGCGATCATTAGCGGGATCAGTTTTTCGGGAAACTGGTAAGGTCCGTAATTATTGGAGCAGCGCGTGGTCACGACGGGAAAGTGGTAGGTCTGCCAGAAGCTCCGGGCCAGCAGATCGCCCGACGCCTTGCTGGCGGCGTAGGGACTGTTGGGCTCGAGCATCGAGTCCTCGCGGGCCCACTCGCCCGGTTTCATGCTGCCGTAGACCTCGTCGGTGCTGACGTAGAGGAATCGTGGAACCTTGCTTCGCCGGGCCGCCTCCAAAAGCGTATAGGTCCCAAGCACATTGCTGACGACGAACTCCCGTGCGCCCGCGATGCTGCGGTCCACGTGCGTTTCCGCCGCAAAATGGACGACCGCGTCCGGCGGACTCTCCAAGAGCCGATCGATCAGCGCCGCGTCGCCGATGTCGCCCCGCACGAAACGGTAATTCGAGGCGGACTCGAGATCGGCCAGGTTTTCGAGATTGCCGGCGTAGGTGAGCTTGTCGAGGTTGACGATGGAGCTGTCAGGGTGAGCGGTCAGAAAGTAGCGGACGAAGTTTGATCCGATGAAGCCCGCTCCGCCGGTTACTAGTAGTCTCAAGGCACTCGCTCCTCCATCGCAGCCCGCCGATCCACCCTCTATCGGGCAGGCGTGCCGCGCTCCAAAGTGGGAGGTTGCCCCGTCCCCGGATCAGCTCTTCGCCGGGCCCAGCTTGTTGGCGCCGGTACTCGCCACCAGGTTGTTGGCGCGCAGCAACGACTCGAACGTCCCGGCGTCGGTCCACCAGCCTTCCAGCACGCTATAGCTAAGCTGGCCGGCATGCAAGTACAGATTATTCACGTCGGTGATTTCGAACTCTCCGCGAGCCGAAGGACGCAGCGTCTGGATGTGATCGAAAACCCGTCCGTCGTACATGTAAATCCCGATTACTGCGTAGGGCGACTTCGGCTCTTTGGGCTTTTCCTCGATGCGAATGATCTTGTCGCCCTCAAATGCGGGCACGCCGAAGCGCTGGGGGTCCGGAACTTCCTTCAGGATAATGTGGCACCCCTGGCCGCCTTCCCGCTCGAACTTAGCCCGCGCGGCGCAGACGTTGGTCTCGATAATGTTGTCCCCGAGCACCACGCAGATCGGCTGGTCGTCAGCGAAATGCTTCGCCAGGCGCAAGGCGTCTGCGATGCCGCCCTCGCCTTCCTGATAAGTATAGTTGATGTGCTTCAGCCCGAAGTCCTTGCCGTTCCCTAAGAGGCGCAGGAACTCCCCGGCATTCTGTCCTCCCGTGACCAGCAGAATGTCCGTGATGCCTGCGTTCACCAGGGTTTGGATGGGATAGAACACCATGGGCCGGTCATAGATCGGCAGGAGGTGCTTGTTGGTGACCCGGGTGAGCGGCGCCAGCCTGGAACCCGTGCCGCCCGCAAGAATCACGCCCTTCATTCGGCGAACTCCTTGTTGGAAACTAGAGCGCTGACTTATCGATGACGAAGTTGTCCAGGACGAGGGCGTCCATTTCGCTCTTCGAAAAGGTGTTGAAGGCGTTGGCCGGCGTCGTCACGATGGGCTCGCCCCTCAAGTTGAAGGACGTGTTTAAGATCACCGGGACCCCGGTCGCCTGTCCGAAGCGGTCGATCAGCTTGTAATAGCGCGGGCTCTGATCGCGAAATACCGTCTGCAGGCGCCCGGTGCCGTCGACATGGGTGATGGCGGGCAGCTTCTCTTTCTGGTTCTCCTTCACCGGCACCACGTAAAGCATATAACGGGCGGGATAATGCCCGGCGGCGTTCTCCAGTTCAAAGTAGTCCTCCGCCCGTTCCGAAAGCACCGAAGGCGCAAACGGACGGTACGGCTCACGGAACTTGATCTTGGTGTTGACGATGTCCTTCATGTCCGGATTGCCCGGGTCCGCGATAATGCTGCGGTTGCCGAGCGCCCGTGGTCCCCACTCGAAGCGGCCCTGGTACCACCCGATCACCTTGCCGCTCTTCAACAGGTCCACCACCCGGTCGAGCAGCTGATCCTCCTGCTCGAAGACCTGATGGGGAATATTCATGCCGTTCAGGAACGACCGGATCTCCCCTGGGCCGTATTGCTGTCCCCAGTAAGCGTGATCCATCCGAAAGGCGCGCGGCTTTCCCAGCAGCGTGTTGTAAGCCCACAGAGCCGCGCCCAGCGAGCCGCCGCCGTCGCCGGCTGCCGGTTGCACGAAGATCCCGTCAAATCCCGTTTCGCGCAGGATGCGGCTGTTGGCGACGCTGTTCAGCCCCACGCCCCCGGCGATGCAGAGCTTGCTCTGCCCGGTCAGCTGCCGGAGGTTCCGGGCCATTCCCACCAGCAGCTCTTCGGTCACCTTCTGAATGCTGGCGGCGATGTCGGCGTAATACTGGTTCTTCTCGCACAGTTCGGCGTAATTCCCGGGCTTCTCGCCGAAGTACTTGGGAAAGCCGGTGCCGGCCGTGAAGAAGTGCAACTCCGGCGGACGCGGCTCCCCAAACAGCGCCGTAAATCGCCCGTTGAAGGTCTTGTCGGTAGAGTGCTGGAAGCAGAAATAGTCCATGTCCAGCGCAAAGGAGCCGTCGCGGTTCTGGCGCACCACCTTCCACACCTTGTCGACGTAGCGGGGCACGCCGTAAGGCGCCATGCCCATGACCTTGTATTCGCCTTCGTTGACCTCGAATCCCAGAAAGGCCGTAAAGGCGCTATACAGCAGACCGACCGAGTGCGGGAAATCCATCTGCTTCAGGAGGCGGATGTCCGTTCCCTTGCCCAGCCCGTAGGTGGCTGTCACCCACTCACCGACGCCATCCACGGTCAGGATGGCAGCCTCTTCAAAGGGCGAACACAAGAAGGCGCTGGCCGCGTGGGAAAGGTGATGATCCGAGAACAGGACCTTGTCCCGGGAGATGCCGAGCTCCGCTTCCAGCGTGCTCGCTACCCACAGCTTGTCGATTACCCAGGTGATCATCGACTCGCGGAACGCCTTCCAGGACCGCGGGTAGGTTTGCAGAACGGTGGCGAGAATGCGGTCGAGCTTGCGGAAGGGCTTTTCGAAGAAGACCACGTAATCGAGGTCCTTCCCCGTGATCCCCCCAGCTTCCAGACAGTACTGGATGGCGTTCTTGGGAAAGTCGAAATCGTGCTTCTTGCGTGAAAACCGCTCTTCCTCTGCGGCGGCGATCAGTTGCCCATCGCGAACCAGCGAGGCTGCGGCGTCGTGGTAGTAGCAGGAGATTCCTAGGATATCCACTTGATTACTGCCTCTTGGCCCACTGTATGTCCATGTTCTCTTTGGGATGCTCGATCCAAGCTGTGGGCCGCTTCTTGATCCGGAGCGGGTCCGCCAGCAAGCGCGTCAGAATCCCAAAGGGAAGCAGGATGAGGGCGTAAATGATCGTGAGGACGAGACGGGCTTGAAAATTGCCGATTCCCTTGGCCAGCCCCGGCCACACCTTCCAGATGAAGAAGACGGCCACAAAAAGCACGAGGAGGACCCGCAGCCGCGTGCTGGGGATCCGGTGGGCCAGAGGCGCCCAGGCAGCCCAGATAAGGCCGGCGGATAGGACGGTGAAGACCAGGCGAGCCCAGAAGCTCTTCAAGAGACCTCCGGACTGCTCTTGCGGAGGCACTAACATCTTCGGCAGCCCCGCCGATACCGTTTGCGACATTCCCCACCCCTCTTGACCGATCCGTCAAGCCACCTGCTTCTCTGCTAGATAGGCAGCTGACCGACCTGGATCTCAAAACCCGCAGCCAAATTGCGAAAGGATCCCCTCGTGCAGGTGTCCCTGTGTGGCATTATCGACCATGGACCGGAAGGATCTCGAGCGAAGGACCCCCTTCTAACCTCGGCTAAAACAGCGTGTAAATAAACGGTGCAATCACGGCGCTCTGCGCCAGGATCAGCAATACCCCCATGGCCAGCAGGACCACGATCACTGGGACCAGCCACCAGCGCTTGCTCCCCCAGAAGTGGCCCAGCAACTCACCTGCAATGCCGAAGCGCCGGCGCGCCACCTGCAAAAACCCCATACTTCCTCCGAAGTCCTCGAGAGGTCAGACTTCTTTGCGGGCTTCCAGACACTAGCTTTCCGTGCCCGGTGGACGCCTCCGGCACAGCTCGGTGCTCGGGACTCAGAGTCTGACTTTGGTACTCTAGCACACCTCCCGCGGGCTGTATACGGGCGAGAATTGGTCGTTACCTGCCTTGGTAACGCGGCCGAGGCCCCCGGGGCCACGGCTTCAAGGATAGACTCTGGGAGAAGGCCCTTGTAGTATTATTACTAGGTTAAGTTGTCAAGAGCTATCCAACTCTGGAAATCGCATGTGGCACCAGGGACAGAAGCCGCTCAGCCTAATCAGAAGCCGTTGCAG
>Ga0335085_10001515_pt1 | contig 48440 bp, 49 predicted proteins | sample Lox_Sample_45_FD_206712 | JGI IMG/M metagenome (GOLD analysis project Ga0335085, IMG submission 206712) | Soil microbial communities from Loxahatchee National Wildlife Refuge, Florida, United States - Lox_Sample_4.5 | ecosystem: Environmental > Terrestrial > Soil > Wetlands | place: USA...
TGCGTCAGCCCCGAGGCGTTGAGCGTTGTGCCCGCCGCGGCCGCCGCATAACCCGGATAAGCGGCGTTGAGAATGGTGCTGGGAATTGCCGTACCCGCCGCCTGCAACGCGTTTTGCGTCGGGTAGGTGTTTACGAAATCCGGGCTCTTGTTGTTGCAATCGTTCAACGTCGACAGCAGGTTGATCGATTGCGCGTAAATCGAATAACGCAACTGCAGGCTCAAGTCTTCGCGCAGCGGAACGCCGAGCCGCAGGTTGGTGCCGTACGTCGTGACGCCATAAGATAGGAAAGGGCTCGCCAAGGTCTGCCGAGCAAACAAATCGGTGCCGAAGGACATCCGGCTGTCGATGAAGTACGGCTCGATGAAGTTGAGTTCGACGCCGCGAATATATTCACCGTAGGTCACCGAGGCCCTGGCGTAGCGCCCGGTTCCCAACAGGTTTCGCTCGGAGATCGACACTTGGGCCATGAAGCCATCGGCGGTCGAGTAGCCGCCCATGACCGAGAAATCGCCGGTCGACTGCTCTTCGACTTCGACGTTGATGACGACGCGGTCGGGCGCGGAGCCGGGCTCGTTGGTGATCTTCACGTTCTTGAAGAAGTTGAGGTTCTTGATGCGCCGCTCCGCGCGGTCGATCAGGGCGCGGTTGTACGGATCGCCCTCGGAAATGTCGAACTCGCGCCTGATCACATAGTCGCGGGTGCGGCTGTTGCCGTGGATATTGATGCGCTCGATATAGGCGCGCACGCCTTCATCGACGACAAAGACGACGCTGATGGTGCGATTTTGCGGGTTGCGATCGCCCCGGGGCCGCACGGTCGCAAACGGATAGCCGTGCTTGGTGATTTCGATCGTCAAATCCTCGACGGTTTTCTCGATCGCCTCGCCGTTATAGACCGCGCCCGACCTGACGCGCAGGACCGGGCGCAACCCTTTCGGGTCGACGGCACGCACGTTGGACTGAATGTCGACGGTGCCGAAATGGTATAGCGCCCCTTCCTCGATCGTGAAGGTGACGATAAAGCCCTTCTGGGCCGGATCGTATTCGCCGGTCGCCGACACGACCTGCACGTCGGCATAGCCGTGACTCAGATAAAAGCGCCGGATCAGATCGCGGTCGGCTTCGATGCGGTCGGGATCGTAGACGTCGGTCGTCTGCAGAAAGCTCAGGAAGTTCGACGCCGACGTCTTGATCACTTCCTTGAGCCGATAATCCGTGTAGGCGTGGTTGCCGACGAACACGATACGCTTGATGCCGGTCTTCTCCCCTTCCCTGATCTCGAAAATCAGGTCGACGCGGTTATTCGGCCGCGAAATGATCTTGGGCACGACCTGGACGTCGAAGCGTCCGCTACGATGATAAATCTCGATGATGCGCTGAACGTCGGCCTGCACGGTGGCGCGCGACAGCGTACCGCGCGCTCTCGACTGGATTTCCTGCTGCAGCTGCTCGTCTTTGATCTTGTTGTTGCCCTCGAACGCCAGCCGATCGATGACCGGAGCTTCGACGACGGTCACGATCAAGCGCCCGCCCGATTGGGTGATACGGATGTTCTGGAACAGGCCCGAGGCGTAAAGCGCCTTCAGAGCCGCGTCGATCTTGGCGGCGTCGATACGTTCGCCCGGCTGGACCTTAAAGTACGAGCGGATGGTATCCGCTTCGACGCGGCGATTGCCCTCGATGACGATCGAAGACGGGCCCGCGATCGGTGCGGCCGCCGCGGCAAGTGCCGTACCGGACGCAACGCCAAGCAATAGCCCGCCGAGGAGCAAGCCGGCCACGACAAGCCCTCGTCTTACCCGCACACACATGTCCATGCGCAAAGCGCCCTTATTCCCCTTGTGGCCGCCCCCAACTGGCGGGTTATTGGCTGTCGCTCCCTCGTCTCACCTCTCAGTTCGGCGATATTGCTCCGTTTTGCTTAACACCGGTTTCGTCGTTCCCATGTGACACGTCTTCGGTCAAGCGCCGGCCGGCCTACGACGCGGTCAAGTGAACGATGTCGTTGAAGGTTGCAAAGATCATCAACATCAGCACGATTGCAAGGCCGATGCGAAACCCGACTTCCTGCGCTTTCTCAGAGAGCGGACGGCCGCGGACGCCTTCGATCAAATAGAACAAAAGGTGACCTCCATCGAGCAAAGGGATGGGGAACAGGTTTAGAAGGCCGATCGACACCGACAGCATGCCGGCGAAATGCAGCAGCACCACGAATCCCAAGCTGGCCACCTGTCCGGACATTTGCGCGATCCGGATCGGGCCTCCGAGCTGGTCGGCTGACTTACGGCCGATGATCACGCCGCCGATATAGGCAAGAGTCTGATCGACCACGTCCCACGATTCCTGGACGCCGAGCCACACCGCTTGCGGGAGGGGTACCGGTTGCGATTTCAGATCCTCCGCTGCTGGCGACCGTTGAATGCCGAGGATACCGATGCGGCGGACGTTGCCGAAAATGTCCTTCCTTTCTTGCAAGGTCGGCGTTGCCGTCAGGATTTTTTCGGCGCCGTCGCGGCGCACGGTGATGTGCAGCGTGTCGCCGGCGCTTTCGCTGACGATACGTTGCATTTGGGCGAAACTGTCGATGGCATGCCCATTGATGGCAATGACGAGATCGCCGGACTCAAATCCGGCAGCGGCCGCGGCACTGCCGGGCTGTACCGAATCAACACGCGCGCTCATGGTCTGCTTGCCGTAGACCACGAACACGGCGGCAAAAATCACGATGGCGAGGAGGAAATTGGCAAGCGGTCCGGCGACGACAATGGCCGCCCGTTTGGACACGGATTGAAAAGCGAAGCTCCGGGCGCGCTCGCGGTCGTCCATGCGCGCCAGCGCAGCGCTGTCGGGCGTGCTTGCCGCGCTGTCGTCGCCGAGAAACTTGACGAAGCCGCCGAGCGGGATGGCGGAAATCTTCCAGCGGGTGCCGTAGCGATCGTTAAAGCCGACGATTTCCGGCCCAAACCCGATGGAAAACACCATGACCCGCACGCCGCACCAGCGGGCGATCAGAAAATGGCCCAATTCGTGAAAAAACACGACCAGGCTGAGAACGAACAAAAAAGGAACAAGATACCCGACAACGCCGCCGCCGAGCGCATGCAAGTGCGACAAAAAATATGACCCCATAACGCTGATCGACCCCTACCCCTGATTTCCCGACGCTAGGATGCCATTGCGGCAATTTCGGGCAAGAGGTCGGCCGCCATTCTTCTTGCGTTATGGTCAATGGCCAGCGCGTCCTCGACGGATTGCGGCTCGGTCACTATGCCGCGCTGTTCGGCGGCATTGAGCGTAGCTTCGACCAGAGCGGGAATCTCGCTGAATGCGAGGCGGCGCTCGACGAATTCGCGCACGGCGACTTCGTTTGCCGCATTGAGGACGGTCGGAGCAGCCCCGCCTGCGGCCAGCGCCCGGCGCGCAAGCGCCAGTGCCGGGAAGCGGACGAGATCCGGCTGCTCGAAGGTCAAGGTGGCGAGGCGGGGGAGATCGAGCCGTGCCGCCGGCGTCCCCATGCGTCCCGGCCAGGCCAGGCAATGGGCAATCGGGATGCGCATGTCCGGCGAACCGAGCTGGGCGACCACGGAGCCGTCGCGAAACTCGACCAGGCCATGGACGACCGATTGCGGGTGGACGACCACATCGAGTGCCTCGGCTTCTAAGGCGAATAGATGATGCGCCTCAATGAGCTCGAGGCCTTTGTTCATGAGGGTCGCCGAATCGATGGTGACCTTCGGCCCCATCGACCAGGTCGGATGTTTGAGCGCCTGCTCCACCGTCACCGTCCGGATCGCCTCAAGCGACCAGGTGCGAAACGGCCCGCCCGATGCGGTGAGCACGATGCGGCGCACGTCTTCGCGGCGGCCCGCGCCCAAGGCCTGGAAGATCGCGTTGTGTTCGGAATCGACCGGCAGCACGCGGGCGCCGGAGGCCGCCGCCTGGCGCATGAACAGGGCGCCGGCGCAGACCAGACATTCCTTGTTGGCCAGCGCCACCGTGACGCCGCGCTCGGCGGCGGCGAGCGTTGGCTGCAGGCTTGCCGCGCCGGTGATCGCCGCCATGACCCAGTCCGCCGGGCGTTGCGCCGCCTCGACGATTGCGTCGGCGCCGGCGGCCGCTTCGATGCCGGACCCGGACAGTTCGGCTTTTAGGTCGGCATAGGCGTCGGGATCGGCGACCGCGGCAAAGCGTGCGCCGAATTCGCGGGCCAGACGTGCCAAGGCGGCGGCGTTGCGGTGGGCGGTCACCGCCTCGACGCGATAGCGCGCAGGATCCTGCCTGAGCAGATCCACGGTGCTCGAGCCGATCGAGCCGGTTGCGCCAAGCAGCGTGACGCTACGCGGTACGGGCGCAAGCTCCACGCGCGCCAGCGGCTGCTTCCGTTTCATCGCGTCACCATACCAGCAAGCCACGCGCAGGGGCACCGGTTCCTTGGCGGATTACACCGATAAGGAGGGCAGCGGCGGCGGCCACCACGAAGCTGTCCAGGCGGTCCATCACCCCGCCATGACCGGGGATGATGTGGCTCGCATCCTTGACGCCAAAACGCCGTTTGACCGCCGACTCGAACAAGTCGCCGGCCTGCGCCAGAACGGACAGCAGCAACCCCATTCCCCCTATAATCCCCAGCGTCCCTACACCGCTCGCATAAGCGACCGCAAGGCCGGCGGCAACCCCTCCGGCGAGACCGCCAACGGCACCCGACCAGGTCTTTCTCGGGCTGACCTGCGGCCACAGCAAAGGACCACCCAAAGTGCGGCCGCAGAAATAGGCAAAAATATCCGTGCCCCAAACAGTTGCGAACAGGAATAAAAGCGCCGTGAGACCCCATTCCGGGTCGCGGCGCAGGAGCACCGGGCCGAGAAGACCCGCGCCCGCATAAAGCACACCGCCGCCGGCCCAAGTGGCGATGTAGGCGGTGTCCGATCGCTGCGGCCGCAGTCCGGCAACCAGCCCGGTGAGCAGCGCGCCAGCCGCAACGGTCGCGAGCGCAGCCTGCGGCAAGTCAAGTCCGGCCAGCATGGTCGCGGCGAACAGCGTCGCCCATCCCGGAGCCAGAATTCGGGGGTCGCCGCTCGCGGCGACCAGGGCGGTCCATTCCCACAGGATCGTGCCGGCGGCCACGGCGCAGACCGCCAGGAAGATCCAGCCACCGGCAAAGGTGCATGCGAGTGCGACCGGCACGAGCACGGCCGCAGAGGCGACCCGCACCGTCAAATTGCCGGCGCGGCCCTCGCCTGCACCGCCGCCGCGAGCCGTGGAGCGATCACCGTGATGGGGGGCGGCCACGATCCGATCTTCGCGATCCGGTCTTTACGATGCGGTCTTGGCGGCCAGGCCGCCGAACCGGCGTTCGCGGCGCCGGTATTCAGCGATGGCCTCTTCCAGCGCAGCTTGATCGAAATCGGGCCAGTTGATCGGCAAGAAGACTAGTTCGCTGTAGGCGGCCTGCCACAGCAAAAAGTTGGACAGCCGCTGCTCGCCGCTGGTGCGGATGATCACGTCGGGATCGGGAATGTCCGGGGCGTGCAAAAACGCGCCGAGCCGCTCAGGCGAGATGTCGTCGGCCGCCAGCCGGCCCGCGGCTACCTCGACCGCCAGCCGGCGCGCCGCCTGGGCGATCTCCTGGCGCGCCCCGTAATTGAAGGCGACGACGAGCGTCAGGCCGGAATTGCCGCGCGTGAGATCCTCGGCTTCTTGCAGCAAGAGGCAGATGTCGCGGTCGAGCCCCTGGCGATCGCCGACGACGCGCACGCGCACGTTGCTCTTGTGCAGCTCGGCCAGGTCATTGCGGATGAAGCGGCGCAGCAGCCCCATCAGATCGGTGATTTCCGACCGCGGGCGCGACCAGTTTTCCGAGCTGAAGGAGAAAATGGTCAGTACGGAAATGCCGAGATCGGCTGCCGCCCGCACGGTGCGCCGCAATGCTTCCACGCCGCGGCGGTGGCCTTCGATCCGCGGCAGGCCGCGCGCGGCCGCCCAGCGGCCATTGCCGTCCATGATGATGGCCACATGACGCGGCGCCTCGAAGGCGTCGCTCCCGGCAGGCAGCGAAGCGTGCGACCCGTCTCGTGATCTCGCGGCGTCGCTCAAACGGTCATGATCTCCTTTTCCTTGCCGGCCAGAAGCTTGTCGACCTCGGCGATGGTCGCGTCGGTCGCTTTCTGCACTTCTCCGGCCTGCCGATCGTGTTCGTCCTCGCTGATCTTGTGCTCCTTCTCCAGCTTCTTGAGAAGATCGAGGCCGTCGCGGCGAACGTGCCGCACGGCAACGCGGGCCGCCTCGGTATATTTGTGCGCAACCTTGACGATTTCGCGCCGCCGCTCCTCATTGAGTTCGGGAACGCGCAGCTTGATGACCTGCCCCTCGCTCGACGGCGTCAAGCCCAGATTGGCCGCAGAGATTGCCTTCTCGATCGCATGGATCATCGATCGGTCCCAGACCTGGACGTGCAACAGCCGCGGCTCGGGAACGCCGATCGTCGCCAGCTGATTGAGCGGCATGTGGCTGCCATAGGCTTCGACCTGGATATGCTCGAGAAGCCCGGGCGAGGCGCGCCCGGTGCGCAATCCGGCGAGCTCGGTCTTGAGGGCCGCAACCGCGCCCTGCATGCGCCGCTTGAGGTCGTTCACATCGAATGTCGCCGCTGCCATGGCGTCCTCCGCGATCGTTCACGGTCGTTTTCGCCAGCTTGAGGCAAATTATCAGCCGACGGTGGTAAAGTGACCCTTGCCGCGCAAGACGGTCTCGATCGCGCCCTGCTCGTGGATCGAAAAAACTATGATAGGCATACGGTTTTCCCGGGCAAGCGCGAACGCCGTCGCATCCATGATTTTCAAGTTGCGCTCAAGCGCCTCCTGATGGTCGAGGTGCTCGTAGCGCTTGGCGTTGGGGTGTGTTTTCGGATCGGCGGTATAGACTCCGTCCACGTCGGTCGCCTTGAGAACGGCGTCACAGCCCATCTCGGCGGCGCGCAGGACGGCGGTGGTGTCGGTAGTGAAGTAGGGATTCCCGGTGCCGCCGGCAAAGATGATGACCCGCCTGTCCTCGAGATGACGCAGGGCGCGTTGGCGCTCATAGGTTTCGCAGACCTGCGGCATCGCCAGCGCCGACATGGTGCGGGTGCTGGCGCCGGCGCGCACGATGGCGGCCTCGAGCACCAGCGCGTTCATGACGGTCGCCAGCATGCCCATGGCATCGGCGGTCGGCCGCGACAGCCCGTCCTCGGAAATCTGGGCGCCGCGCAGAATGTTGCCGCCGCCGACCACCACGCCGAGCCCGACTCCCAGGCCGTGAGCGGCGACAAGATCGGCGGCAAAGCGATCGATGGTCGGCTGATGGATGCCGAATTTCTCCGGCCCGCTCAGGGCTTCGCCGGAGAGCTTGACGATCACGCGCCGGTGCTTCGATGTCGCCATCGCCGATGGCCGCCCCTAGAATGGTTGAGCGCAGCGAAACCCAACCGCGAATGTCTTGCAGCGGGTCTCGCTCTGCCGGCAAGCCCGCCCGCTCGATTCTGCGACCAACAATTAGTGCGCGCCGGCAAGCGCGGCAACTTCGCCGCCGAAATCGCCGCTCGGCCGGTCGATGCCTTCGCCGAGCGCATAGCGCACAAACCCGGTGATCTTGATCGGCGCGTGCGCCCGTCCCTCGCTTTCCTTGAGCGCCTGCGCCACGCTTTTCTTGTCGTCGAAAATGAACGGCTGATCGAGCAAACACACCTCCTTATAGAAGGTTTTCAGGCCCGACTCGACGATCTTGTCGATGACATTGGCCGGCTTGCCCTGCGCCTTGAACTTCTCCGCCAATACGTTCCTCTCGCGCTCGATAACCGCCGCATCGAGCCCTGACGCCTCGATCGCCTGCGGGTTGGCCGAGGCAACATGCATGGCGACCATGCGCCCGAACGCCTTGAGCTCGTCGGCGTCGCCGCCGGATTCGAGCGCGACGATGACGCCGATTCGGCCGAGCCCGTCGGCAACCGAATTATGCACGTAACTCGCCACCAGCCCGTTGCCGACGGCTAGCCCGGCGGCGCGCCGCAGCGTCATGTTCTCGCCGACCTTGGCGATGGTTTCGTTGATGGCATCGGCGACGGTCTGGCTGCCGACGCGGCCAGCGAGGATCTTGTCGGCGTCGGCGCCGACAGTGAGCGCGACGTCGGCGATCATCTTGACCAAGCCTTGGAACAGGTCGTTGCGCGCCACGAAGTCGGTTTCCGAATTGACCTCGACGACGACGGCCTTGTTGCCCGCCAGCGCAATGCCGATCAGACCCTCGGCGGCGATCCGCCCGGCCTTTTTCGCGGCCTTGGCCAAGCCTTTCTTGCGCAGCCAGTCGACGGCCGCCTCGACATCGCCGCCAGTCTCGCCGAGCGCTGCCTTGCAATCCATCATGCCGGCTCCGGTCTTGTCGCGGAGCTCCTTGACCATGGTCGCGGTGATGTTCGCCATTGCATCGTTCCCTATCGCGTGGTCGTCAGCGCGGGCGGCGCAACGCCGTCCGGTATGCGTCACGGAGCCGCCCCGGATTGCTTCGTCGCTCCGCTCCTCGCAATGACGGCGTTACTGTCCCACTCACTCGGTCTCTGTCGCCATCTGCTCCTTGGCACGGGCGATCCAGCCTTCGACGCGGCCAGGAAGTCCGACCTCCTCGCCGATCTTGTGTGCGGCGACGGGCGAGAGTTCGGCGATCTGCCAGACGTGGAAAATGCCGAGATCGTTAAGCTGCTTTTCGATCGCCGGCGACACGCCGGGAAACTTTTTCAGATCGTCGGCGACGCCGCGCGGCCCGGAAAGCGGCTGGAAGCCGAGCTTCTCGGTTTCCGCCGGCAGTTCCTCCATCACCTGCGGCTCGGCCAGCGCCCCGAGATCGACGCGTTCGCCCTGGCCGCGGGAGATGCCGTCGATTGCCGCTTTGGCGACCAGGTCGCAGTAAAGCGTAATGGCCCGGCTCGCGTCGTCGTTGCCGGGCACCACGTAGGTGATGCCGTCCGGATCACAGTTGGTGTCGACCACGGCGGCGACCGGAACGCCGAGCCGTCGCGCCTCCTTGATCGCGATGTCTTCCTTGTTGGTGTCGATGACGAAGACCAGATCGGGAAGACCGCCCATGTCCTTGATGCCGCCGAGGGCGCGGTCGAGCCGATCGCGCTCGCGCTGCAGCGTCAGCCGCTCTTTCTTGGTATAGCCCTGCGCCTCGTTGGAGGTCAGCATTTCGTCGAGCGCCCGCAGGCGCTTGATCGAATTGGAAACGGTCTTCCAATTGGTCAGGGTACCGCCGAGCCAGCGCGAATTGACGTAATATTGAGCGGACCGCTTGGCCGCTTCGGCAACGGCGTCCTGGGCCTGGCGCTTGGTGCCGACGAACAGAATGCGGCCACCGCGCGCCACCGTTTCCGAGACCACTTCCAGGGCGCGGTGCAGCATGGGCACGGTCTGCGTCAGGTCGATGATGTGGATGTTGTTGCGGGTGCCGAAGATGTATTGCGCCATCTTCGGATTCCAGCGATGGGCCTGATGGCCGAAATGGACGCCAGCTTCCAGGAGCTGGCGCATGCTAAAGTCGGGCAGTGCCATATGATGTTCTCCGGTTGATCCGCCGCGGACCGCTGAGCCCGGCCATTGAGCCGGACACCGGAAGGCTTAAAGCCATGGCCCGCGTGTGAAGTTGGGCGCCTTATATAGGGATATCCCGCCGGGGCGCAACTTCAACGTTGGCGGCGGGCGGCAACCTGCCCCAACCTCGCCCAGCGTGGGCCGGGCCGGACACTGCGGGGCCCCCGGCTGGCAAGACGCGGAACAGCTATAGCGCCTCGACGGTGACCACGCCGGTCACCGCCTTGATGGCGCCGGCGATCTGCGGCGACACCTTGAAGCGGCCGGGCAGTTTGACTTCGACCTCGTTGCCGTTTTCCAGCATCAGAACCACGCTCACCTCGCCGTCGCCGTGATCGGCGCCGTTGCCCGCGGACGGCAGCTTGATCGGCTCAAGCCGCTTGGCCACGCCTTCGATCGGCCCCTCGTCGCGCAGGAACACCCGCAAGCCCTTCTGCGCTTTTGCCGCCGCTTGGTCGAGCGGCTCGACCGATTGGATTCGGGCGCGCACCTCGTCGCCCTGCACCTCGGCGGTGAGGAAAAGCAGCACCGCCGAACCTGGCTCCAGAAGATCGCGATATTGGGCCAGACCTTCGGCGAACAGTACGGCCTCGTAGTGTCCGCTTGGATCGGACAGCCCGATGATGCCCATTTTGGTGCCGTTCTTGGTGCGCCGCTCGGTGCGCGCGACCACGGTACCGGCGACCCGGCCGGCGCTGGCACCGGCTTTGACCGCGCGGGCGAATTCGGACCAGGGCTGCACGCGCAGCCGTTTGAGCGCGGTGCCGTAATCGTCGAGCGGATGACCGGAGAGAAAGAAACCGACCGCATCGTATTCGCGCTGCAAGCGCTGCGCCGGCAGCCAAGGTTCAAGCGCCGGCAGCAGCAGCGGCTCCGCCGCGGCGGCGCCGCCAAACAGTTCCGATTGACCGATCGTGGCGTCCTCGTGTGCCCGCTGCGCGGTGGCGAAAATGGCGTCGACGGCCGCGAACACGCGAGCGCGGTTCCGCTCGAAGGCATCGAAGGCGCCGGCGGCAACCAGACTCTCCAGCACCCGTTTGTTGATGGCGCGCGGGTTGATGCGGCGGGCAAAATCGCCGAGATCGGCAAAAGGCCGATCGCCGCGCGCGGCAAGGACGCTTTCGACCGCCTGACGGCCAACGCCACGCAGCGCCGCGAGCGCGTAGCGGATGGTATGGCCGTCGGCTTCGAACTCGACGCCCGAGCGGTTGATCGAAGGCGGCTCGACCTTGATGCCGAGCCGTTCCGCCTCGGCGCGGAATTCCGCCAGCTTGTCGGTGTTGCCCATGGCGAGCGTCATCGATGCGGCCAGGAATTCGACCGGGTAATTGGCCTTCATGTAAGCGGTCTGATAGGCCACCAGCGCGTAGGCCGCGGCGTGGCTCTTGTTGAAGCCGTAATCGGCGAAGCGCTCCAGCAATTCGAAAATCGCGTCGGCCTGGCTCGACGGCACGCCGCGCTCGACCGCGCCGGAGACGAAGCGGTCGCGTTGCGCCTTCATCTCGCTGCGGATCTTCTTGCCCATGGCGCGGCGCAGCAGGTCGGCCTCGCCGAGCGTATAGCCGGACAGCACCTGCGCCGCCTGCATCACCTGCTCCTGGTAGACGATGACGCCGTAGGTCTCGCGCAGAATCGGTTCGAGCTTCGGGTGGATGTAGTCGGCCTGCTCGAGCCCGTGCTTGCGCAGGCAGTAGGTCGGAATGTTCGCCATCGGCCCAGGCCGGTAGAGCGCAACCAGGGCGATGATGTCCTCGAACCGGTCCGGCCGCATGTCGACGAGCGCGCGCCGCATGCCTTGGCCTTCCACCTGGAACACGCCGACCGTCTCGCCGTGCGCCAGCATGTCGTAGGTCTTGACATCGTCGAGCGGCAGGTTGGACAGGTCGATGTCGATGCCGCGGCGCCGCACCAGCTTGACCGCGTAATCGAGCACCGTGAGCGTGGTCAGGCCGAGAAAGTCGAACTTCACCAGCCCCGCGGGCTCGACCCATTTCATGTTGAACTGGGTCACCGGCATCAACGATTTGGGATCGCGGTAGAGCGGCACCAGCTCGGTCAGCGGCCGATCGCCGATGACAATGCCGGCGGCATGGGTCGAGGCGTGGCGGGTGAGCCCTTCGAGCTTTTGCGCGATGTCGAAGGCGCGCCGCACCACCGGATCGCGGTCGCGTTCGGCTTGTAGCCGCGGCTCGCCGTCGATCGCACTCTTGAGCGAAATCGGGTTGGTCGGATTTTGCGGCACGAGTTTGCAGAGCTTGTCGACCTGCCCGTAGGGCATCTGCAGCACGCGGCCGACGTCGCGCAGCACGCCGCGTGCCTGCAAAGTGCCGAAAGTGATGATCTGCGCCACCTGCTCGCGGCCGTATTTCTCCTGGACGTATCGGATCACCTCGTCGCGCCGGTTCTGGCAGAAGTCGATATCGAAGTCCGGCATGGAGACGCGCTCGGGATTGAGGAAGCGCTCGAACAAAAGTCCGAACCGGATCGGATCGAGATCGGTGATGGTCAGCGCGTAGGCGACAAGCGACCCGGCGCCGGAGCCGCGGCCGGGCCCGACCGGGATGCCTTGCGCCTTCGCCCACTGGATGAAATCGGCGACGATGAGGAAGTAGCCGGCATATTTCATGCTGGCGATGACGCCGAGCTCGAAGGCGAGCCGCGCGCGATAATCCTCGGCGGTGTGTCCGGGCGCCAGCGGATGCCGCGCCAGACGGCGCTCCAGTCCGGCAAGGGCGGCGCGGCGCAGTGCATCCGCCTCGTCGGTTTGCTGCGTCACTTCGCTCTCCGCTTCGCCCGTCTTGGGCGCAGCAGAGAAGCGCGGCAGGATCGGCGCCTGGGTGCGCGGGCGGAAGGCACAGCGTTCGGCGATTTCCACGCTCGCCGCCAGCGCCTCCGGCAGATCGGCGAACAAAGCCATCATTTCCGCACGGCTCTTGAAGCGGTGTTCCGCCGTGAGCTGTCGGCGATCGCCGTCGGCGAGAAGCTTGCCCTCGGCGATGCACAAAAGCGCGTCGTGCGCCTCGTAATCCTCGCGGGTTGCGAAGAACGGCTCGTTGGCGGCAACGAGCGGAACACCGCGCGCATAAGCAAGCTCGATCAGCGCCGGCTCCACCGTTCGCTCGGACGCGCTGCCGTGGCGCTGCAGTTCGATGTAGAGCCGGTCGCCGAACAAAAGCTGCAGATGTTCGCACCGCGACAGGACGAGCGCGCTCTGGCCTGCGGCAACCGCGATATCGAGCGGCCCGCCGGGACCGCCGGTGAGCGCGATCAGCCCGCTGGTTTCAGCCGCAAGCCAATCGAGCTTGACGTGCGGCCGATCGGTGGGCGCGGTGTCGAGGTAGGCGCGCGAGCAAAGCCGCATCAGGCTGCGATAGCCGTCCTGCCGCGCGGCAAGGAGCACGAGCCGCGGCCAGCTATCGCCGATCGCCACAGCGCGTGGCTCCCGATCGCCGAAATCGACCGCGAGCGCGCAGCCGACGATCGGCTGGATGCCGGCGCTCGCCAGCTTCTCGGAGAATTCCAGCGCGCCGAACATGTTGTCGGTATCGGTCAGCGCCAGCGCCGGCTGCCGGTCTTTTTTGGCAAGCTCCGCAAGCCGCGCGATCGGCAAAGCGCCCTCGAGCAGCGAATAGGACGAATGCACGTGCAGGTGCACGAAGCCGGGAGCGGCGGCAGGCTTGGCCATCGAACCTAGTGCGGGTGATGATTCTCGTTCAGGGCTGCGACCATGCCGAGCGCGGCAGCGGCTGTCCATCGCCGCGTGTGGCAAAGCGCACAGGAAAATGCCCTCCCAACCCGAGGGCGCGCGTTCCGGATGATCGACGCCCGGCGGAACTGTCGTGCGATCGGGTCGGCTGCATCCCGCATCGCCGCTCAGCCCTGGAGGCTCTACGCCCTGGGGGCTCTACGCGGTGCGTCCACGGCGACGGTTACACCACTCCGAGCACCTGCGCCCAGACGGCGACCATCGCCAGGAACAAGGTGACCGACGTGAGGGCTAAGGCCTCCTCGGCTACAGCGCGGACCATAATGATTGCTCCCCGACAAGAACGAAGGGTGAACATTGTTCATATCTTGTTCCGCAAGTCAAGGGGGCTGAGTTAGCTTCCGATGCCGCATCGGCAGATGTTTATACCATTACGTAAACATCCGTAGTTGATTGTAATCACAGGTTTTTCCAAGCAGGTTTCATGACAGTATTCTTATATCGCTGCCCCACGACGGGCCACAAAGTCCAAGGCTTCGTCGCCGACAATTCTATTGACGCGAACGGTCATGTTTATGAGGCGCTGAAATGTCCGGCTTGCGCAGGCATCCATTTGGTCAACCCGCAAACGGGCAAGGTACTGGGCGACAGCGAGAAGAAATAAGCCGCCCTCGTTGCTCACGTTGCCATCGGGACAGTCATTGTACGCGCACAACAGCCGCCATGCGTGCCTCGGCATGGCCCCTCTTCCGGCGCCATGACGCGCGCGCAAGTTCTTCGCGCATGTTCCCTGCTGAAACCGGTCGACGAATCCACGAGCTGAAAGCAAAGCAAGTTCGAAGCGTCAGACGTCCTGCTCTCGCTTCAACCGCGTGATCGCCGCCACCGCTTGCTCAAGGCCCTCTTTGCGGCCAAGCGCGATCCCGTCCGCAACCGCGCGCGCCACGTTCTCGCTCATGGTGCCCGCCGGCCCGATAAATGTGCCGTGCCGGCCGACGATGAGCCGCGCTTTTTCAAGATCTGCGTTTCGATCTGCTTCGTTCGCCATCAGGATAGTATGGCCCGAACAGCGCGATCCGCAAGCCCGCCGACGCCGCAAATTCGCCCGGTGAATGCCACGACCGGCAACGTGTTGGAGAGGACGACTGAGCCGCCACTTTCGCCATCAGTCCGTTTTTTCTGTCGTGGATTCAAGGGCCGCACGTCGCCTGTGATGCCGATAACCGCTTTGCCCCGAGCGCGCGACTGGATTTATCCGGTTTGTCATTTCTGACAGTTGCTGGTTGCAAACGCGACGAGCATGGTCCCGGCGCGGTCCGTTGGGGACAATGATGACGAAGCCGATGCAGTGCAAGAGTAAGGACCGGATCGATGATATCGTCGATTCGGACGACGAGCCGCCGCCGCTCCACGCCGGCAGCGGCGCGTGCTCCGTGGATGGCTGTCATTGCCCGATGTTCGATGGCGAGTACGAGATTTGCGGCCATTGCGGCCACGACCGCGATCTGCATTCGTGACCGCACGCCGCAGCCGGCCTGACAAGAATCAAATAAGGATCATCGCTTGCCAGGACTGGCGGCGATCCGGCTTACCGGGCTCGCCGGCGCCCGGCGCCCGGTGACTTAGCTTAGCTCCACCACCTGGCCGTCGCGGATGGTCACCCGACGATCCATTTGCGCGGCGATGTCAAGGTTGTGGGTGGCGACGATGGCGGCGAGGCCCGAGGCACGCACCAATTGGCTGAGCACCCCGAACACGCGTTCGGAGGTGCGGACGTCGAGATTGCCGGTCGGTTCATCGGCCAGCAGGATGCGCGGCGCGTTGGCGACCGCCCGCGCGATGGCAACGCGCTGCTGTTCGCCGCCGGAAAGCTCCGCCGGCCGGTGCGGCAGACGCTCCTGAAGACCGAGATACGACAACAGTTCGGCGGCGCGCGCTTCGGCCTGGTGGCGCGACAGACCGCGGATCATCTGCGGCAACATCACGTTTTCAAGCGCGGAGAATTCCGGCAGCAGATGATGGAATTGGTAGACGAAGCCGATATCGGCGCGGCGAATGCGGGTGCGGGCGATGTCGGTAAGCCGCGAGGTGGCGACCGCGTCGATAAAGACTTCGCCGCCATCGGCGTGCTCCAGGAGGCCGGCGATGTGCAGCAGCGTCGATTTGCCGGCGCCGGACGGCGCCACCAGCGCCACTAGCTGCCCCGGCCAGATCGCGAGTTCGGCCCCCTTGAGTATGTCGAGAGTGCTGTCGCCCTGACGGAAACGCCGGGTAATCTCGTGCAGCAACAGGATCGGATCCGGCTCTCCGGTGGCCGATGGCGCTGGCTGCATGATCGCGGTCGTTGCGTCCATCGGCCGATCACTCGTAACGGAGCGCTTCGACCGGATCGAGCCGCGCCGCCCGCCACGACGGATAGAGCGTCGCCAGCAGCGACAGGCCGAGCGCCATGACGACGACCGCGGTGGTTTCGCCGAAATTCATGTCGGCGGGAAGCCGCGACAAAAAGTACAACTCCGGCGAAAACAGCTCGGTATTGGTGAGCCACGACAGAAAGTGGCGGATCGACTCGATGTTGAGGCAGATCACGGTGCCGAGCAGGAAACCAACCACCGTCCCGACCACGCCGATCGCGGCCCCGGTGATCAGAAAAATACGCATGATGGCGCCCTGCGTTGCGCCCATGGTCCGCAGGATGGCGATGTCGGCGCCCTTGTCCTTTACCAGCATGATCAGGCCGGAGACGATGTTGAGCGCCGCCACCAGCACGATCAGGGTCAGGATCAAAAACATCACGTTGCGCTCGACCTGCAGCGCGTTGAAGAAGGTTGCGTTGCGCTGACGCCAATCGATCATGTAGATCGGCCGAGCCGCGGCTTGGGTGACCAGCGCCCGGTAGCGGTCGACCCGGTCGGGGTCGTCGGTATAGACCTCGATGGCGGTCACGTCGCCTGCCCGATTAAAATAGGCTTGGGCCTCGTGCAGCGGCATGAACACGAAAGCGGCGTCGTATTCCGACATGCCGATCTCGAACACGGCCGCGATCCTATAGGCCTTGATGCGCGGCGTCGTGCCCATCGGCGTGACCGCGCCCCGCGGCGCCACCAGGGTCAGATTGTCGCCGGCGCGAACCGAGAGCTGTTCGGCCAGCCGTGAACCGATGGCGATGCCGTGGCCTTGGTCGAAGCCTTCCAGCGTCCCTTGCCGGATGTTCTTGGCGACCGACCACAGTTTGGCGAGATCTTCCGAACGGATGCCGCGTACCAGGACGCCGGAGGCATTGAACGGCGACGACGCCAGCGCCTGGCCCTCCACGATGGGCGCGGCAAGGCGTACGCCCGGGACCTTCGCGACCCGCTCGGCGACCGCCTGCCAATCGGTAAGCGGCGATTCCAGCGGCTGGATCAAGAGGTGGCCGTTGAGGCCAAGGATCTTGTGCAACAGCTCCTGGCGGAACCCGTTCATCACCGCCATGACGATGATAAGCGTCGCCACGCCGAGCATGATGCCGACAAAGGAAAATCCGGCAATGACCGAGATGAATCCTTCCTTGCGCCGCGCCCGCAGGTAGCGCAACGACAGCATCCACTCGAACGGCGCGAAGGGATGAGTGCCCGTCGGCTCTCGCATCAAGGTCTGGTCCCCGCAGGGACCGGAGTTTCACATGATTCTGGCCGATTCAAGTCCCGAAACGTCGCGCCGCCGGCCGGCCGCGCACAGCTTCACGCGCCAAGCCGCGCCAGCGCGTCGCCCGGCGTCATCAGCTCCCGCGATCCGTCGGCGCGGCGTTTGACCTCGACCTTGCCTGCGGCGAGGCCGCGCGGACCAACCAGGATCTGCCAGGGAATACCGATCAGATCGGCGGTGGCGAATTTCGAGCCCGGCCGTTCGTCGAGGTCATGGTAGAGCGTGTCGATGCCCTTTTCCGTCAGTGCCCTGTAGAGCTGTTCGCAGGCTGCATCGGTGTCGCTTGCGCCCTGCTTGAGATTGAGCACCGCAACGGTAAAGGGCGCGACCGGCTCCGGCCATTTGATGCCGGCCTCGTCGTGAAACACCTCGATGAGGGCGGCGACGAGCCGGGTCGGGCCGATGCCGTAAGAACCCATATGCACCGGCCGCTCGACGCCATCATGCCCGGCGACCACGGCCTTCATCGGCTCGGAATATTTGGTGCCGAAATAGAACACCTGGCCGACTTCGATGCCGCGCGCCGCTATGCGCTGCTCGGCCGGCAGCTTGGCGAAGGCCGCCGCATCGTGCTTCTCGAACGTCGCGGCATAGAGTGCCGTCCATTTATCGACGATGGCCTGGAGGCTTGCGACGTTGGCGAAATCCACGTCAGGCCCCGGAACCTCGAAGTCGAGGTAATCGCGGTGGCAGAACACCTCGCTCTCGCCGGTGTCGGCGAGCACGATGAATTCGTGGGACAGGTTGCCGCCGATCGGCCCGCTTTCCGCCACCATCGGGATCGACTGCAGGCCCATGCGCGCGAAGGTGCGCAGATAGGCAACGAACATGCGGTTGTAGGCGTGCTTGGCGCCGGCGAAATCCACGTCGAACGAATAGGCGTCCTTCATCAGGAACTCGCGCCCGCGCATCAGCCCGAAACGCGGCCGTATCTCGTCGCGGAACTTCCATTGCAGGTGATAGAGATTGAGCGGCAAGTCCTTGTACGAACGCACATAGGCACGAAAGATTTCGGTGATCATCTCCTCGTTGGTCGGGCCGTAGAGCATTTCGCGCTCGTGACGGTCGCTGATGCGCAACATCTCCTTGCCGTAGGCCTCGTAGCGGCCGCTTTCACGCCAGAGCTCGGCCGACTGGATGGTCGGCATGAGCAACTCGATGGCGCCGGAGCGGTTCTGTTCCTGGCGCACGATGCGGCAGACCTTGTCGAGTACGCGCAAGCCCAGAGGCAGGAAGGCATAGATGCCCGCCGCCTCCTGACGGATCATCCCGGCGCGCAGCATCAGGCGGTGCGAAGCAATCTCCGCTTCTTTCGGCGTTTCACGCAGGATGGGCATGAAGTAGCGGGAAAGGCGCATGAAATCTCAGTTGTCGCCGGAGGCATTCCGGGCCGGGCAGTGAAAGCCAAACGGCGCCGGAATTACAAGAGGGCGCCGCGGCAAGAGGCGCTCTGGCGCGCACATGAATCGCTAAATTTTTTTGTCATCGACTGCCGGTAAGATGATGACATTGGACCAAAGATCGAGTACGAACGGTCGCCCGATCCGAACGCCGCGTACCGGTTTGGCGTTTCGAGGGCGGTCCAAGTCTTGGGAGGAGAGTCTTGGGGGGATGGTCCAACGGCGCGAACTCAACGCTGCCGCCACGCTGAAAGCAAAGTCGCAACAGCCAAGCGCGGGTTAAGGATCACGTGAAAATCTTTCAGCAGGGCATTGGCCCTGCTTATTTTTTGCTTGCCCTCACCGCATCCCGAACGGCCGAACCAGACCTTCAAGGGTTATCAGCCGATTCGCATAAACGATGTAGAAGGCGGCAAAAACGACCGCCGAAACCACGGTGGTCCAGATCAGCTTGCGCATCAGCCGTGGCAGCATCGGGGCGCCGGGATCGGTCCCCGGGACCAACGCCTCGCCGCTCTCGTGCTGGCTTCGCACGCCCCAGGGCAGCACCGCGAACAGCACCACCCACCAGATCAGGAAAAATACCGCGACCGCGGTGGTGACGGGCATGTCAACGCTGCTCCAGTTCGACCAGGGTGCCGGCGAAATCCTTGGGGTGCAAGAACAGCACCGGTTTGCCATGGGCGCCGATCTTCGGCTCGCCGTCGCCGAGCACGCGCGCGCCCGAGGCCTTTAGCCGATCGCGCGCGGCGCGGATATCGTCCACTTCGTAGCAGACGTGGTGCAGGCCGCCGTCGGGATTGCGCTCGATGAATTTGGCGATCGGCGAGTCGTCGCCGAGCGGTTCGAGGAGCTCGATCTTGGTATTCGGCAGCGTGATGAACACGGTGGTCACGCCGTGCTCCGGCTGGGGCACGGCGGGCGAAACCTCGGCGCCAAGGATGTCGCGGTAGATGGCGGCGGCCTTGCCGATATCGCGCACCGCAATCGCCACGTGATTGAGCCTGCCGATCATGATGGTGACACCTTACTATTTCACCGATATTTCCATTTGTTGCTTCAGCCGCCCGCGCCTGCCCGGCCGCACGCTGCGGCCCAGCTTCGCTTCCAGACGATCGAGAAATTTCCCCGAGCCGAGCGGACGGCCGATGGTTTCGGCCGCGCGGATGGCGGCGAGTTGTTCCGGCGTCGGTTCGGTGGCGAGGAGATCGGCGAAGCGACCGGCGGTGCGCTCGATGAGCGGTGCGACCTCAACCAGCCCGTCGTCCCGCCCCCGCAAATGCGCACCAACGCTCGACCACGGCCAATCGCGGGCGCGGCGCACCAGCCGCGCGCGAACCGGATTGAGCGCAACATAGCGGGCCGCCGCGATCAGATGCGGCTCATCGAGCACCACCGAGCCGAAGCGGCCCTGGAACAGGTGGCCGCTCACGCGCAGGCGCGCGTTGATGAAGCCGGTATAGCGGCGGTGCGTCTCGCCGAGCGCCAGCGCGAGTCCGTTCTCCGTCGCCGGCACCAGAATGAGGTGGACGTGATTGGGCATCAGGCAATAGGCCCATACCGCCACGCCCGCCTTGCGGCAACGCTCGGCCAACAGATCGCGGTAGAGCGCATAATCGCCGTCCTCGAAAAAAATCTTCTGCCGCCGATTGCCGCGTTGGGTGACGTGATGCGGCAATCCGGGAACGACGATGCGGGCGAGACGAGCCATCGGCGGGACGAAAGCATAGAATTTGAATTGGTGAAATAGTAAGGTGTCACCAACGCACCAACGGTGACACCTTACTATTTACCCTTTTTCCTCCCGGCGTCGCGCACCCCGCTTGGCCTATATGAGCAAGACGTGAACGTGGCAGATCGGCTTCTTATTCCAGCGCTCGGCAATGGCGGCGCGCACTGCGCGGCGCACCGTTTCGGCAACTTCGTCGGGATCGCGCCGCCGCGGTTTTGGCAGCGCTTCGAACGCCTCCGCAACGGCCGCGCCGGCAATTTCCGCGATTGGGCGGCCGCCGCCATCGGCCTCAGGGATTCCGATCAATTCGATTTCGGGATCGGCCGCGAGCGTGCCGTTTTCGCTCAGCGCCAGCGCCACCGAAACCATACCGGCGAAGGCCAGCCGCCGCCGGGAGGCGACGGTAGGAGCCTCGGCGGCAACCAGAAGAGCGCCGTCCTTGTAGAGGCGGCCTGAGGGAATCTCGTCGATGATCTCGGGTCCGCGCGGGGCGAGGCGCACCAGATCGCCGTTGCGGCAGACCAGGACTTGCGGAACGCCGGCAGCGCGGGCGAGGCTCGCGTGCTCGGCCAGGTGCAGCGCCTCGCCATGCGCCGGGATGAGGATTTGCGGCCGCGTCCAGCGCAGCATGTCGCGCAGCTCGTCGCGGCGCGGGTGGCCGGACACGTGCACCAGGTGGCCCGCATCCGTGATGACCTCGACGCCCTGGCTGACCAGCCCGTTGATCACCCGGTAAATCGCCTTCTCATTGCCCGGAATGGCTCGCGAGGAGAAGATCACGCGGTCGCCGCGCGCCAGCGACACTTCCGGATGTTCGTCCGCGGCGATGCGCGACAGCGCCGCGCGCGGCTCGCCCTGGCTGCCCGTGCACAACGCCAGCACCTTGTCGGGCGGCAGGTAGCCGTAGCTTTCGACCGAGCGAAAATCCTGCGCGCCATCGAGGTACCCGGTCTCGCGAGCGACCTGAACCACGCGCTCCATGGCGCGGCCGATCAGCACCACCTCGCGGTCGGCGAGGCGCGCGGCATCGGCGACCGCGCGGATGCGGCCGACATGGGAGGCGAACGTAGTCACGGCCACGCGCGCCGGCGCGGTGCGAATAAGTTCGGCGAGCGTCTTGGCCACGTCCGTTTCGGAGGGCGAGCGGCCGTCGCGGATCGCATTGGTTGAATCGCCGACCAGCGCGAGCAGACCGGAATCGCCGAGCGCGGTGAGCTTTGCCCGGTCGGTCGCCGCGCCAACGAGCGGGGTCGGATCGATCTTCCAGTCGCCGGTATGCAGCACGGTGCCGAGCGGCGTACGGATCGCCAGCGCGTTGGATTCCGGGATGGAGTGGGCGACGTCGATGAAGTCGACCGCGAACGGCCCGAGTTCCAGATGCCCGCCAAGTGGCACGACATTGACCGGGATTTTCGGGGCGCCGGGCTCGGACAGGCGGCGCGCCTCGAACAAGGCCGCCGCGAACGGCGTGGCGTAAAGCGGCGCGTTCAGCCGCGGCCACAGGTCAATGAGCGCGCCCATATGGTCCTCGTGGGCGTGAGTCAGCACAAGACCGACGATGTTTTTGCGCTGTTCGGCGAGATAGCGGATGTCCGGCAGGATCAGGTCGACGCCGGGCAAATGTTCCTCGGTCGCAAACGAGACGCCGCAATCCACGATCAGCCATTGGCGCCGCCTGCCGTCGCCGACCCCGTAGACCGACAGATTCATCCCGATCTCGCCGATGCCGCCAAGCGCTGCGAACACAAGCTCGGTGTCGGGCATCAGTCGACGCGTCCCCTGGCGGCTGCGTCCGGCAGCGGGAAGACCTCGCCGGCCGCGACCGTTTGCACAGTGCCGTCGGCAAGCCGCAGCAGCAACCGGCCGTGCTCGTCGAGCGCCTCGCCGCGGCCGAACAGCTCGCCGCCGGCAAGGCGCACGCGCATGTCGGCGCCGATGCCGGCGGCACGCTCCATCCAATCGGCGCGAATGTCGGCGAAGCCCGCGCCGCGTCGCCATTGCGCCAGACGTCCGAGCATTGTAGCGGACAACTCGGCAAACAGTATTTCCGGCGCCACTTCGGCGCCGCTCACCGCCAGATCGGTGGCGCGATAAGCGGCCGACGCCGGATGATGCCGGCAATTCACCCCGATGCCGATGGCGACCGTCAGCGTTCCGTCGACGCGCTCGCCTTCGATCAGGATGCCGGCGATTTTCGCGCCGTCGCAGAGCAGATCGTTCGGCCATTTCAGCTTGAGCGCGCCGCGCAGCGCCGGAGCGCAGGCGTAGATCGCATCGTGGGCGGCGAGCGCGGCTACGAAGGAAAGTTGCGGCGCGCGTTCGGCGGGCGCCGGATCGCGCAACAGCAGCGTCCCGTAAAGATTGCCGGCGGGCGAAATCCATTCCCGGCCGCGCCGGCCGCGGCCCGCAGTCTGGCGCAGCGCCGTGATCCACAACGGCCCGCGCTCGCCGCCTCGCGCCCGCGCCAACGCTTCCGCATTGGTGGAATCCAGCGTTTCGCGGCTGAGAAGCCGATAGCCCGCCGCAGCCGCCGCGGAATGAAGCCGCATCAGAACAGCGACTGGGCGGCAGCGCTCGCCACGCCGATCAACGGGCCCGGATAGAGGAAGAACAAAACGTTGAACAGGCCGCAAACAGCGAGAACCACTTTGAGTTCGTCCGGCATGGCCGCAAATCGCTCCGCCGGCTCGTCGAAATACATGATCTTGATGATAGCCAGGTAGTAATAGGCTCCGACCACGCTCGCCAGCACGCCGATCACGGCGAGCATGTAAAGGCCGGCCTTGATAGCGGCGAGGAAAACATAGAACTTGGCAAAGAAGCCGGCGAGCGGCGGCACGCCGGCCATCGAGAACAGCAGCATCGCCAGAAAGAACGCCATGGCCGGGCTGGTCCGCGCGAGCCCGGCGAGCTGATCGATCGATTCAATCATTCCGTCGCCGCGCCGCATCGACAGGATCACCGCGAACACGCCGAGCGTCATGGTGACGTAGATCGCCATGTAGACCAGCACGCCTTGGACGCCCTCGGAGGTGCCGGCCGCGAGCCCGATCAGGGCAAATCCCATGTGGCCGATCGACGAATAGGCCATCAGCCGCTTGATGTTGCGCTGGCCGATGGCCGCGAACGAGCCGAGCAGCATCGAGGCGATGGCGACGAAGCTCACGATCTCCTGCCATTGCCCGGTGATGCCGGGAAAGGCCGCGACCGCGACGCGCACGAACATGGCGATGCCGGCGACCTTGGGGGCCGCGGCGAAGAATGCGGTCACCGGCGTCGGCGCGCCTTCGTAGACGTCCGGCGTCCACATGTGGAACGGAACGGCGGAAACCTTGAAACAGAAGCCGGCGAACAGAAAGACGAGCCCGAAGATCAAACCGGTGCCGGCCTCCGCCGCCGCACGGGCAATGCCGACAAAGCTGACCGTGCCGGTGAAGCCGTAGGTGAGCGAGGCGCCGTACAGCAGCATCCCGGAGGACAGCGCTCCGAGCACGAAATATTTCAGGCCGGCTTCGGTCGAGCGCAATGCGGTGCGGTGGCTGGCCGCAACCACGTAGAGCGGCAGGCTCATCAATTCGAGGCCGAGATAGAGCGCAATCAGGTCGGCCGCCGAGATCAGCATCAGCATGCCGAGCGTCGAAAGCAGAACAAGCACGGAATATTCGAAGCGCTGCTGCTGTTGCCGCTTGGCGTAGTCGATCGACATCAGGATGGCGGCGGCAGAGCCGAGGATCGCCAGGATTTTCAGGAACCGGGCGAAATTGTCGACCACGAAGCTGCCGTCGAAGCTGACGAGCCGGCCCGCGGGCAACAGCAGCACGATCGCGCCGACGGCGACGAGAAGAACGATGGAGGCGGCGTCGATCAGGACGACGGTGCCTTTGCTGCGATAGACGCCAACGATCAATAACACCAGGGCGCCGAGACCGAGCACGATCTCCGGCAGCAGCGGCACGAGGGTCGGGATGGTCAGCGCGCCGTTCATCGCCTCACCGCAAGGCCGCCGCCCGCACGCCGCCGACCGCGTGCTGGAAATTGTCGATCAGCTGTGTCACCGATACCGCCGAGACATCCAGCACCGGCTTCGGATAGACGCCGAATACTATGGTCAGGATCACGAGCGGCGCCAGCACCAACATCTCGCGCCAGCCGATGTCCCTGATGTGCATGAGGCTGGACTTGGTGAGCCTGCCGAAAATCACCCGGCGATAAAGCCAGAGCGCGTAGGCGGCGGACAAGATCGTGCCGAGCGTCGCCAGCGTCGCCACCCAATTGTTGACCCGGAAGGTGCCGAGCAACGTCAGGAACTCGCCGATGAATCCGGAGGTGCCCGGCAGACCGACATTGGCCAGCGTGAAAACCATGAAGGCAAAGGCGTAGACCGGCATACGGTTGACGAGCCCGCCATAGGCGGCGATCTCGCGCGTATGCATGCGGTCGTAGATCACGCCGACGCAGAGGAACAGGGCGGCGGAGACGATGCCGTGGGAGATCATCTGGAAAATGCCGCCGGCGACGCCCTGGGCGGTCATTGCGAACAGCCCCATGGTGACGAAGCCCATGTGCGCAACCGACGAATAGGCGATCAGTTTTTTCACGTCCTCCTGCATCAGCGCTACCAGCGAGGTGTAGACGATGGCGATCACGGACAATGCGTAAATCAGCGGCGCGAGTTCGAGCGATGCCTGCGGGAACATCGGCAGCGAAAAGCGCAGGAAGCCGTAGCCGCCCATCTTCAGCAGGATCGCCGCGAGAATGACGGAGCCGGCGGTCGGCGCCTCGACATGGGCGTCGGGCAGCCAAGTGTGAACCGGCCACATCGGCATTTTGACCGCGAACGAGGCGAGAAACGCAAACCACGCCCAGGTCTGCAGATTGCGCGGGAAGGCGTGCTGCAGCAGCGTCGGAATGTCGGTCGTACCGGCATTCCAATACATCGCCATGATCGCCAGCAGCATCAGCACCGAACCGAGCAGCGTATAGAGGAAGAACTTAAAGCTCGCATAGACCCGGCGCGGTCCGCCCCATATCCCGATGATCAAAAACATCGGGATAAGGCCGCCTTCGAAGAACAGGTAGAACAGCACGAGGTCGAGCGCGCAAAAGGTGCCGACCATCAATGTCTCGAGCACGAGGAACGCAATCATGTACTCGCGGACCCGGTGCTGGATCGCGCTCCAGCTCGCCAGGATCGAGATCGGCATCAGCGCAGTGGTCAGGATCACGAACGGCAGCGAAATGCCGTCAACGCCCATGGAATATGTAATGGCGCCGCCGAGCCACGGCCGCTTCTCCAGGAACTGGAACTCGGCCGAGGTCGGATCGAACCGCCAGATCAGGATCAGCGAGATCGCGAAGGTAATGAGCGTCGTCCACAGCGCCAGCCAGCGCGCATTGCGGGCGCCGGCCTCGTCATCGCGCAGGAGCGCGATGAAAATCGCACCGGCGATCGGCAGGAAGGTGACGACGGAAAGGATGGGCCAGCCGATCATCCGTGCGGCCCTCCGGCGAACATGAACCAAGTGACGAAGGCGGCCACCCCGATCAGCATGGCGAAGGCGTAGTGGTAGAGGTAGCCGGTCTGCAGCCGGACCACGTTGCGCGTCACGTCGAGCACGCGCGCGGAGACGCCGTCGGGGCCGAAGCCGTCGATGATAAAGCCGTCGCCGCCCTTCCAGAGCAGGCGCCCAAGCCGCATCGTCGGGCGCACGAACAAAAAATCGTAGATGCGGTCGAAGTACCAGGCGTTGAGCAGGAAGCGGTAGAGGACGCCCTGCTCGCGCGCCAAAGCCGCCGGGATATCCGGCCTGCGGACGTAGAACTGCCAGGCCACCAGGAAGCCGCCGAGCATCATCAGGGTCGGCAAGAACCTGATGATGAACGGCAGGTGCTCCATATCTTCGAGCAATGTGTTGCCGGGCACGAACTTGAGCGACTCGCGGAAGAATGCTTCGGCGCCGTGACCGGTGAAAAGCTGCAGCGCCGGCCAGCCGGCGGCGATCGACCCGAGCGCGAGGATGGCAAGCGGCACCAGCATCACCGTGGCGCTCTCGTGCGCGGCCTCGTAGTGATGTCGGTCGTGCGGCTCGCCGTGGAAGGTCTTGAACATGAGCCGCCAGGAATAGAACGAGGTGAGCGCGGCGGCCGCGACCGTCATGATGAAGCCGTAGCTCGCGGCCATGCCGCTGACCACGTCATCGGCCTCGATGATCGCGTCCTTGGAGAAATAACCGGCGGTGAAGGGAAAGCCGGTGAGCGCCAGGGTGCCGATCAGCATCATCGCATAGGTGAACGGTATCTTGCGCCACAGGCCGCCCATCTTCCGGATGTCCTGCTCATGGTGCATGGCGAGGATCACCGAGCCGGAGCCGAGGAACAACAGCGCCTTGAAAAAGGCGTGGGTGAACAGGTGGAACATGCCGATCGAATAGGCGCCCACCCCCATGGCAACGAACATGTAACCGAGCTGCGAGCAGGTCGAATAGGCGATGATGCGCTTGATGTCGTTCTGCACCAGGCCGACGGAAGCGGCGAAGATCGCGGTGGTGGCGCCGATGACGGTAACGAAGGCAGAAGCGTTCGGCGACAGCGCGAATAGCGGCGACAGCCGCGCCACCATGAAGACGCCGGCGGTGACCATGGTCGCGGCATGGATCAGCGCCGAGACCGGCGTCGGCCCCTCCATCGCGTCGGGCAGCCAGGTGTGCAGCAAAAACTGCGCCGACTTGCCCATGGCGCCCATGAACAGCAGGAGGCAGATCACCGTGAGCGCGTCGGCTTCAAAGCTCAAATAATGGAAGCTCTTGCCGACCAGATCCGGGGCCTGCGCGAACACCGCGTCGAAGCCGATCGACCCGGTCATCACGAACACCGCGAAGATGCCGAGCGCAAAGCCGAAATCGCCGACGCGATTGACGATGAAAGCCTTGATCGCCGCCGCATTCGCTTCCGGCTTGTGGAACCAGAAGCCGATGAGCAGGTAGCTCGCGAGTCCGACGCCTTCCCAGCCGAAGAACAGCTGCGCGAGATTGTCCGCCGTCACCAGCATCAGCATGGCGAAGGTGAAGAACGACAGGTAGGAGAAGAAGCGCGGCTTGTGCGGATCCTCGGCCATGTAGCCGATCGAATAGAGGTGCACCAGCGCGGAAACCGTCGTCACCACGACCAGCATCACTGCGGTAAGGGGATCGATGCGCAGCGCCCAATCGACCTTCAGGCTGCCGGAGGTGATGAAGTTGAACAGCGTGACGCGCGCGTCGTGCCCCTGCAGGCCGACATTGACGAAAGCAAAGCACGACAGCACCCACGAAATGCCGAGCAGCGTCGTCGTGATCAGTTCCGCCGCCCGCGAGCCGGCGGTCGGTTCCGCGATGTCATGCGGCTCCGGGCTTGGATGACCGATTTCGGCGTGCGCGATCGCCGATGCCGGCGCGCCGTGAAGCTGTTCAGGCACCGGCGCAGCCGCATGATCGTCGTGCGGCGGCGGCGGATTCTGCCCCGGATGCCGGCTGCTCGCGCCGACGAGAGCAATGACGCCGGCGATGACGGCGCCAAGCAGCGGCAGGACGACGATGGCTTCGTACATGCCGCTAGTCCCCCGTCATGCCCGTCGACCGAGCGGCGATCGGATCAAGCATTCGCCTCAGCCCTTCATCAGATTGACGTCCTCGACCGCGATCGAGCCGCGGTTGCGGAAATAGGCGACCAGAATGGCCAGCCCGATCGAGGCCTCCGCCGCCGCGACGGTGAGCACGATCAGGGCGTAGACCTGGCCGACGATGTCGCCGAGAAACGCCGAGAACGCAACCAAGTTTATGTTGACCGCGAGCAGGATGAGTTCGATCGACATCAGAATGATGATCACGTTCTTGCGGTTGAGAAAGATGCCGAAAATCCCGAGCGTGAACAGGATCGCGGCAACGGCAAGATAATGTCCGAGGCCGATGATCATGGCAGCCCCTGCCCCGGCTTGACCTTGACGATGTCGATGGCGCCCGAGCGCCGGCGCGCGACCTGCCGGGAGATGCTCTGACGTTTGGCGTCCGGCTTGTGGTACAGCGTCAGCACGATCGCCCCGACCATGGCGACGAGCAGGATCACGCCGGCGGCCTCGAAGAAGTAGACGTAGCGGGTGTAGAGGACGAGGCCCAGCGCCTGCGTGTTGCTCACGTCGGGCGCAATCGGGGCCGCGATGGTCTTGGTCGGGCTCGGCGCGATCGCCCAGCCGATGACGCCGAAGATGAGTTCGATCAACAGAATAATGCCGACCGTGGCGCCGATGGGCAGGTAGTTGAGGACGCCGTGGCGAAGCTCCGCGAAATCCACGTCCAGCATCATGACCACGAACAGGAACAGCACCGCGACCGCGCCGACATAGACGACGATCAGGATCATGGCGAGGAATTCGGCGCCCAACAGCACGAACAGGCCGGCGGCGTTGACGAAGGCGAGGATGAGGAACAGCACCGAGTGCACGGGATTGCGCGCGGCGATCACCATGATCGCCGAGCCGATGCATACGCCGGCAAAGAGATAGAAGAAGATCGCTTGCAAAATCATGGGGCGCGGCGTCTCAGCGGTAGGGCGCATCGAGCGCGATGGCCTTGGCGATTTCGCGCTCCCAGCGGTCGCCGTTCGCCAGCAGCCGTTCCTTGTCGTAGTAAAGCTCCTCGCGCGTCTCGGTAGCGAATTCGAAGTTCGGGCCCTCGACGATGGCGTCGACCGGACAGGCCTCCTGGCACAGCCCGCAATAGATGCACTTGACCATGTCGATATCGTAGCGCGTGGCGCGACGCGTGCCGTCGTTGCGCCGCGGGCCGGCCTCGATGGTGATGGCCTGGGCCGGGCAGATCGCCTCGCAGAGCTTGCAGGCAATGCAGCGCTCTTCGCCGTTCGGGTAGCGGCGCAGCGCATGTTCGCCGCGGAACCGAGGCGATATCGGGTTCTTCTCGAACGGATAATTGATCGTCGCCTTCGGCTTGAAGAAATACCGCAGCGACAGGAACAAGGCCTGGACGAATTCCGTCAGGAAAATCGAACGCGCGGCCTGATCGAGCGCCATCTCAGCCTCTGACAACCGTAAGCACGCCGGCGACGATCGCCACCATGGCGAGCGAGATCGGCAGGAAGACCTTCCAGCCGAGCCGCATCAACTGGTCGTAGCGATAGCGCGGCACGAATGCCTTGACCATGGCGAACATGAAGAACACCAACGTGGCCTTGAGCGCGAACCAGACCAGACCCGGAACCCAGGTGAACGGCGCTACCGGAAACGGCGGCAGCCAGCCGCCGAGAAACAGGATCGTCGCCATGGCGCACATGGTGGCAATGGCGACGTACTCGCCGAGCATGAACAGCATGTAGGGCGTCGAGCCGTATTCGACCATGTAGCCGGCGACCAGCTCGGATTCGGCCTCCACCAGATCGAACGGCGGCCGGTTGGTCTCGGCCAGCGCCGAGACGAAGAAGATCACGAACATCGGCAGCAGCGGCAGCCAGTACCAGTTCAACACGGTCAGCCACGGCAGTCCGATCCACGTCGCCACGCCGTGATCGCGCTGCGCTTCGACGATCGCCGACAGGTTGAGCGAGCCGACGCACAGCAGAACCGTGATGATGACGAAGCCGATCGAGACCTCGTACGAGACCATCTGCGCCGCAGAACGCAACGCCGCGAGGAACGGATATTTCGAGTTCGACGACCATCCGGCCATGATCACCCCGTAGACCATGAGCGAGGAGATGGCGAAGATGTAGAGGACGCCGACATTGATGTTGGCGATCACCATGCCGGCGCCGACCGGGATCACCGCCCAGGCAGCCAGCGCCAGCGTGCAGGTCACAAGCGGCGCCAGCAGGAAAACGCCCTTGTTGGCGCCGGCCGGAATGACCGGCTCCTTGAGCACGAATTTCAGGAGATCGGCGAACGATTGCAGCAATCCCCACGGCCCGACCATGTTGGGGCCGCGCCTGATCTGCACCGCCGCCCAGATTTTCCGGTCGGCATAGAGCGCATAGGCGATGACGATGAGCAGCACGACGAGCAGGAGCACGCTCTCGGCGACCATGATGACGAGGGGCCAGATATAGTCGGACCAGAACGCCGCCATTCTGCCGGCTCCTATTCCGCCGCGGTCATGCTGGCGCGCCGGCCGGCAATCGCCGAGCACTCCGCCATGACCGCCGAAGCTCGCGCGACCGGATTGGTGAAGTAGAAGTCCGCGATGCGCGAGTGGAACGGCGTCTTGTCAGCCGATCCGCCCTGCGCGGCGAGCCTGTGCAGGTCGGCGGCGTCGCCCGGCGCGATCTGGCCGAGGCGCATGAAGTGCGGATGGGCCTGGTAGAGGGCTCGCCGCAGCGCCGCGAGCGAGTCGTAAGGCAGCCTCGTGCCCACGACGTCCGACAGGGCCCGCAGGATCGCCCAATCTTCGCGCGCATCGCCCGGCGGGAACGCGGCGCGCGTCGCCATCTGCACGCGCCCTTCGGTGTTGACATAGGTGGCCGATTTCTCCGGATACGCCGCCCCCGGCAGGACCACGTCGGCATGCGCGGCGCCGCGGTCGCCATGAGTGCCGATGTAGACGACGAAAGCGCCGGGGGCGATGTCGATCTCGTCAACGCCGAGGAGGAACAGGACGTCGAGCGCAGCCGGCGCGGCCATCTGCCGCGCGGTCATGCCGCCGTCGCCGGGCACGAAGCCGAGATCGAGGGCGCCGACGCGCGAGGCCGCGTTGTGCAGGACGCCAAAGCCGTTCCACCCGTCCTTCACGGCGCCGAGCTCGAGGGCGGCGCGCGCCGCCAGCGCCGCAACGGCGGCACCGTCCGGCCGCGCCAGCGCATCCGCGCCGACGACGAGCAGCGGCCGCTCGGCCTTGCGCATCGTTTCGGCGAAGCTGTGCCGGGTGATGGCGGCGAGCGTCTCCGGACCAGCGCCGAGATAATCGTAGGTGTAGGTGAGCGGCGCCTTCTCGCCGATCAGGCCGATGGGGAAGCTCTTCGCCGCGCGCCAGCGCTTGCGGATGCGCGCGTTGAGCACCGCCGCCTCGCGGCGCGGATTGGTGCCGATCATGAGCAACGCGTCGGCGGTATCGATGCCGGCGATGGTGGCGTTGAACAGATAACAGGCGCGGCCCCATTTCGGCTCGAGTGCCGAACCGTCCTGGCGGCAATCGAGATTGGCGACGCCGAGACTCGTCATCAGCCCCTTGAGCGCGAAAATCTCCTCGACGGCGGCAAGATCGCCGACCAGCGCGCCGACCCGCTTGACGTTGACGCGCGCCAGCCGCGCGGCAATCGCGGCAAAGGCTTCGCTCCACGATGCCTCCCGCAGCCGGCCGCCCTCGCGTAGATAGGGCCGGTCGAGCCGCTGCGTGCGCAGGCCGTCGACCACGTGCCGGGTCTTGTCGGAAATCCACTCCTCGTTCACGTCGTCGTTGGTGCGCGGCAGGATGCGCATCACCTCGCGGCCGCGGGTGTCGATGCGGATGGCCGAGCCGACGGCGTCCATCACGTCGATCGACTCGGTCTTGTCGAGCTCCCAGGACCGTGCCGCGAAGGCATACGGCTTCGAGGTGAGCGCGCCGACCGGGCAGAGATCGACCACGTTGCCCTGCAGCTCCGACACCATCGCCTCTTCGAGATAGGTCGTGATCTCCATGTCCTCGCCGCGGCCGATGGCGCCGAGCTCCGGCACGCCCGCCACCTCGGTGGCGAAGCGGACGCAGCGTGTGCATTGGATGCAGCGGTTCATCGAAGTCTTGACCAGGGCGCCGAGATACTTGTCCTCGACCGCGCGCTTGTTCTCGCGGAAGCGGCTTTGGTCGACGCCGTAGGCCATGGCCTGGTCCTGCAAATCGCATTCGCCGCCCTGGTCGCAGATCGGGCAATCGAGCGGGTGATTGATGAGCAGGAATTCCATCACGCCTTCGCGCGCCTTGCGCACCATCGGCGAGCGGGTCTTGACCTCGGGCGGCTCGCCCTTCGGACCGGGCCGGCAGTCGCGCACGCCCCAGGCGCAGCTCGCCACCGGCTTCGGCGAGCCGACCAGCTCGACAAGGCACATACGGCAATTGCCGGCGATCGACAGCCGCTCCTGGAAGCAGAAGCGCGGAATTTCCGCGCCCGCGGCTTCGCACGCCTGGAGCAGCGTGTACTCCGGCGGAACGTCGATCTCTTTGCCGTCGACGAGGAGCTTGGTCATTGGCTTCTCACTCGGCCGCCTCGGGCACCGGCGGATCGAGCACGCCCTCGGAGTCGGGATTGGCGGTGTATTGGTCGATGCGGCGCTCGATCTCCGGACGGAAATGCCGCAGCAGACCCTGCACCGGCCAGGCGGCACCATCGCCGAAGGCGCAGATGGTATGGCCCTCGATCTGGGTCGTGACCTGCCACAGCATGTCGATCTCGCGCTTGAAGGCGCGGCCTTCGGCCATGCGCGTGAGCACGCGCCACATCCAGCCCATGCCCTCGCGGCACGGCGTGCATTGGCCGCAGCTTTCGTGCTTGTAGAAGTAGGAAATGCGCGCCATGGCGCGCACGATATCGGCCGACTTGTCCATCACGATCACGGCCGCGGTGCCGAGCGCCGATTTCTTGTCGCGGCAGCCGTCGAAATCCATCAGCAGCGTGTCGGCCTGATCGGGTCCAGCCGGAACGAGCGGCATCGACGAGCCGCCGGGAATGACCGCCAGGAGATTGTGCCAGCCGCCGCGCACGCCGCCGGCATGCTTCTCGATCAACTCGCGCAGCGGAATGCCCATCTGCTCCTCGACATTGCAAGGCCGCTCGACGTGACCGGAAATGCAGAACAGCTTGGTGCCGGTATTGTTCTGGCGGCCGATGCCGGCGAACCAGGCGGCGCCGCGGCGCATGATGTCGGGGACCTGCGCGATGGTCTCCACGTTGTTGACGGTGGTCGGGCAGCCATAGAGGCCCATATTGGCGGGGAACGGCGGCTTGAGCCGCGGCATTCCCTTCTTGCCTTCGAGGCTTTCCAGCAGCGCCGTCTCCTCGCCGCAGATATAGGCGCCGGCGCCGTGGTGCACGACGATGTCGACGTCATAGCCGTGGACGTTGTTCTTGCCGATCAGCCTGGCGTCATAGGCCTGGGCAATCGCGGCTTCCAGCCGTTCGCGCTCGCGGATGAATTCGCCGCGGATATAGATGTAGCACTGCTGCGCCCCCATGGCGCAGCCGGCGATCAGGCAGCCCTCGATGAGCAGATGCGGATCGTGCCGCATGATCTCGCGGTCCTTGCAGGTGCCGGGCTCGGACTCGTCGGCGTTGACCACCAGGTAGCTCGGCCGGCCATTGGACTGCTTGGGCATGAATGACCATTTCAATCCGGTCGGAAAACCGGCGCCGCCGCGGCCGCGCTGCCCCGACGCCTTCATCTCGTTAACGAGGGCATCGCGGCCTTTCTCCAGGATCGCCTTGGTGCCGTCCCAGGCGCCGCGGGCGCGGGCGCCGTCGAGGCCCCAATCATGTCGCCCGTAGAGGTTCTTAAAGATGCGGTCCTTGTCGGCGAGCATGGGTCGTCCGCGTCTTATTGGCTGCGTGTTCGGTCGGAGGTTTCGTAGAGCGACGGATCCGTCAGCGTGGTCTCGCCGCCGATCGGCGCAGAGTTCTGCCGGTCGATCTGCGGCCCCGGTTTCGGCGTCTTGCCTACCGCCAGATCATTGAGGATCCGGGTCAACGTCGCCGCGGTGAGGTCTTCGTAATAGTCGGCGTTGATCTGCACCATCGGCGCGTTGACGCAGGCGCCGAGGCACTCGACCTCGGTCCAGGAGAATGTGCCGTCGGCGGTGACCTCGTTCTCGCGACCGATCACGCGATGCAAAACCGTCTTCAAATCGTCGGCGCCGCGCAGCATGCACGGCGTGGTGCCGCACAATTGCACGTGGAAGCGGCCGACGGGCGAAAGATTGAACATGGTGTAGAAGGTGGCGACCTCGAGCACGCGGATCTTCGCCATGCCGAGCAATTCCGCGACCGCCTCGATCGCCTTTTGCGGCAGCCAGCCGCCACATTGCTCCTGTGCCCGCCACAGGATAGGAATCACCGCCGACTGCTGCCGGCCGGGCGGATATTTGGCGATCTTCGCCTTCGCCCAGGCGAGATTTTCCGCGGTGAAGGCGAAGGTCGGCGGCTGCTTTTCGGCGAGGCGGCGGATTGACACGGAACGCGATTCCCTACTTCACCGGCTTGCAATATTTGGTTGCGACCGTCGGCGAAGTCGGCGTCTCGGTGGCATAACAATAGATAAGCGCGTTGCCTTTCTGCAGGAATACGCCGGCTCCCCCCTTCAAGGAGGTCACGATGCCGGCAACCGTGTAACCGTCGTTCATCAGCGATTGCACGGTCATGTTCTGCGCCGAAACGGCTGTTTGCGTAGCGACCAACACCAAGACCGCCAGAGGCGTAAGGCTTGGTCTCATCGATCAACCTCCCCAAAAACGATATCGATCGAGCCGAGGATCGCCGACACGTCGGCGAGCATGTGGCCGCGGGACAGAAAATCCATCGCCTGCAGATGCGCGAAGCTCGGCGCCCGGATTTTGCACTTGTACGGTTTGTTGCTGCCGTCGGCGATCAGATAGACGCCGAACTCGCCTTTCGGCGCCTCGACGGCGGCGTAGACTTCGCCGGCCGGCACATGAAAACCCTCGGTGTAGAGCTTGAAGTGATGGATGAGCGACTCCATGGAGCGCTTCATCTGGGCCCGGCGCGGCGGCACGATCTTGTTGTCCTCGACGACCACCGGGCCCTGCCCTTCGGCCGAGCGCAACTTCTCGACGCATTGCTTCATGATGCGGATCGACTGCCGCATCTCTTCCATGCGCACGCAATAGCGGTCGTAACAGTCGCCGTGCTTGCCGACCGGAATGTCGAACTCGAGCTCGGCATAGCACTCGTAGGGCTGCGCCTTGCGCAAATCCCAGACCGCGCCGGAACCGCGCACCATGACGCCGGAGAAGCCCCAGGCCCAGGCGTCCTCGAGCTTCACGACGCCGATATCGACGTTGCGCTGCTTGAAGATGCGGTTTTCGGTCAGCAGTTCTTCCAGATCGTCGCAGACTTTCAGGAACGGATCGCAGAACGCGCCGATGTCGTCGATCAGTTTCGGCGGCAGGTCCTGATGCACGCCGCCGACGCGGAAATAGGCCGCGTGCATCCGGGAACCGGAGGCCCGCTCGTAAAAGCCCATCAGTTTCTCGCGCTCCTCGAAACCCCACAGCGGCGGCGTCAGCGCGCCGACGTCCATCGCCTGCGTCGTGACGTTGAGCAGATGCGAGAGCAGCCGGCCGATCTCGCAATAGAGCACGCGGATCAGCTGCGCGCGCGTCGGGATCGTCAGATCGAGGAGTCTTTCCGCGGCCAGGCAGAACGCATGTTCCTGATTGATCGGCGCCACGTAATCGAGCCGGTCGAAATACGGAATCGCCTGCAGGTAGGTCTTGTGCTCGATCAATTTTTCCGTGCCGCGGTGCAGGAGGCCGATATGCGGGTCGACGCGCTCGACGACCTCGCCGTCAAGCTCGAGAACCAGACGCAGCACCCCGTGGGCTGCCGGATGCTGCGGCCCGAAATTGATGGTGAAATTGCGCTCCGCAGTCTCGGCCATCACGCCACCTGGGCAAACTCGGCCGCCTTCGCGGCCACGCCGGCGTTGAACTTGTCCCACACCACCACGTAACGCTCGTGGCGACCCTCGCCGATCAGATCGATGCCGTCATGGGCTTTGACCTTGAAGCCGACGCGCCGCTCGGTGATATCGACGCATTCGGCATCCACCGTCACGGTCATGCCGGGCGGCGTCGCCGCAAGATGGCTGACATCGACGTGCACGCCGACGCTGCCTTCCCCGTCTTCCAGGTGCGGCGCCAGCAATTCGACGCACGCCCATTCCATCAGCACGATCATGAAGCCGGTGGCGAAGACCCGCGGCATCGAGGCGATGATTTCGGATTCCGGGTAGGTATGGGGAACGGTTTTGCTTTCCGCGACCTTATAGGCGAGGCGATAGGTAAGCCCGGGCTTCAGCGTCGGCTTCATCGTACGCGTCCCTTTTACGAACCCGATCCGCCGATCTTTGCCGCCTTCTCATCGCCCGGCAGGGGGTAATCGGTGCCCTCCCAGGGCGACAGGAAATCGAAATTACGGAACTCCTGGGCGAGCCGCACCGGCGCGTACACGACGCGCTTGAGCTCGTCGTCGTAACGCACCTCGACGAAGCCGGTGAGCGGAAAATCCTTGCGCAGCGGATGGCCGTCGAAGCCGTAATCGGTCAGGAGCCGCCGCATGTCCGGATGGCCGGTGAAGACCACCCCGTAGAGATCGTAGGCCTCGCGCTCGAACCAGTCGGCGCCGGGAAACACCTCGATGATCGAAGGTACCGGCGTCGTCTCGTCGGTTTCGATCTTCACCCGGATGCGCACATTGTGCTTCGGCGACAGCAGGTGGTAGACGACGTCGAACCTGCGCTCGCGGCCCGGCCAATCGACCGCGGTGACGTCGATGATACTCCAGAACAAGCAACGCGGATCGTCGCGCAGAAAGCGCATCACCGCAACGATGTCGGCCGCGCGCGCGGCAAGCGTCAATTCATGATGCGCGACCGAGCAACCCGCGGCGGCGGGGCCAAGCGCGTCGGTAATGGATCGGCCGAGCGTTTCGAGCTTGTCATCCATCGTCAGCGTTCGATCGTAGCGGTGCGGCGGATTTTCTTCTGCAGCAGAAGGACGCCGTACAGCAGCGCCTCCGCGGTTGGCGGACAGCCGGGCACATAGATATCGACCGGCACGATGCGGTCGCAGCCGCGCACAACCGAATAGGAATAGTGATAATAGCCGCCGCCGTTGGCGCACGACCCCATCGAGATCACGTAGCGCGGCTCCGGCATCTGGTCGTAGACCTTGCGCAGCGCCGGCGCCATCTTGTTGGTCAGCGTGCCGGCGACGATCATCACGTCGGATTGCCGCGGCGAGGCGCGCGGCGCAAAGCCGAAACGTTCGGCGTCGTAGCGCGGCATCGACATCTGCATCATCTCGACGGCGCAGCAGGCAAGACCGAACGTCATCCACATCAGCGAGCCGGAGCGCGCCCAGGCGATGAGGTCGTGGGCCGTCGTCAAAAGGAAGCCCTTGTCCGCAAGCTCGGTACTGAGCCCGGCAAAAACCGGATCGCGCGCGCCGGCCTGTGCGGCCGCCGAACCGTGGGGCGATGAAACCTGACGCGGGCTGCGGAGTGCGGGTTCGCTCAGCTCCATTCGAGCGCTCCCTTCTTCCACTCATAGATAAACCCGACGGTGAGCACCGCAAGGAACAGCATCATCGACCAGAATCCGAATAGGCCGAGCTTGGCGAAGGCGACCGCCCAGGGAAACAGGAAGCTCACCTCCAGGTCGAAAATGATGAAGAGGATGGCGACCAGATAGAAGCGAACGTCGAACTTCATGCGGGCATCGTCGAACGCATTGAAACCGCACTCATAGGCGGAAAGCTTCTCCGGATCGGGCTGTTTGTAGGCGACGAGAAATGCCGAGACGAGGAGCGCAAGCCCGATCACCGCGGCGACCGCGATGAAGACGACCAGCGGCAGATAGCCGATCAGCAGCTGATTGAGCGATTGAGCCACCGGGTGCCCCTCTGGTCGGCCGCCGGCCGGCCGTTTCCCTAACTCAGGAACATGCGCCAAGCGCGACAGTTCCGCCGCAAGGCGGAACCGCGCCGATTTGCCCCAAACTCAAGCGGATTCGCGCTGGAAAACCGAACGAATGCGAGGCTTAGCGCAGTGCACAAAAGGGCGCAAGACGGGCTGTGCGTTGCTGCGTGTGAGCCGGATGGAACCCGGTGTCGCAGCCGTCCTCGCGGCGGAAAACGCTCGCCCGACGACGCGCCGGCAAGGGCTAAATGCTTGGAATCATGGCGGGAGCGACGGGGCTCGAACCCGCGACCTTCGGCGTGACAGGCCGACGCTCTAACCAACTGAGCTACGCCCCCGCGGGCGCGGTGCGCAGTTAAGGCCGGCGTCCGGCCAAGTCAAGGATTCCGCCCGAAAATCGGCCTTTTCCGGCTGCCTTCTGCCCGCCACAGAGCGCATCCAGATAGCGCGGGATGCGCGAAAACATCGGTGGAATCGGCAAAACAAGCGTGGTCAGGCGATGCCGAATCGTCTAACTGCATCGTGACGGCGGGCACTTTTCGCCCGCCATTGCTTCATCGAGGAGGGTCCTAATGGCAACCAAACCAGCCACAACCATTACATTGAAGCATCTTGCGGCCAGCATCGCCGAGGACAATGAACTGTCGAAAAAACAATCGGAGGCCATCCTCGCCGGTCTGGTTGGCAATATCGTCAAGCATCTGAAAAAGGGCGAGCGCATCCGCATTGGCGGGCTCGGCATCCTGCAGGTACGCAAGCGTGCGGCGCGCATGGGCCGCAATCCGGCGACCGGCGAAGCCATCCAAATCAAGGCGAGCAAGAAGGTCGCGTTCCGCGCTTCCAAGGAGCTAAAGGAAGCGATCTGAAGGTTTAAGGCCACGGCTTGGCAACGACAGAGGACGGATCACTTCCTCGTCCGTCATCTGTCGTCCGTTTGAAATGGATTACGGCCTTCGCGGCGTTCCGCTTGCGAAGGCTGGTGGGCGGTGACGGGCTCGAACCGCCGACATCCTGCGTGTAAAGCAGACGCTCTACCAACTGAGCTAACCGCCCCGCGCGAGATGTATCTCCGCTGGCCGGCGGCGCGCAAGGGCGGTCGGTCTTGTCAGCGCGGCACGTCCCATCGCCACCGGATTAACAGCAAATCGACGTGGCCGTTCGCCGCGCGGCTCGTCGTTTCATCATTTCAAACCTTATTCCTCAGGCGCGAGCATCGCGGACCTCGTTGCCGCCTTCCGCTGCGTTGCCGGCGGTGTGACCGGCGCGGGAGACATGCTCCGCGAGGCGCAACCACGATTGCGCCAGCGTGAGCCACAACGCCTTATCCTTGTCTTCGTTGGCGGCGCGCGCCATGGCCACGCATTCTTCCGCACATCTTCGATGATCCCGAATGGTCCCCATTTTCGTGGTCCCCGACTCAACGCACTACGCTCCTATCCTTCACGGACAATGGCGGCGGGGAGACGGTCGCCCGATGGCCGAATGCGGGCGGAGTCGGCACCCGACGGGGCCATGGAACCGACCTGCCGCGTCAGGCAACGCCCAGCGCAACGCCCCGTCGCGAGAAATTAATAATCCTTTTAGTGGGCATGCGCCGGCATCCTAGCTGCACTGCAGCATAAACTGTAGTGCAACGCACAATCAGCGCTATATTCAGGCAAATCGCAATCTGCCCGGTCAAATCTTGCCGGGGAAAGGGCTAAATCCATGCTCACATCGGTTTTCCGCCTGTTCAGTGCCTGGAGGCGCTATGACGTCGTCGCACGGGAGCTGTCCCACCTGACCGATCGGGAACTCGCCGACATCGGCATCACCCGCTCCGACATCGAGCGGATCGCCTCCGATCACGCGACGCGCTGATCGCAGCTGGTGGTTGTTACCGCAGCGCCCGCCGCACCGGCGGGCGTTGTGCTTTTTACCCCAAAGCGCAGCCGGAGACGTAGCCCGCACGAGCGCAGCGGTACGCGGGGATCGCCCGCGGAAGATCCGGGCCCGCGTGGGGCTTTGCTCACCCGGACTAGCCCGCTACCGGGTCGTCATTGCAGGCGCAGCGCGAAGCGATCCGGTTTCGCCGCGAACATCCAGGATTGCTTCGTCGCTTCGCTCCTCGCAATAGCGAAGTATACCGTGGTCTAGTGGTCCGATTCTAACATTCGCATCCCGGTTCGGCAGGCCATCATGCGAATGTTAGAATCAAAGGACCACCAGAAAAATATGAGTGCTGGTGCTTTGGATTTGACATTCGCTTCGCGAGCTCACGGCTGGGTGGGTAGCGAATGTCAAATCCGCTCCACTAGCCGCTCGCCGGACGGCCCTGCGCCGCCGCTGTTCTACCTCTTGAACAAGCCCATGATCTCCGCGCGCGCGAGCGTGTTGAAGTGCAGATTGAAGCCGACGACCGCCGCCGAGGTATCGGCCTTCACGTCCAGCTTCTCGGCCTTCACCGCGAATACCGTGAACAGATAGCGGTGCGGATGATCGCCCGGAGGCGGGCACGGGCCGCCATAGCCGGGCGCGCCGAAATCGGTGCGCGTCTGCAGCACGCCCGCGGGCAGCCTGCCGCCGGCGCTGCCGGCGCCTTCGGCGAGCTCGCTCACATTGGCCGGGATGTTGACGACAAGCCAATGCCAAAAGCCCGAACCGGTAGGCGCATCAGGGTCATAGCAGGTGATGGCGAAGCTTTTGGTCTCCGCCGGCGGGCCCGACCAGCCAAGATGCGGCGACTTGTTGCCGCCGGCGCAACCGAACCCGAAGTCGGCCGACAGAATAAAGTCTTTCGGCAGATAGTCGCCATCCTTGAAACTGTTGCTGATGACCGTGAACGCCATGGCCGCCTCCCCGATTGCAAAATCCAAACGCGCGCTGCCGGCTGAACTCGTTGTCCGACCATAATCCGGCCGCAGCTTAAGCGAAAGGCGGCGTTGGCCGCATGCCGCCGTGCATGATAACGAACCGCCATGCCCGTCCTTGATGTCGCCGCCGCGGCCGCGCTCCTGCCCGCGCGCGGCGCGCTGATCGGTCTTGATCTTGGCAGCAAGACCATCGGGGTCGCGGTAAGCGATCCGGACCGACGCCTTGCTGCCCCGGTCGAGACCATATCGCGCCGGCGGTTCAATCTCGATGCCGCGCGCCTGTTGGCCATCGCCGCCGAGCGGCGTGCCGTCGGCTTCGTCCTTGGCCTGCCGATCAACATGGACGGCACCGAAGGCCCGCGCGCGCAGGCAACGCGCGCGTTCGCCCGCAATCTCGCCAGGCTGACCGAACTGCCGATCGCGCTGTGGGACGAGCGGCTGTCGACTGCCGCCGTCGAGCGCGCGCTGATCGCCGCCGACGCAAGCCGCGCCAGGCGCAAGGCCGTGATCGATCAGCACGCCGCGGCCTACATTCTGCAAGGCGCCCTCGACCGGCTGGCGCGATAACTGGACCGACGGCTGCCGCCTGGATTCAGTCCCGCGGCGTCAGACGTTCGGTGCCGTTGCCGTTATGGCCACGGATTGCCCAGAGGCCATTGAGGCCGTTGCCATCGACCCTGTAGATGACGAGACCGGGTTCGCCGTCGATGGTGTAAGTGGCGGCAAGGGTGTCGCCCATGCGCATGCCGAAGCCTTCGATGGTCGATCCGCCGATCGACCATTTGATTTTGAAGGTGGTGTCGGAGATGACGCGCACCAACGCGGTGCCTCGGTATTTGGAACCATCGGGATTGGTGCCGACGGCTTCATATTTGGATGCAAGCGTCAGCGTATCGGCGTTGGCCGAGAGCGCCGTCGCCAGCAAAACGAGCGCGCAGAACAGGCTTCGCATGTGGTTGCCCCTCTCCTTGTTTAGTCGTCGATCTCGGAGCTTCACGCCTCCGCAAAGGCGCGGTCCAGCACGATTGCGGCCGCAGGCGCATCGATGCCGGAAGCGCCGTAAAACGCGCCGGGCGGCTTGAGCAGCCGGCTGCGCAGGAAGGTTTCGGCGACCGCCGGTGGCGCGCTCGACGCCAGCATCGACGCGCTCGCCAGCATCGCGAGCCGGCCGACCGTGATCCGTGCGGCGGCCTCGCTTTCGAACTCGTTGGCGCCGGCAAACAGTTCCATTTTGCCGCCGGTCAATTGCGAGGCGTCGCGCGCCAATTCATCCCCCAGATCGGCCGCCTCCCTGTCGCGCTTGAGCGCACGCAGCACGTCGAGACACATGACATTGCCGGAGCCCTCCCAGATGGCATTGACCGGCGCCTCGCGATAAAGCCGCGGCAACATGCTTTCCTCGACATAACCGTTGCCGCCGAGGCATTCCATCGCCTCATAGATGAAGCCGGGCGCGGTCTTGCAGATCCAATATTTCGCCGCGGGCGTAACCAGGCGGGCGTAGGCCGCCTCGCGGGCATCGCTCGGAGCGCGATCGAATGCGCGCGCGAGCCGCATGACCAGGGCAACCGCGCCCTCCACCTCGAGCGCGAGATCGGCCAACACCGCGCGCATCATCGGCTGATCGTAGAGATGCTTCTGAAAGACCGAGCGATAGCGGCAATGGTGCACCGCCTGTGCCAGCGCCATGCGCATGAAGCCGGCCGAAGCGAGCGCGCAATCGAGCCGCGTCAGTTGCACCATCTGAATGATGGTGCGCACGCCGGCACCTTCGTCGCCGACGCGCAGCCCATAGGCGTCGACAAACTCCACCTCGCTCGAGGCGTTCGAGCGGTTGCCGAGCTTGTCCTTGAGCCGCTGCAGCCGCAGCGCGTTGACCGAGCCGTCGGGGCGAAAGCGCGGCACGAAAAAGCAGGTCAGCCCGCCCGGCGCCTGCGCCAGAACGAGAAAGGCGTCGCACATCGGCGCCGAGAGGAACCATTTGTGCCCGGTAATGGAATAAGCCTCGCCGGTCGGCGTCGCGGTGGTCGAGTTGGCGCGCACGTCGGTGCCGCCCTGCTTTTCGGTCATGCCCATGCCGAGCGTGATGCCCGGCTTTTCCCACCATGGCCGGAAGGTGCCGTCGTAGCTTGCGGTCACCACCTTCGGCGCCACCTGCGCCAACAAGGCCGGGGCGGCCGCAAGGGCCGCCAATGCCGCCCGCGTCATGGTGATCGGGCATAAATGCCCGCTTTCGATCTGCGCGGTCATGTAATAGCGCGCGGCCCGCAGCACCTCCGCCGGCGGTGCTGCGCGCTCGCCCGACCGCGCCCAGGTCGACGCGTGCAGGCCGCCGGCGACGCTCAGCCGCATCAGATCGTGATAGGCCGGATGGAATTCGACGACGTCGCGGCGAAAGCCCTTCGGATCGAAGGTATAGAGCTTGGGCGGGTTTTCGTTGGCCCGGCGCGCCTGCGCAAACATGTCGGCGGCACCCCATTGCCGCCCGAACACTGCAAGCGACGCTGTTTCCCCGCCGGCGCCGTTGGCCCGCACGGCCTCGATCAATGGCCGATCGCTCGAAAACAAGTCGATGTTTTCGTAAGGCGGCGACTGATTGAAAACCTCGTTGGTGTCAAAGCGCGGGACCGTGGTCATGGCCGGTGTCCTTTTGCCTAAGGATGCGATCTTAGCACGATTTCGGCGCATGCCGGCTGAAGCCGGGAGCCGGCAGGCTTGCCGCGACGCTTGGAATGGGCCTATAGCGCTTTGATGACCAAACCACAGCCGCTGACACGCCACGTCGTTTCCATCAACGATCTTTCCAATAAGGAGATCGAGACCGTCTTCCAGGTCGCGCAGGGATTTTTGAAGGAACTTGCCGACGATAACATTCCGTACCGGATCGGACGCGGCACCGGTCTCGCCTCCAAATTCATTCTGGCAAGTCTGTTCTACGAGCCGTCGACGCGCACGCGGCTATCGTTCGAGAGCGCCATGCTGCGGCTCGGCGGCGCCAATATTACCAGCGCCGATCCGGCGGTCAGTTCGGCCGCGAAGGGCGAAAGCCTCGCCGACACCATCCGGGTGACGAGCAATTACGCCGACATCATCGTCATCCGCCACCCGCGCGACGGCGCGGCGCGGCTTGCCGCCGAGTACGCGCAGATCCCGGTGATCAATGGCGGCGACGGCAGCCATGAACATCCGACGCAAACCCTGTGCGACCTGTTCACGCTGCGCTCGAAGCGGAAGGGCCTCAAGAACATGAAGGTCGCGATTGCCGGCGACCTCAAAGGCAGCCGCACCATCCATTCCTTCGTCTACGCGCTGGCACGCTTCGGCGCCACGATCGATCCGCTGCCCGCTCCCGGCATGGAGCTGCCTGCGCACGTCGACCGCCGTCTGCGCGAAGAGTTTCACTGCCGCATGATCTCGAAAGCGCCTGGCCAGCCCGGCGGCGAGGCGATCGACGCGCTCTATGTCACGGCCGATCAGCCGCACCAGCTGTCGCTCTACGCCGAGCCGGAGGTCGATTACGGCCTCGTCTTGCAGAAGAAGATCGACGCCGTCTACGTGACGCGCTTCCAGAAGGAGCGTTGGAGCGACAAGGAGCGGCCTTATCCGAAGATCGACGCCAAGTTCCTGGGCGAGGCCAAGTACTCGCAGGCGAGCGTCATGCATCCGTTGCCGCGGGTCAATGAACTCGATGCCGAACTCGACCGCGACCGCCGCGCCATCTATTTCCGCCAGGCGGCCTATGGCGTGCCGGTCCGCATGGCGCTCATTTCGCTGCTCCTGCATCTGCATCGCAACAAGTCGCTGCACCGCTATCGGGGCGGATTTGCCGAGCCCGATCATCCCCTCTACGCCCAGCCGATCGGAACGGGCGTGCAATGCGGCAACCCCAATTGCATCACCGGCGATCCGATCGAACGGCAGTATGCCGCGAACAAATTCTACGTGGTGGAAGAGGACTCGCCGAAGCGCTGCAGGCTGCGCTGCCTGTATTGCGAGACCGATATCGAGGCCGCCGCCTTCGTCGTCGGCGACGCGACGCGCAAGACGTTTTCGCCCGGACTGGCCTCGCTCCTGCGCCCGGCTCCCGACAGGCTCAAGCATCTGGTGGTCTTTAATAGCGACGCGGCGGCGGAAGCAGCCGGCTTTCATGCGCGCGAGGGCAGAAAGAAAGCGGGCGCCGGGTAGCGGACCTTGTTTCCGTCACCCTGAGGTGCGAGCAAAGCGAGCCTCGAAGGGGCGCCGGCCGAAAGCGCCTCGGCCGCATCCTTCGAGGGCCGCTTCGCGGCCGCCTCAGGATGACGAATATTAACCCGCCATGTCTGCGCTGCCCTACTTCATCGCTGCTTTCGTGTTCGGCTATCTCTGTGGCTCGATCCCGTTCGGCATCATCCTGACTCGGCTTGCCGGTGGCCCGGACCTTCGCGCCATCGGCTCCGGCAATATCGGCGCTACGAATGTCCTGCGTACCGGGCGCAAGGGGCTCGCAGCCGCAACCCTCATTGGCGACGCCCTCAAGGGCACCACCGCTGTTCTGCTTGCGGCCTTCGTCTTCGGTCATGCCGCCGCGATCGCCGCCGCTTGCGGGGCTTTCCTCGGCCATTTGTTTCCGGTCTGGCTCAACTTTCGCGGCGGCAAGGGGGTGGCGACCTATATCGGCATCCTGCTCGGCCTTGCCTGGCCGGCGGCAATCTTCTTCTGCGCCGTCTGGCTCATCGTCGCCGCGCTGACGCGCTACTCGTCGCTGGCGGCGCTCGTCGCCAGCGCCTTGACGCCAGCCTTCCTGTGGTGGCGGGGCGACACGCAAGATGCGGCGGCGTTTTTGCTGCTGTCCGTACTGTTGTGGATCATGCACCGGGCCAATATTGCGCGGCTCTTGGGCGGAACCGAGGGCAAGATCGGTGCCGCCGGTGCCGGCGGTGCCGGCAATTCCTGAGCGCAAACGGCGGCTTTTTCGGGCTATGCTGGCCCACTTTGCGCGCGTTGGGGGTGAGGGTGAGCAGGTCCCAGAACGGCGTCCAACTCACCGACGAGCAGCGGCTCGATTGGCTCCGCCTCATCCGCAGTCAGAACGTGGGACCACGCACGTTTCGCGCCCTGGTCAATCATTTCGGCGGCGCGCGCGGTGCGCTCGCGGCGCTGCCCACACTGGCGCGGCGCGGCGGCGCCGACGCTGCCACGCAAATCTGCACGCAAGCGGAAGCCGAGCGCGAGCTTGGGGCGGCAAAGAAGCTCGGTGTGTCCTTCGTGGCGTTGGGCGAAAGAGGTTACCCGCCGCGCTTGCAGATGATCGACGACGCCCCGCCCCTGCTCGCGGTGCGCGGCCAGACACGCGTCCTCGGTCTACCGATGGTGGCGATCGTCGGCTCGCGCAACGCCTCCGGTGCAGGGCTGAAGTTCACGCAGCGGATCGCGCGCGAACTCGGCGATGTGGGCTTCGCCACCGTCTCCGGGCTGGCGCGCGGCATCGATGCGGCGGCGCATTCCGCCAGCCTCGACACCGGAACGGTCGCCGTGCTTGCCGGCGGCCACGACCGCATCTACCCGCCTGAACATGCGGGGCTGCTCGATGCCATCCTGCCCGCCGGCGCCGCGCTGTCGGAAATGCCGGTTGGTTGGGAACCGCGCGGCCGCGATTTTCCGCGTCGCAACCGCCTGATTTCGGGACTGTCGCTTGGCGTCCTCATTGTCGAGGCGGCCAAGCGCTCCGGCTCATTGATCACGGCGCGCTTTGCCGCTGAACAAGGCCGCGAAGTCTTCGCCGTGCCGGGCTCGCCGCTCGATCCGCGCGCCGAAGGCACCAACGGCCTCATCAAACAAGGCGCGACGCCGGTGACCGAAGCCTCGGATGTCGTCACGGTGTTGCAACCGATCATGACGGAGAAAAAGGTACCGGCGGAGGAGCCGGAAGGAATCACGTCCGGCAGCGGGCGCGACGAGGTCGAGCCCGCGCCCGACGAACGGGCCCGCATCACCGCCCTGCTCGGGCCGGCGCCGGTTCAAATCGACGACTTGGTGCGGCTGTCGCACAGTTCGCCTGCCGTCGTGCGCATGGTGCTGCTCGAGCTTGAAATCGCCGGACGGCTGGAGCGCCACGGCGGTGGCCTAGTGTCGCTGGCCTGAGGTCAGTCAATCCACCGGCACCGATTTCAGGCCGTGCCGGCGGACGATCTCGCGCGCAGCACCACCCACTTGGCCACACTTACCTCGCGGCGGGCGAGCTTGACGCCGAGGTCGCACCGGCACCGGCGACTGCGATATAGAGCGCGACGCTGCCGCTGCAATCGGAGGACAGATTTGCGCCGGTCCCTGTTCATTCTCCTGCTCGTGCTCATCAATGCCGGCGCGGAACCTGCCCGGGCAGACTCGTTTGCGGCGTTCGTGACGGCGCTGTGGCCGGACGCCGCCAAGGAAGGGGTGAGCCGGGCGACGTTCGAGGCGGCGTTGGCCGGGCTTGGCCCCGACGCGGCCGTTATTGCGGCGCGGCGCCGGCAGCCGGAATACGGCAAGCCGATGGGCGCCTATCTTGCGAGCCTGGTCTCGCCAGGCCGCATCGCTGTGGGCTTACGCAAGCAGGCGCAATGGGCCGGCACGCTGCAAGCGGTGCAGCGCAAGTTCGGCGTCGAGGCGGCCATCCTGGTCAGCATTTGGGGCATCGAGTCCTCCTACGGCGACGCCGCGCAGCATTGGGACGTCTTCCGCTCGCTGGCGACGCTGGCGCATGCGCGCTTCCACCACCCGTTCTTCCGCGATGAATTGCTCAGTGCTTTGAAAATCCTGCAGGACGCTCGCATCGCGCGCCCGGAATTCGTCGGCTCGTGGGCCGGCGCCATGGGACAGCCCCAGTTCATGCCGTCGAGCTTTCTGCGCTACGCGGTCGATTTCGACGGCGACCGCAAAGCGGACATCTGGCGCAGCGTGCCCGACGTGCTCGCCTCCATCGCCAACTATCTGCAGAAATTCGGCTGGCGGCCCGGGTTGCCGTGGGGCTTTCAAGTGACGGTACCGCCGGGCTTCGACTTCGGCCCGAGCCGCGGCACGTTCGCCGAATGGGCGCAGCGAGGGTTCGCGCGCAGCGACGGGGGTACCCTGCCCGTCGGCGCACCCGGTGCCGCGATTCTATTCTTTCCGAGCGGCGCCCAGGGACCGGCCTTTCTCGTCACCGACAATTTCATCGTGCTCAAGACGTTCAACAACTCGGACGCCTATGCGCTTGCGACCGGCATCCTGGCGGACCGGCTGCGCGGTCGCCCGGCCCTGCACGCGGTCTGGCCGCTCGACGACTTCCAGCCTTCGCGCAATCAGCGCATCGCCTTGCAGCACCGCCTTGCGGAACGCGGCTACAAGATCGCCGATTTTGAGGGCCACCTCGACTTCGACCAGCGGGATGCGGTGCGCAACCTGCAGCGGCGCTTCGGAATGACCCCTGACGGTCATCCGACCCGAGCCTTCCTTGAGCGCATCGGCGTGCCGTAAAGGGCCTCAGCTCGGACCCGACCCGTGCGGTGCCGGCGCGCTCCAACCGCGGGAGACATGGGTCGCCTCGAGCCGGGCCATGTCGAGAATATAAGCGAGCGCTTCGAAGTCGTGGCTCTTGGCCAAGCGTGCCAATTCGCCCGCGAGCGAGGCGATGTAAAGAGCAGCGTTCGGGGCCGCCTCGATCTCCACATTTCGTCGAGCTTGAAGCATCGTCAGGTCCCCTGCGCCCGCCAGCCAGGCGGCCCGGTTCCGCTTTCCTATACATCCTTTAAGGAGCATTCTATGGTTGACACCACAAGCCCGATA
>Ga0335085_10001516_pt1 | contig 48438 bp, 49 predicted proteins | sample Lox_Sample_45_FD_206712 | JGI IMG/M metagenome (GOLD analysis project Ga0335085, IMG submission 206712) | Soil microbial communities from Loxahatchee National Wildlife Refuge, Florida, United States - Lox_Sample_4.5 | ecosystem: Environmental > Terrestrial > Soil > Wetlands | place: USA...
GCACCAAGATCGGATGGCCGCTGACATAGGAATCGCGAGCGTTCATGATCTTGATGCGACCGTCGGGAATGGTGCTGATGTCGGCGGACGTGCCGCCGATATCGACGGTGATCAGGTTGGAGCGCCCGCACAACAGGCCGTCGGCCCGGCCGCCGATGACGCCGCCGGCCGGGCCCGACAGCAGGATGCCGACGGCCTTCTGTGAGCAGGTTTCGACGGTCGCAATGCCGCCGTTCGATTGAATAACCCGCAGATTGGCGCGAAAGCCGTTTTCGGCGAGCTTGCGTTGCAGGCTGTTGAGGTAGAGCGACGTCTTCGGCCCGACAAATCCGTTCATCGCCGCGGTCGAGAACCGCTCGTATTCGCGGATTACGTTTGCTACTTCGGAGGAGGTGCAGATATAGGCGTCCGGCATCTCGGCACGAACGATCTCGGCGGCCCGCCGCTCGTGCGCGTCGTTGAGAAACGAGAACAGAAAGCCGATGACGACGGATTTGATGCCGCGGCGCTTGAACAGCTGGATCGCCTTGGTGACCTCCTTTTCGTCAAGCGGGACTTCGACCTTGCCGTCGGGCGGCAGGATGCGCTCGGTCACCGCGATACGGTTGCGCCGCTTGACCAAAGGCCGCTGCTGCCAGGGAACCTCGAAATGCAGCGAGAAATTATACGGCCGCTTGTGCCTGCCGATATGGAGAATATCCCGGAAGTTGCGCGTCGTGAGCATTCCGACTTCGGCGCCGTTATGCTCGATCGTGATGTTGGTGGCGACCGTGGTGCCGTGAACGATCAGCGACACGTCCTCGCGGCGGACACCGGCAATCTCGCAAAGCTCGCGCAGACCCGTGAGCACGCCTTCCGACTGGTCGTGGGGCGTGCTTGCGACCTTGTGAACGAAAACACCATGATCGGCCTCGAGCACGAGGTCGGTGTTGGTCCCCCCGACGTCAACGCCCACGCGCGCCATGGATTCCTGATCGTCCCTGCGCCGCCCTGCCCGACCCGGATGCACAACGCCGTGTTAGCTCGATCTCGGATGAAAGATTGTCAGTATTGGCGCGCCCGCGCAACCCCCGGCGGAACGCGGTCGCGCGCGATTGCAGCGACAGTCCCGGCCGTCGGATGTAGGCTAGTTGGGCCGACTGCCCTTTAGCCAGTGGCGGCCTCGGGGCGCGTGCCGCTGACAGTTGAGCGGAGCGAGCCAAAAGTGTTGAATGGCATCCTGGCTTGAGAGGAAGGCGATGGCCGTAACCGCCAAGTTCGTTTGTTCCACCTGCAGGTGGTGGCACTATCATCCGACCGAGGGCGCCGAACCGGATTCCGAACAGGCAGTCGGCTATTGCCGGCGCTTCCCGCCGACACGGCGCGAGAACGGCGTCGGCGCGTGGCCGATCACCTTTGGTGGCGATTGGTGCGGCGAGTACGCCGAAAAAAGTGAAGCGGCGCAACAGCTTGGGCGCACCGCGCGGGCCGCGCACTAACCTGCCGCACCATCACCGCGCAGCCTATTCCTCGATCGCGTCAGAGCAGGTCGGCGCAATTTATCAGTCCGGCCTCGATGGCGCGGCGAAATGCAGCGTCCTCTTCTGCTTCTCCGCTGGCGCCCAGCTTGAAGCGCAACCCGCCGCTTGCGCCCGCGACGCTGCTTTGGCCGATCTTGGCGCGGCCAAATTGCGTCCTGACCGCACCCTCTTTGCCCACGATGAGCCGGCACAGCACGATTGCCTCGTCGCCGTCGCGGCGTTGCTCGGTGATCTCGTAGCGCCAATCGCCGCCAAACCGCTCATTGAGCTGGTGCATGACGGGTGAATCCGGGTCGAGCCCGGCGGACGCGACGGTCGGCTGGCCTGCGACCGGCGCTCGGCCATGTCCGCCGCCGGTCAGCGCGGCGGCGAAGGCCTCGCCGGGTCGCCGGCGAACGTAGAGATCGTCAAAGCGTTTCTTATTCTGCGCCAGCATGGCGTCGAAAGGTGACGACAAATCAGGCCGCGAATTGGTCGAATTGGTCATGCGGTCCTAGCCACGTTGCGCACGCGGCCACCAAGCGTCGAAATCCTGCTGCGCTCGGGCGGCCAAGTCCACGCCTTCGGCAAATGAGCGTAGATAATCGAGTGCGTCGGCAAGCTCGACGACATCGCCGTATTTGGCGTCGATATCGAACAGGTTTGCTTCGTGCGGCCCGGCGGCGCGATCCCCTACCGCTTCGCGCACGACGATGGTGCGATAGCCGTACTGCATCGAATCGATAGCGGACGCGCGGATGCAGCCGCTCGTCGTGCAGCCGGCAAGAATGACGGTATCGACGCCAAGCAGACGTAAATCGATGTCAAGGCTGGTGCCGAAGAACGCGCTGGCAAACTTCTTTTCCAGGACCTTCTCGCCCGGCATCGGCTCAATTCTCTTGTCGACCTCGATGAGGGGCGAACCTTTTTGCAGGATCGCCAGCGACGGGACTTTCTTGATGAAAATTCCAGCGTCGTGCAGATCCTCGGCGTAGGCCACGGTCGTATACATGATCGGCAATTTGCCGCGCCGAAATGCCTCCTGAAGCGCCCGCGTGGCGTTGATCTCCCAGGCGAAATCGCCGCCGAGCGGGGTCGTCGGGTCGGTAAAGCCGTTGATGAAGTCGACCACCACGAGGGCCGGGCTGCGGCCGTAACCGGACCTCGCAGCGAAGCCCTTGCGCTCGTAATCCGCCCGTGTACTGCGGTGCCAGTCGTTCATCGCCGTCGCTCCGGTCCGTGAGGATTGCCGAGGATGGCGTCGCCGCTACCGCCTTGTCAACGATGGGAACGGCTATCATCGCGGCTGGTCTTTCACGCGTTGCGCGCCTCTTGCCGGCTTGCGCGCAACGTGGGACTGTTCCGACACCCTTTCGGTTCGCTGCCGGTCGAACGGAAAGCCGGTTACTTGGATGAACGGGCTTGATAAATCCTGGGCGTGAGTGGGAAACGATGACCGACGACAATCGCATTCGTCCACCTTTTGGCGCGCTACGCGCCGGCTATGGCACTGCTGCCGGAACGCGCTATCAGCCGCGATCGCTGGTGCCGTCGCGCAGTGCTGATCCCGCGAGAAGTCAGCGATCGATGCCGCGCACGGCCGGCGGCGGCAAAAAGGAAATATTCTGCGCCATCGGCGTCGATGTCGATGCGGTCGCCGGCTGGCTCGGCTCCTACGGCGGCGAGCATTCGCCCTGCGATATCTCCCGCGGCCTATTCGCCGGGGAAGTCGGCGTGCCAAGGCTTGTCAAGCTGTTCGACCGCCTCGGAATACCGACTAGCTGGTTTATTCCCGGCCACTCGATCGAAACCTTTCCGACCGAGTGCAAGCTGGTGGTCGATGCCGGCCACGAGATCGGCATGCACGGCTACTCCCACGAGAATCCGATCGCCATGACCCCGGAGCAGGAAGAAGCGGTCATGGACAAGTGCATCGAGCTCATCGAGCGCCTCAGCGGCCGGCGGCCTTCCGGCTATGTTGCGCCGTGGTGGGAATTCAGCCCGGTGACCAACGAGCTCCTGCTCAAGAAGGGTATCAAGTACGATCACAGCCTGATGAACGACGACTTCCACCCGTTTTACGTGCGCGTCGGTGACAGTTGGACACTGATCGACTATTCGAAGCAGCCCAAGGAGTGGATGAAGCCGCTCGTCCGCGGCGAAGAGACCGATCTCATCGACATACCCGGCAGCTGGTATCTCGACGATCTACCCCCGATGATGTTCATCAAGAGCGCCCCGAACAGCCACGGCTTCATCAAGCCGAGCGACATCGAGGAGCTTTGGTGCGATCAGTTCGATTGGGTCTATCGCGAGTACGATTACGCCGTATTCGCCATGACTATTCACCCCGACGTCTCCGGACGGCCGCAAGTCCTGCTCATGCTCGAGCGGATATACGACTATCTCTCGAAGCACGCCGGCGTGAGGTTTTGCACCTTCGACGAAATCGCCGACGATTTCCGCCGCCGCTGCCCGCGCGTCGGCGCGTCGGCTCCCGCCCAAGCGGCGCAGGCGCGTTAGCGGTAACGTCCATGTGTGCCTTGTGCGGGGTGCTCGGCGGCAAGGGGCATTGGAGCGACAGCGCCAGCGCACCGGCGGCTTTCGCCGGCCGAACCAAACCGCAGACCAGGATACGGGAACGGCAGGAGCGGGTGCGCCTCCTCAACACCGTCCTCAAATATCACGGTGTCGTTGCCAAAGACTGGTCGGGTAACGCCTATCTGTTGACCAGCCGCACGGGACGCACGGCGATCGTGGACACGGTGGCCGAAATCTGGCCGGCCGCGGAGCGGCTCAGCGGGCGGATCTGCGATCCCCTCGATGACGGATACCTCGGCGGACTGGCCTCCGGGCGCGAAGCCTCGACCGCGGCAAAATGACCAGTTACGGCGAACTGACACCGGTTAACATCATCACCGGCTTTCTCGGCAGCGGCAAGACGACGCTGCTGCAACGCCTGCTGCGATCGCCGCAATTGTCCGACGCCGCCGTTCTCGTCAACGAATTCGGCGAGGTCGGCCTCGACCATCACTTGCTGCAGGGCGTGACCGAAAGCGCGCTGTTGCTGGAGAACGGCTGCCTCTGCTGTGCGGTTCGCGGCGACCTGCAGAAGGCGCTGAGAGACCTGCTGTCGCGGCGAACGCGAGGCGACGTCCCGCATTTTCGGCGTGTCGTCATCGAGACATCCGGATTGGCCGATCCGGCGCCGATCGCTTACACGATGCTGTCGGAGGCGGTGTTGCGTCATCATTTCCGGCTGTCCGGTATTGTCACCACCGTTGACGCCGTAAATGGCCGCTCCCAGCTCGCCGCGTTTCCCGAAGCGGTCAAGCAAGTGTCAATGGCCGACCGGCTGATCGTCACCAAGGCCGATTTGTCCGGGCCGGACGCGCTCGCGGAGTTGCGCGCGCGGCTGCGAGCCCTCAATCTCTCCGCACCAATCATGGAATCGGCCGGCATCAGCGGCGACGTTCATCACGTCCTGACCGACGACATCTACGACGTGGAGGGCAAATTCCGCGAAGCCAGGCATTGGGTCGCCGAAGAAGTCGGGGAGAGCGCGGCGCACGATCACACGCCCGGCGTCCGTTCCTTCGCCGTCACGTTCGACCGCCCTCTGGACTGGACCGCATTCGGCGTTTGGGCGAGCATGCTGCTGCACCGTTACGGCTCCGACGTGCTTCGGCTGAAGGGTCTGTTGAACGTGGCCGGCGTGCCGACACCGGTGCTGATCAACGGCGTTCAGCACATCGTTCACCCGCCCGGGCACCTGGAAAAATGGCCGGATGCCGACCGGCGCTCACGCCTCGTTTTCATCGTCCGCGATCTGCAGCGCGCGCGTATCGAACGCTCGCTTGCCGTCTTTAACGATCTCGTCAATAGGCCATCGGCCGTCGCCGGTCAGGGCGAGCCGCCCGCGCTCGCTTTGGCAGGCTACGGCGGATCGCGGCAAGAGCGGTGAAGGATTGGCGGCCGCGCGGCGAGGATCAGCGAACGCGGGGCGGCGCGCTACGCGGACGCCACCCCGTGCGCAAAGCCCGCACCACATAGTGCAACAGGTAGAAAATCAGGGCCAGGACAACCAGCAAGAATATAGACAGGAGCCTGTTGCCGAAGGCAGTGTCGAAAATAGCCCCGCGATTGACGAAGTATTCGCTCAACATCTCGATCGCCTGCAGCGTCGCGCCGGCACAGAAGATCACCGCGGTGAGAATGGCGGCCTGCAGCGAGTCGAACACCAGCGCATCGACATTGAGCTCGGTGACGTTGCGGAAAATCTCGCTGCGAAACGATTGCCAATGAGCAACGGCATAAGCCACGATTCCGACCAGGGAAGCGAACCAGAAAATCACATTGCTGAAGTGAATGAAAGGGATGTGTGCGACCAGATAGGTCTCGAACGGCCGATAGAAATAAAGGAAAATGAGGAGGATGATGACCGCGACAACGCCGATCCAGAACTGCTGCTGCTTGACGGTGTCGTCTGCCATAACTGCCACTTTCGTCCGGGTATAGCGCAATGGTAAATCATTCCCGGACGTTGTCAAAATCCGGGCGCCAGCGGCGTTTTTCTGAACCGGCGGCCGGCATAGGGGAACGAGTTGACAATGGGCCACTGCTCCGGGACTATTGGCGTGCTCCGGGACCTTTGCCATGGAAATGGGCACGTCGAACGCGCCCTGTTTGCGCGTGGCGCGGATGCTTGAGGGAGCGGCGGCACGGAGGGATTGGTCGAGCTTCGGCACGGCCTTGCGCCGAAGCGGGCAATACGAGGGGGTGGTATGAGCAGCCGGCTCGGCATTGATGTCGGCGGTACATTTACGGACCTGCTGCTGCTCGACGAGCGCTCGGGCGCGATGCGCCTTCTGAAAACGCCGTCGACGCCCAGCGATCAGTCGATCGGCATCCTCAACGGAATTCAGCAGTTGATCGAAGAAACGGGCGTCCCGGCTGCGGAGATCACCGCGCTGCTGCACGGCACGACGGTGTCGACCAACATCGTGCTGGAGGAAAAAGGCGCCAAGGTCGGTCTCCTCGTCACCGAGAATTTCGAGCAGGTCCTGCATCTGGCGCGCTCGCAGACGCCGGGGCCGCTGGCCGGCTGGATCATCATGCAAAAGCCCGATCCGCTGGCCGACCTCGAACTGACCCGGGGCATCCGCGAGCGCATCAACGCGCGCGGCGAGATCATTACGCCGCTGGACGAGGGATCGGCCCGTCAAGCAGTGCGCGAGTTGATCGAACTCGGCGCCGAGGCGATCACCGTGTCGCTGATGCACTCCTACGCCAATCCCGAGCACGAGCGGCGGATCAAGGCGATCGTGGAGGAAATCGCGCCGGAAATGACGCTATCGCTGTCCTCGGAAATCCTGCCGGAGTTCCGCGAATACGAGCGCACGCTGGTCACCGTGATGAACGCCTACGTTCGCCCGAGCATGCGCCGTTATCTGAAGGGTTTCGAAGAAAAGCTGCATCAGGTGCAGTTCAAACCTGCCGTCAACATCGTGCGCTCCGACGGCGGCTTGATGAGCGTGGAGCGCGCCAGCCAGTCGCCGGTGCATACGATGCTGTCGGGGCCCGCTGGCGGCGTGTCCGGCGCTGCGTTCATGGCTTCCCTTGCCGGCTATCCGCAGGCGCTGGGCTTCGACATGGGCGGGACCTCTACCGACGTCTCGCTCATTCAGGATGGCAAACCCAATATCTCGCGACAAACCTCGGTCGGCTATTACCCGATCAAGGTGCCTTCGGTTGACGTCCACAGCGTCGGTGCCGGCGGCGGCTCGATTGCGCACGTGCCGATGACCGGCGCCTTGCGGGTCGGGCCGCAGAGCGCAGGCGCGGTGCCGGGCCCCGCCTGCTACGGCAAGGGCGGTGACCGGCCGACCGTCACCGACGCCAATGTGGTGCTGGGCCGGCTGCCGCCGCGCCTCCTCGGCGGCAAAATACTGCTCGATACCAAGGCCGCTGAGGAGGCGGTGGCAAAGATCGCCCGCGCCATGAGCCTCGATCTTCACCAGGCGGCGCAGGGTATCCTCGACATTGTAAACGAGAATATGCTCGGCGCGCTGCGCCTCGTCAGCGTGCAAAAGGGCCTCGATCCCCGCGACTTCGCGCTGGTCGCGTTCGGCGGTGCGGGGCCCCTCCACGGCAACGCCATGGCCACGCTCGCCGGCTGCTATCCCGCCATCGTGCCGCCAACGCCGGGCGTGCTGTCGGCTTTGGGCTTCCTGTATTCCGATGTGAAGAACGAATTTGCCCAGACCTTCGTGCGCACGATCGATGAAGCCGATCCCAGTCAAATCGGCGACATACTGACGAGATTGGGGCGCGAGGCGCGGGCTTGGCTGCGCGAAGAAGGCGTCGATGAATCGCATCAGCGTCTGAGCTATGAAGCCGACGTTCGTTATTTCCGGCAAGGTTACGAATTTTCGCTCGAGCTCGATCCCGACCGGCTCGGGGCGGGTGCGTTGAACGATCTCGCCAACCGTTTCGGCCTGGCGCACGAGCGCATCTATGGCTTCAAGCTTGAACACCCGGTGGAGCTCGTCAATTTGCGCGCCGTCGGCATCGGCGCCGTGCCGAAGATGAACTTACCGAAGTTCGAGAAGGAAGGCCCCGACCCCGCGGCGGCCGTGGTCGAGCAGCACCGCGCTTATTTCGACGGCAGCTTCACCTCGGTCAACGTCTATGACCGCAACAAGCTGCGCGCTGGCAACCGGGTTCGCGGGCCGGCCATCGTGGTGCAGATGGACGCCACTACCGTCATCCATCCGCACCACACCGGCGAAGTTGACGAGTATCTGAGCATTCTGATCAAACCAGACAAAGCGTCGTAACGAGGCTGCGGAGAAACGGCTCGATGGCAAACTTCAATCCCTTAAGCAGTTCGGTGAACTTCGATGACCTGCTTAAGGCCAACAAGCAGCAGTTCGACAAGATCTTCTCGGCGCAGACCGAGCAACTGGGCCTGCTCGGCACCAGCCATCAGCCGCCGACGACGGCGGATTTGACTTCGGCAAGCCTCGCCTCGGAGGCGGCCGGGCGTCCTGCCGACCTCTACGCGATGCTCAATGAGCGTTTCGGTTCCCAATGGTCGTCCGAAGTGGTCGAACACAGGACCGAGCGCGGTTCGGTGACGGTGCTCTGCAAGCTGACCGTGAACGGCAGCGCAAAGATGCAGTTCGGGTCGGCGCGGACGAACGGCGACGAAGGTGCCGCGTTGCGCCGCGCTACCGAAGCGGCGTTGCGCGGCTGCGCCGAGATGTTCGACGGCCTGCCGGGCCAGGAGGCGCGCGGCGACCGGCCAGAACGGACCCGACCGCCGGTCGTCGGCACAAACGGCGGCGTGCGCAGCCAGGCCGTAGCTGCGGCGCCGCGGCCGCAGCCGAGAGAAGGCCGCAGGCTCGACCCGGTTTCGCTCGACCTGATCGAGAACGCGCTGCGCAATGCGCGCCACGAAATGGACGCCGTGCTGTTCCGCTCGGCCATGTCTCCGGTGATCCGCGAGCAGCACGACGAGTTCCCGATGATTTGCGACGTGAAAGGACGCATGATCGTCGGGCAGTTCGGCTCCTACGTCTCCAACATGCTCAAGGAGAAGAAGTTCGAACTTGAGCCGGGCGACGTCATCCTGCAGAATGACCCCTATGCCTGCGCCGGCGCCATCAGCCACCTCAACGACTGGATGGTGCTGGTGCCGGTGTTCCATCAGGGCGAGCTGGTCGGCTTCACCTCGATGTTCGGGCACATGATGGATGTGGGCGGCGCCGTGCCCGGCAGCATGCCGACCGACGCGGCCTCCATCTTCGGCGAGGGCATCCGCATTCCGCCGATCAAGCTCTATGAGCGCGGCGAGGTGAACAAAGCAGCCCTCGCCGTAATCATGAATAACACCCGCACGCCGGAGATGAACTACTCCGATCTCATGGCGATCATCGCCGGCTGCCGCGCCGGCGAGAAGCGCGTCATCGAGATTTGCGATCGCTTCGGGCGCGAAAGCTACAAACAGGCTTGCGAGGCGCTGCTCGACCGCACCAACCGCGCCATGCGCCAGTTGATCGTGAAGAATTTGCCGGAGGAGCCCAAGTCGTTCGAGGATTACGTCGACGACGACGGCCGGGGCAACGGTCCCTTCAAGATGAAGCTCACGGTCTGGCGGGAAGGCGACAACGCCTATTTCGATTGGACCGGCACTTCGCCGCAGGCTCCGGGGCCGATAAACTTCTATCTGCACGAAGGCATGTTCAAGATGTTCATCGGGGTCTACATGATCATGGTTTTCGACCCCCAAATCCTGTTCAACGACGGCTTTTACGACGTCATCCACGTCACCATGCCGAAGGGCTCACTGGTAAATCCCAACTTTCCCGCCTCGCTCGGCTGCCGCACCCATACACTGTCGCGGCAATTTGACGTGCTCGGCGGCGCGCTGAGCTATAACGCGCCGGAAATGGCCACCGCGGCCGGCTACGGCTCGAGCCCGCATTTTCTCTATTCCGGCGTCGACCGGATCGGACGGCCGTTTCAGCTTATGGAAATCCTCTACGGCGGCATTCCCGGCCGCCCGGTCGGCGACGGCATGGACGGCCATTCTTGGTGGCCGTTGTTCCAGAACATCCCGAGCGAATATCTCGAAACCTATTACCCCATGATCGTTGAAGGCTACTCCACGATCATGGATACCGGCGGTGCCGGCAAGCATCGGGGCGGCAACGGCGTCGAAAAGATCTTCCTTTTGCTCGAAGAAGGCGACATTTCGATTCACGACGACCGCCATCTGTCGCAACCCTGGGGCATTCTCGGCGGGCGGCCGGGCGCGTGTTCGGAGAAGTGGCTTGTGCGCAAGGACGGCAGCCGACAGCCGCTGCCGTCGAAAGTGGATAACGTGCGGGTCTACGCAGGCGACCGCGTGATTTTCCGCACCGCCGGCGGCGGCGGCTGGGGCGATCCGCTCGAGCGCGATGCTATCCGCACCCGCAACGACGTCGCGCGCAGGCTGATGAGCGAAACCAAAGCCCGCGAGGAATACGGCGTCGTCCTCATCGGCGCGGACCTGGAAGTCGATCGCCGGGCGACGGATGAACTGCGCGACAGCATGCGGCGCAATCGAAAGACCCCGAAGCTGTTCGATTTCGGCGAGCGCAAAGCTAGCGCCATCCCGCTTCACGCCGTCCAGGCGGCGTGAGCGGATGTGGCAATGAACCTTCGATAGAGGCGGATGCAACGATGCTTCAAATTGTAATCAGTCTCCTGATCGCCGCGATCATCCTCATCGCGATTTTCTACATAATCTCGATTTGGATCTATAAGCGCGCGCCGTCCAACATGGGCTTCATACGCACCGGCTTTCTCGGCACCAAGGTTTGTCTCGGCCGGGGCGCCATCGTGCTGCCGGTCTTTCACGAAATCACCTGGGTATCGCTTGAAACGATCAAGTTCGCCGTCAGCCGCGCGCGCGAGCAGGCGATACTGAGCTCCGACAACATCCGCATCGACGTTAACACTGAACTGTACGCCCACGTCGGTCACACCGAGGAAGCCGTGCTGACGGCCAGCCGCACGCTGGGCGAAAAGACGTTCGACCCCGACAAAGTCCGCAACCTCCTGGAAGCGAAGGTCGTCGGCGCCCTGCGCAGCTTTGCCGCCACCAAGACGCTCAAGCAATTGCACGAGAACCGCGACGCGTTCGCGCAGGAGATCAAGCAGAACGTCAGCGAAAGCTTCGCCGCCAACGGCCTGATGCTCGAGGAAGTGACCATCGTCTCGCTGGAGCAGTCGACCAAGGAATATTTCAGGTCGGACAATGTGTTCGATGCCGAAGGTCTGAAAGTCATCACCGAGATCACCTCGGAGGCACGGCGCAAGGTCCACACCACCGAGAAGCAGACCACCGTGGCGATCCGCAACAAGGATCTCACCACGCAGCTCGAATTGCTGGAAATCGAGCGCCAGGAAGCGGTCGCCCGCGCCAACCAGGACAAGGAAGTCGCCAACGAACAGGCCAAGCAGTTACGCGAGAAGCAGACCTTCGTGCTCGATCAGCGTCTGGCAGTCGAGCAGCGGGAGCTGGAGAACGAAAAGACTCTGGAGCAGTTGCGCACCGAACGCGACATTGCCTTTACCGCGGAAGCGAAGCGACGCGAAGTCGCGCAAGTGCAGAAGGAACTGACGCTGGAGCAGGAGCGGCGCGACCGTGAGATCGCCCTGATCGACAAGGCGCGCGAGGCCGAGATCGCCGAGATCAACCGCGTGCTCGCCCGCGAGCGCGCCGAACGCGACAAGGCCATCGATCTTGCCACCAAGGAGCGCGAGCGCCAGGAGGCGGAAATCGTCCGCGCCACAGCGGTTTCGGCTGCCGAGGAGCGCGCGCGCGATCAGCGCCATCAATCGAGCGAAGAGACGACGCTTGCTGTCCGCAAACGCAGCCTCGAAACCCGCTTGGCCATCCTCGAGCTCGATCGCGACGAAGCGGTCGCCGCGGCCAAGCAGGAAAAGGAGATTTCCGACGAGCGGGCGCGCGTCCTGAGCGAGCAGCAGCGCTTTGTCCTCGAACGGCGCTGGGAAGTGGAACAGGAGGAAATCCACAAGCAGCAGGCGCTGGAAGCCGCACAGATTCAGAAGGATATCGCCATCATCGAGGAAACGAAGCAGCGGGAGGCCGCGGAAATCCGCCGCGAGCTTTCGCGCCAGCAGGAGGAGATGAGCCGCGACATCGCACTCATCGGCAAGGAAGGCGAACGGGAGCGTTCCGACATCGAGCGCTTCAAGGCGCGCGAGGTGGCGGAGCGCGACCGCGAGATTGCGCTCGCCGCCAAAATGCGCGACCTCGAGATCGCGGAGACCGCGCGGCTGGCGAGCACGGCCGAGCGCGAGCGGGCCGAGCACACCGTCGAATCGGTGCGCGTGGTTGCGGACGCCGAACGCGCGCGCCAAGTCGAGATCATCGATGCCGGCAAGGCTGCAGAGGCTCGCCGCATCGACGAGGAGAGCAAGGCCGCGGTCATGAGCATGCATATGGTCACGCAGTCGCAGGCGCGCAAAGCCGCCGCGGAGCTTGAAGCGGAATCGACGATGGTCCGCGCCCGCGCCACCACCGAGGCGCAGAAGATCGGCGCCGAGGGCATCGAACGCGAGGCGGGAGCACGCGGCCGAGCGGAAATGGAAGTCGACGCGCTGCGCATTGCCAATACGCAACGGCAGCTCGAAGCCGAGGCGACCGGCCTCGAGGCGAAAGCCGAGGCGCTGAAGAAGTACAACGAGGCCGCGACCTTCCTCGAGCTGGCGCGGCTGCGTATCGAAGCCGAGCGCGACGTGCACATCGATCAGGCCAAGGCCATGGGCAATGCGCTCGCCGGAGCGCAAATCCGCATGTACGGCAACGGCGAAGGCACCATGGACACGATCCGCGGCCTGTTCACCCAGGGCTTCGGCATCGGCGAAGTGCTCGAAGGCCTGGCCCAATCGATGCCCGAGGGTCTCCGGCAGCGGCTCAGCGCCAACGGCATCCAGGGCCTCATCGGCCGTCCGTACAACGGCGGTTCCCTGAAGCAGACCTACGAGCACCTCAACGCGCTGGTACAGGAACATCTGCGGACCAAGAAAGCCCGCGAGGTCCCCTTCCCCGAAGCGATCGCGCAGCTCGGCGCGCATGCCGGCGAAAACGACGACTTGCGCCGGGCGCTCAAACTGCTCGGCGACTTCAATCAGCAAGGCGCGCTTGACAATGTGCCTTTCGAGTCGGTTTGGACCATGATCAATGCCGTAGCCAAGGCCGCGGGGTGATGCGGCGGCGATGAGTCAACCCGACGTCGTCCTCGATCATGTCTCCAAGACCTTTCCCGGCGGCGCCCGGGCGGTCATCGACTTCAACGCCGAGATCGAGCATGGCGAATTTGTCGCCATGCTCGGGCCTTCCGGCTGCGGCAAGACCACGACGCTGCGCATGATCGGCGGCCTCGAAGAGGTGACCGAGGGAAAGGTTTTCATTGCTGGCAAGGACGTGACCGAACTGCCGCCGGCGCGGCGCGACACGTCGATGATGTTCCAGAGCTTCGCGCTGTTTCCGCACCGCACGGTCTTTCAGAACGTCGAATTCAGCCTGAAAATGAAAGGCATGGAAAAGACCGCACGCGATCGGCGGGTGTGGGAGATGCTGGAAATGGTCGGGCTTGCGAGCTTTGCCACCCGCCGGCCGCGCGATCTGTCGGGAGGCCAACAGCAGCGGGTTGCCCTGGCCCGCGCCCTGATCAGCCGGCCCACCGTGCTGTTGCTCGACGAGCCGCTGGGATCGCTCGATTTCAACCTACGCCAGGCGATGATGATCGAGCTCAAGAAGGTGCAGCGCGAGCTCAACATCACCTTCATCATGGTCACGCACTCGCAGCAGGAAGCGATGTCGCTCGCTGACAAGGTGATTGTCATGAGCGATGCCGTTATCCAGCAGATCGGCACGTCGCGCGAGGTGCACGAGAATCCCAAGACAAAGTTCGTCGCTGAGTTCATCGGCAACAACAACTTGTTCCAGGGCCGCGTCCGGTCGCGCAGCGGCTCCATCGTCTTCATCGAAGCGCTGGGCCAGCTGCTGTACGTCAGAGTTCCGCCGAATATCAGACAAGTGCCGATCGGCAAGGAGATATGGTTCTCGGTCCGCGCCGACCTGATGAATACCGGCCACCAGGAAGACATGGCCAATCGCGTCGAAGGCAAATACATCGCCAGCGAATTTCTCGGCTCGCTCGAGACCGATGTGTTTGAAGTAGCGCCTGGACAATATGTTCACGTCGAGCAGCATCGGCACGCCCAGGATCGGGTCTACAAGATGGGCGAACGCGAGGTCTTGTGCTGGCACGCGGATTCCGGGGTTCTGCTCGAGGATTCCCGCCGACCCGAGACACGCGACGCGGCCTGATCCGTCACCGGCAAACAGGCGACGACGCACCGCCGGCATGGTCGTGCGCGTCGGTCGAAGCAACTCAGCAGTGCGGAATGTGCCGCGCTCCGGCGACGCCCGGTACGCGCAACGACGCTGACTGACGTGTTGCGCGAACCCCGGCCGCGACAACACGCGCCGAAACGATGGGACCTACCCGGCGCGTCACATTCACATGCGACGTTTCCTTGATGCTATCCACGCTGGGCGGCTTGCCATCTTTCACGCCGATGGGCTGTCGCCGGAGCGGGCCCGCAACCTGGCGACCTCGGCGACAACGCGGCTGGCGACTTCGTCCGCCGCTGCGGCGACTTGCGGCGCCATCGGCGCCCCAACGGCGAAGCATGCCCCTTCCACCGCGAACACGATAATATTCCGGGGTGCCTGGCCCAGCATCCGGGACAGTTCGATGGCATCGCCAAGGCCGAGCATATGGCTCGACGTCGCCGGCCTGGCGCGTGCGAAGTCGCTCCCGGCGCCGCCGGAACGATGGATGCGGCCGGGTGTCGTCACAAACGCCGCCGCATCGATGCAGATGACCGAATCGAAGTCCGCCCACTGCGTGATCAGCGTCGGCACATCTCCGCCGGGCAGCGCGACGGCGACATCGGGCGGCAACAGGCCGGTCAATTTCCTGACGACGAGCGGTCCGACGCCGTCGTCGCCGCAGTCCGGATTTCCCAGACCTACCACCAGCACGGTACTGGGCGACGTCTGCTTCATGTTCGATGCACGGCCAGTCTGAGGAAATGCGTGGAACAGGAGATGCACGGGTCGTAATTGCGAATGGTCTGCTCGCAGCGGTGGCGGATGACGTCATCGGGCTCCGACGCCAGCGGCGCCCCTACAGCCATGAGGTCGGCTTCGATGCTCGGCTGGTTCTGCGCGGTCGGCGGCACGATGCGCGCCGTGCGGATGGTGCCGTCGGCTTCGAAGGCGTAGCGGTGCCAGCAGATGCCGCGCGGCGCCTCGGTGCAGCCGAAGCCGACGCCCGCGCGCGGTTCGGTCGGCACCGACGCTTCCTTGGGCGGTTCGTAGTCGGCGATCAGCCGGAGCGCCTCTTCGCAAGCAAACACGATCTCGATGGCACGGACGATGATGCTGCGAAACGGGTTTTTGCAGACTGCAGCGAGGCCGGCCTCGGCGGCCAGCGCGCGGACCGCTGCCGGCAGGCGATCGAAATTGAGCGCGTAGCGGGCAAGCGGGCCGACCAGGTAGGCACCGCGCCGCTTCAGCAGCGAATGCAACGCCGTCGAGTGCGCAACGTGCCGTTCCTCGAACTCTGATTCATAATCGGCGATATCGATGTCGATGTCGCGGTTCGAGACCAGCCGTCCTTCGTTGAGCGGATATTCGTCGGCATGGCGCAGCGCGACGAACTCATAGTCCCGCTCAAAATCCGGAAATGGAAACGTGGCGACCCAACGGACGAGACCGATCGCCTGGTCGTACGCTTGCTTCAGCTTCTCCGCAATCGGCTCGAGTTCCGAACGTTGCGGCACGCGGTAAAAGCCGCCGGGTCGGACGTTGACCGGGTGGATTTCGCGGCCGCCCAAAAGCCGCAGCAGGTCGTTGCCGGTCTTTTTCAGAGCCAGGCTGCTGCGCACCGCGTCTCCATGATCGCGCGCCATCGCGATCGCGTCCGGATAGCCGAGAAAGTCCGGCGCATGCAGCATCACAACGTGCAGCGCATGGCTTTCGATCCATTCGCCGCAATAGATGAGGCGCCGCAGCGCCCGTAATTGGCCGCCGACCGTGACGCCAAAGGCGTTTTCGATCGCGTGAACCGCGCTCATCTGATAGGCAATCGGGCAAATGCCGCAGATGCGCGCGACGATGTCCGGAGTTTCGTTGTAGCCGCGCCCGCGCAGAAAGGCCTCGAAGAAGCGCGGCGGTTCGAAAATGCTGAGCGCAGCGGCAACGAGACGGCCGTCGCTGATGTGCAGGTCAAGCGCGCCTTCGCCCTCGACACGGGCGAGATAATCGACCCGTATGGTCCTAGTCGTCATGGGCCGCGCTCTCCTGCAAAAAGGGCTCGGCCATGGCGTTGAAGGAGCGAAAAACTCGCCGGATGTCGTGTCGGGTTGCGCCAAGGGCGCGCCACTCGCGCGCCAGAGCCGCGGTGTTGGGCGTTTCCATCGGCCCGTAGCAGCCATAGCAGCCGCGGCGGTACGACGGGCAAATCGCACCGCAGCCAGCATGCGTGACCGGCCCGAGGCAGGCCGTGCCCTGTACCATCACGCAGACCGTGCCGCGCTGCTTGCACTCGATGCAGACGCTATGCGCGGGGACCGCGGGCTTGCGCCCGGCCAGAAACGCCGAGATCACCTCGAGGAGCTGCGTCTTGTTTATCGGACAGCCTTGCAATTCGAAATCGACGGGAACGTGGGCCGAGATCGCCGTCGAAGTCGCGAGCGTGTTGATGTATTCGGGAGAGGCATAGACCGCGGCGACGAACTCGCGCACATCGGCGAAGTTGCGCAACGCCTGAATGCCGCCATGGGTCGCGCACGCACCGATGGTCACGAGATGCTTGGATTGCAGCCTTATCTCGCGAATGCGCTGCGCATCGTGTTCGGTGGTGATTGATCCTTCCACGAGCGAAAGATCGTACGGGCCCGGCTCGACGGCGCTCGATGCTTCCAAGAAGTTGGCGATCTTGATCGTGCCGGCGAGATCGAGCAGTTCGTCCTCGCAATCAAGCAGGGAGAGCTGGCAGCCGTCGCAGGACGCGAATTTCCACACCGCAAGTCGAGGCTGCCGACGATCGTCCATGTCAGATTTCCCGCATGGCAAAGATGCGAGCGATCCGGTCGAAGCGCATGACCGGCCCGTCCTTGCAAACAAAGGCGGATCCGAACTGACAGTGGCCGCACAGTCCGATCGCGCATTTCATGTTGCGTTCCATCGAAACGAAGATGCGGTCAGGCGGCAGACCGGCATCGAGCAGTGCGTTTGCGCTGAATCGCATCATCACTTCGGGCCCGCAGATGAGGCCGAAGGCGCCATGGGGATCGAAGGCAGCCATCGGGATCAGCTTCGGCACGACGCCAACATTGCCGCGCCACTCGGGATCCGCGTGGTCCACCGTCACCTCGATGTCGACATCGAGGCGCTGCCGCCACTGTTCGAGCTCGTGGCGATAGAGGATGTCCTTGGGATTTCGGCAGCCCAACAGGATGACGACACGGCCATAGCGCACGCGGTTGGCGAAGATGGTGTAGATCGCGGGACGCAGCGGTGCGAGCCCAAGACCGCCAGCGACGATGATGACATCCGAGCCTTCGGCCGCTTTGACCGGCCAGGCCGTCCCGAACGGTCCTCGCAGACCGAGGATTGAGCCTGGCGAGGCCTTTTCTATGGAACCGCTGACCGCGCCGACATTGCGCACGGTGTGCACGAAGGCGTCTTTCGTCGGATCGCCGCTCATGCTGATTGCCACTTCGCCGACGCCGAAGGCATACAGCATGTTGAACTGCCCCGGTTCAAACGAAGGCCTGGGGCCGTTCAACGCCGTCAGATCGAGCGTGACGGTATCGGGCAGCTCGCGGCTCACCCGCTCGACGCGATAGATTTGCGGCACGAATGGATCGGATTGCCGCATCGGGCCCCTTTCAGTGCTTGCCATAGACGTCGAGGATCTGCAGCCGGGTCGCGTGCAGCCGCGTCACCAGCGCCGGCAGGAAGCGCTTCATCATCTCGTAGCCGAGCTCGTGGTCGGCCTCGCATTTGCCGCGCAGGCACGCGGCATCGATGCCCGTCGTACGCGTCAATTCCACGGCGCGCGCATTAAATACCCAGCGATAAGGAGGAATGAGCCAGGACGCGCCGGCGAAATCGCCGACCGTCAATGTCTCGAACACGATGGCGGCCCGGCCCGGCGCGTTGATTTCGAGCGCCACCTTGCCTTGGCGGATGAGGAAGAATTCGTTGGCCGGTTCACCCTCGCGGAACAGATATTCGCCGGCCTGAAAAATGCGATTGCGGGCGCAGCCGGCGACAAGCCGAATGAGCTCCGCAGGGGCCCCGGCGAAGAGAGAATGTTCCTGCAAGATTTGCTCAAGTGTGGCCATGCCGCTGTCCTGCCCGGGGCCGCGGGTTTGCCCGAATCGCCGCCGCCTCGACGGTGATGTCGATGCCGACCGGACACCACGTGATACAACGGCCGCAGCCGACGCATCCCGAGGTACCGAACTGGTCGATCCAGGTCGCGAGCTTGTGAGTCATCCATTGCCGATAGCGCGACCTCGGCGATTGGCGGACGCTGCCGCCATGGATAAAGGAAAAATCCATTGTGAAGCACGAATCCCACTTGCGCAGCCGCTGCGCAGACAGGCCATTCAGATCGCTGTGGTCCTCGACCGTCGTGCAAAAGCAGGTCGGGCAGACCATGGTGCAGTTGCCGCAAGTCAAACAGCGCTCGGCAACGTCGTCCCACCGTGGATGATCGAGGTTGCCAAGAAGCAGCTCCTTGATTCCGTCAGTCTGCAGATGACGGCCCATTTGACTTTCCGTTCCGGCGATGACCGCGGCCGCCTTCGCAATCTCCTGGTCGGTTGCCGACCGGTGCGGAATCCGCGCGAGAATTCTTGCGCCGGCCTCGCTGCCGACTTCGATGAGAAAGCGGTGACCATCGCCGTCAATAAGTTCGGTGAGCGCGAGATCGAACCCGGACTCCGCTTTCGGCCCGGCCTGCATCGAGACGCAAAAGCAGGTCTCCCCCGCCTGCCCGCAATTGACGGCAACGATGAATGCATTTTGGCGGCGCAGCGCGTACGCCGTATCAGGATAGGGTCCCTGCGCGAACACCCGATCCTGGATGGCGATCGCCCGCAATTCACAGGCGCGCACGCCAATAAAGGCAAATTTGACCGCGGCGCTGGTATCGCCCTCGATGGTGGCCCCGTTGTCGCTCTTGCGCATCGTCCATAGGGTCTCGACGGGCCGGTGCAGAAAACGCTTCCATGCCTGCGGGCCGACGGTGAATCCGAACAGTGCATCGTCGTCGCGGCGTTCCAGGCGGTAACGTCCGGGCGCCTGAAAATCGGCCCAGCCGGCCGGCAAATCGGTGACTGCCGTGATCCGGTCATAGACGATCGCGCCGTCCCGCACCGTCGGTCCGATAACGTCGTGGTCTTCCGCCAGCACGTCGAGTAACGACTGCAGCGCCTCGCGCGAGATTGTTGCCATGTTCGGCGCCGTCGCAACATCCATCAGTCGGCCCCTGGCATCCCTTGCATGTCCGCGATCAAGCCCGGGCGGTTCTGCCTCGCCCTCGCAGCTCAACAAATTCTCGGTAACGGATCGTCCTCCAGCTCTTCAAGGAAGCGTTCGCCGCCAATCTCGGTCTCCAGGATCACCCGGCCTTTGCCGGCGCACAGCGTGCCGATCACGCTCGCCGCCTCGCCGCCCTTTATGCCGCGCCATATGGCCAGAATGTCGCTCGTCGCATCGGGCGCGGCGACGGCAATGACGCGGCCTTCGCAGGCAAGATAATAGGGATCGTACCCGAGCATTTGGCAGAATGAACGCACCGAATCGCGCACCGGAACGTGCGCTTCAATAAGCCGCACATCGAGGCCGGTCGCCGCTGCAATTTCGTGGGCGACCGTGGCCACGCCGCCGCGCGTCGGGTCGCGCATGAACCGCAGCCCTGCCATCCCCGCCAGCGGCGCCGTCAGCGGCGTGACGGCCGCGCAGTCCGATTGAACCGAACCCTTGAGCTCGAATTGCTCTCTCGCCAGCATGACGGCAATGCCGTGATCGCCGGCCGGCCCGCTGACCAAGACCACGTCGCCCTGGTGAATCCTGTTGAAGCCAAGCTGATGGCCGGACGCCCGCAAACCGACCCCGGTCGTGGCAAAATACAGTCCGCCGCCCTGCCCTCGCGGTACGACCTTGGTGTCGCCGGCGACCACGCGCACGCCCGCCGCCCGCGCCGCCTCGGCGAGACTCCTGACGATGCGATCAAGGCAATCCACTTCCAGACCTTCCTCGATAATGGCGCTGAGAGTGAGAAAGCGCGGTTCGGCACCGGCGACCGCGAGATCGTTGACCGTGCCATTGACGGCAAGCGAGCCGATGTCGCCGCCGGGAAATTCGAGCGGCTGCACGGTGAAGGTGTCGGTGGTGATGTACGGCACCAGGCCCGGTGCCAAGTCGAGCGGCACGGCGTCGAGCTTGATATCGAGCGACGGATTGGCGAGGTGGCGCGCGAAAATCTCCTCGATCAATTCGCGCATCCGCCGGCCGCCATTGCCGTGCGCGAGCGTGACGTGCGTGTCTTCAATCATCGCCGGTCCATCCTTCATCCCGGTGGCTGGCAGGCCTATGCACGGCTTCGATCAGCTGGCCGAATGCCAGGCCACCGTCATTGGCTGGAACGATCTCCGGCAGAAAGGCTGGAATGCCACGTGCGGCCAGAAGATTGATGATCCGTTCCGCCAGAAAGCGATTTTGGAACACGCCTCCGGTCAGGCCGACGGCTTCGAATTGCTCGGTCTCGGCAAGCGCGGTCACCTGCTCGATCAAGCCGGATGCCAAGCTCTCGTGGAAAATGCCGACGCGCTCGCCAGCTGTGCGATCGGCGTCAACGAGCATCGGCAGCAGTGGCTCCCAGTCCATACGCAGGATACCGTCCATATCGCGCGTCTGCGAAAGTCGAATGGCGTTCGCACCGTGGGCGGCAACGGCCTCGAGCAGCATCGGCCCCTGACCTTCGAAGCTCGCGGTATCGATGCCGAGAGCGAGCGCCGCCGCGGCATCGAACAAACGGCCGACCGACGAGGTACGCCGGGTGCCGATGCGCTTGACCCAAGCCTCGCGCCCGAGCGCTGCGTGTTCCACCCGGGGTGACCAGGCGCGGCCGGTTTCCCACATCAACGTCGCAGCGGAACGCCAAGGCTCACGCCCCGCCCGGTCTCCGCCGATCACGTCGAACGGGCGGATGCTGGCGACGCGGCGCCAGGCACCAGGCGCACCGGCCAGTGCCTCGCCACCCCAAAGCTCCCTGTCGCCGCCGATGCCGATCCCGTCCCAGGCGAATGTCAGCCAGCGCCGCACTTCCGGATGCTCTCCGGCCAGCGCGGAAGCATGCGCGGCATGGTGCTGAACTTGCATGACCGGCAGCTGTTGCGCGCGTGCCCAGCGGACACTGGCGTAATTCGGATGACTATCGCAGACGATGCTGCGCGCTTTGACGCGATAAAGCGCCTGAAGATCCGCAATCGCTTGCTCGAAGACTTCGAGACTGCGCGGGCTGTCCAGCTCGCCGAGATGCGGTGACACGACGGCGCGGCAGCCCCAGCCGAGCGCCACTGCGCTTTTCAGATGCCCGCCGACGGCCAGCGTCGGCTGCGGAAGGTCGCGCGGCAGTTCTATTTCGAGCGGCGCCATGCCGCGGCCCACGCGAATCGGGCGCGGCTTGCCTGCGATCACGCGCACGACTGAATCGTCCGCAGGCCGCAGGATGGGCCGGTCATGATGAAGAAATGCGTCGGCGACGCGCCCGAGGCGAATTTCCGCTTCAGTATTGTCGCTGATCACCGGTTCGCCGCTGACATTGCCCGACGTTGCAACCAGGGGGGCGCCGAACTCGGACAGCAAGAGATGATGCAGCGGGCTGTAAGGCAGAAAGACTCCGAGCTCGCCGAGACCCGGCGCCACCGCTTGACTGAGGCGGCAATCGGCGCGGCGGCGCACCAGCACGATCGGACGCGCCGCAGCGGCACAGCGCTGCGCTTCCACGTCGCTCAGGATCGCACATTTGCGCACGGCATCGAGGCCGTCGGCGCCAATTTGCGGGAACATGATCGCCAGCGGCTTATCCGGCCGGTGCTTGCGAATCCGCAGCCGCCCGACCGCCGCATCCGCGGCCGAATCGCACATCAAGTGATAACCGCCCACGCCCTTGACGGCGACGATGCCGCCGCGCCGCAGACAATCGACAGCCGCCTGCAATGCATTTCCGCGGTCGCGGATTTCCTCGCCGTGATGAAAAGTGAGCTGCGGCCCGCAGGCCGGGCAGGCAAGCGGCTGGGCGTGGAAACGCCGATCATGCGTGTGTTGGTATTCCGTGCGGCACTGCCGGCAGAGTTCGAAACCCGCCATGGACGTATTCGCCCGGTCATAGGGCAGCGCCGCAATGATCGTGTAGCGCGGTCCGCACTGCGTGCAATTGGTAAAGGGATAGCGGAAACGCCGCGCAGACGGATCACGCAATTCTTCGAGACAATCGTCGCAGCAGAAGAGGTCTGCCGGCAGATGCACGTCCGCAGCCTCGGTCGTGTCGCTGGTAAGGATGCGAAAGTCGGCGGCACCCTCAACGGTCGCCTCGTGCGTCGCCGTAACTTGCGGACTGGCTAGCGGCGGCGCTTCCGCCGTAAGAGCCTGCTCAAACTTGGCGATATTGCCAGGCTCGCCCTCGACGTGAATGACAACCCGACCGGGACCGTTGCGCACCCAGCCCGCCAGGTCGCGGGCGCGCGCGATGCGATAGATGAAGGGCCGGAAGCCGACGCCCTGCACCCGTCCGTCGACGACGATGCGCCGCGCAGCGGTAACGGCGACGCCGTCAATATCGCGCTGTTGCATGTTCATCCGCCGTCCGTCTAACGCCTGCCGACCACCAGATCCGGCAGGCACCTTCGTCGGAAACCATGCAGGGCCCAACCGGATTGCGCGGCGTGCAGGCCTTGCCGAACAGCACGCATTGATTGGGATATATCCGACCCAGGACCACACGCGCGCAATCGCAGCCCGGTGGCATTTCGCCGGCGCGTTTGCGGACGCTGCTGTGGTCGAGGCGAAAACGCCGCGCCGCATCGACGCGCTCAAGCTCGGACTTCAAGGCGAAGCCCGAGCGGGGAATTATTCCGATGCCGCGCCAGTTTGCGTCGACAACGTCGAGGGTTTGGCCGATCAGCCGCCGCGCGGTCGGATTGCCGCCCGGCTTGGCCACGTTCCGATAGCAATTGTCCAGAAAGGCTTTGCCCTGCAGATGTTGCCGCAGCACCGAATAGAGCGCCGCCAAGAGGCTATCCGCCTCGAAACCGGCGACCGCGGCGGGAATGCCGTGGACCTGCGGGACGAAGCCCCATTCCTCCGGTCCCATGATCGTTGCGACGTGGCCCGGCGCAATCAGCGCATCGAAGCCGGCCTCCTCGCTGTCCAGCAGCTTCGCCACTGCCGGCCAGGTCAGACGCCCCGACAGCAACAGCGACAGATTGGGCGGCAAGCCTTCGTCTATCAGTGCGGCGACGGGCGCAGTGGTGGTCTCGAAGCCCGCCGCGAAGAACACAACTTCGCGATCGGGATTGGCGCACGCGATCTTCACCGCCTCCCGCGGCGAGGCGATCGGCCGAACATCGCCGCCGGCGGCGCGCGCCTGCTCCAGGGAGCGGGGCTCCCGCTTGGGCACATTGGCGGGCACCCGCAGCATGTCGCCGAACGCCACCACGATGACATCCTTGCGCAATGCCAGCTGGATCGCAGCGTAGACGTCCTCCTCAGGACACACGCAGACCGGACATCCCGGGCCCGGAATGAGCTCAACGTCGCGCGGCAGGGCGGCGCGCAGCCCGGCCATGGCAATCGAACGCTCATGGCCGCCGCAAACATTCATCACGCGGATGCGGCCGGGCAGCTTGAAGCCGCGGATGCGTTCGAGCCATTCCTTTGCAACTGTGCGCACGCTGGCCACCACAGCTACTCCGCAGCGCGGCGATGAACATGTGTTTGAGCACGATACGGCTGACGCGGCCAACTCCGGCGGCGCGCGGCAAGCTGCGTCTCAAGCCATGCGATCCACGGCGCGAGCGTATCGGGGCGCCGCGCCGAAACCCGCAGCACCGGCGCCGGATTCGCCAGCGCGCGAATGTAACGCTCGGCTTGCTCGGTGGAGAAATCGTCGAGTACGCCAAGCAGATCGGTCTTCGACAGCAAAATCACGTCGGCGGTGCGGAACATGATCGGATATTTCGCCGGCTTATCGTCACCCTCGGTGACGGCGAGGAGCGTGACATTCGCGTGCTGGCCCAGATCGAAACTCGCCGGGCACACCAGATTGCCGACATTTTCGATGAACAGAATATCCACCGCGTCGAGATCGAGCGCGTGCAGCGCATCATGCACCATATGGGCGTCGAGATGGCAGGTCTGCCCGGTCGTGATTTGTATGGCCGGTACCCCCTTCGCCCTGATGCGCTTGGCGTCGTTCTCGGTTTCAAGGTCGCCCTCAATGACTGCGATGCGAAAGCGGTCCCCGATGGCGTCGATGGTGGCTTCCAGGAGACTCGTCTTCCCCGACCCGGGTGACGACATCAGATTGACGGCAAGAACGGCGTGATCGCCGAAATGCTCGCGGTTATGCGCGGCCTGATGGTCGTTCGCATGCAGGATGCCGGTCAGGGTCTCGACCGACCGCAAGGCCGCGGGCTCAGCCGACTCGGCGGCGCCGCGCCCGGACACTCGAAGTATTTCCGACGGTGCCGCACACCCGCACTGCTCGCACATTGCCGCTTTCCTCGCCGTTTGTTTATCCGGATGCCGCCGCCGGGCTGGCACGCGTAGTCAGTTCCACTCTCCTCAGCACCAGTTCCGTTCCCGATCTGAGTTCAACCTGCCAACTCCCGCAACGGCCGCACAGCAAGGTATTTGCTGCAGCCGGCGTCGCAATCGCGCAGGCCTCGCACCACACCAGTGCCGGCACGGTTTCGACCTCGATCACCGCATGTTCGGCGATCGTTCCCGCACGGGCCACCGCGAACGTCCGCGCCAGCGACGACGCTTCCACCCCCGACAACGAGCCGACGGCGACGACGATCTTTTCCACAGCCGAGGCGTCGTTTGCGGCGGCTACGCGCTCAACTTCTTCAAGCAAACTCCGGCAGACGGAGAGTTCATGCATCGCCGCGCATTTCGTTGTCGCCGGCCAGCATCTGGTCGTAGAGTTCCCAGGTGCTCGCAGCGTCGGCTTCGGACATTTTCTGGATCGCGTAGCCCACATGGACCATCACATGATCCCCGGGCCCGACGTCTTCATGCTGCAACAGGAACAGGCTCACGGTGCGTTCGATGCCCTTGGCCTCGCAGCGCGCCATAAAGCCGTCGCGCTCCACGACCCGCATGGGCACACCAAGGCACATGCCACCTTCTCCATCCGTGCTAAGTTGTCGCGCACAGGCAACCAGCAAACAATAAGATCATGCCGAGCCGATAGCAACATCACCGACGTCGCACGACACCGGCGACAACCGGCTGGCTAATGGTCCACTAGAAAATATAAGTCTTAGTGGAGCTTTGGATTTGACATTCGCTTCGCGAGCTCGCAGCTGGTGGGTAGCGAATGTCACATCCGCTCCACTAGCATGCTTAGCCGGAGTCCCGGCCAGCTTGCGGCACGATGTTGTCATCATGAAGTTCGCAACGGAGATCGGACCCGGTATGCCCGTGTGGTCGATCCAGTAAGATCATGATTTTCTTCAAATGATCGATGCGGGGCAGCCGCCTTTTCCGGAGGCCAGCGACGAACGAGCCGATCAAGCAGGTGCCGCGAGCGGCGCCGGGATCGAGCGGACAATTGATGCGGCCGTCGAGCGTTGCCGCTTTGCCGCCGGTCACGGCGGCACCGCCTCTCGCTGATCAGTGCGCCGCGGCGGCCGCCTTGCGGCGATGGCTTAGCGCCAACTCGATGACCCGGCGAAAGTCGCCGCCGCTCAAGCTCAGGAAATCGGCCGGCCGCCCGGCAAAGAAGCTTTCGACGGCCTCGCCGGCCTGGGCGACATTCACACCGCGCAGCGATGCTTCAAGATCGAAAACGACCCGCGGCGGCGTGATGAAGAAATCGCCGGTAATCAGCACTTCGCGGATCAGCTCGCGCTGCGGACCTTCCAGCCGAATATCGGCGCGCACCGTACCGCCGCCACTCGTCAGCGAAGCGCTCACCAATGCATCGTCGGCCGGCGGCGCGTCGAGCATAGTCACGTAGGCGTCGGTCCCGATTTCCTCGCGGAACACGCGCTCGGCCAGTGCTTCCTCGTACGCGGTGATCGGCCCCCATTGCGGGGCAATGCCAAGGCCTTCCGCAAATCCCGCCACCAGGCCCGCGTAGATCACGTCAAGATCGGGCAGCGCATCGCCCAGTACTTCGCGCATGGTGATGATGCGCTGCGCCGCCGAATCAATCGCTCGCTTGGCGAGCTTCTCCGCCGGCACGTTGAGGCAAGCGAACATCTTCGCCGGGTCGAAATCAATGAGCAGGGTACCCTGATAGAAGATAATGTTGCCGTCGAAAAAACCGCCGGTACCGCTGATCTTGCGGCCGTCCACCTCGATATCGTTGCGCGGCCGGTAGCGCGCCGGCACGCCAAGCTTTTGCAAGCCCGTCGCCGCCGCTTCGCAGATCCGCCGGGTCACCTCGGCAAGGTCCGTCAAGCCCAGGGTTGCGCGATCGAAAACGAGTTCCCAGCCGATCTGCCCCTCGTCGAAATACAGGCCGCCGCCACCCGTTATCCGCCGCACGATCTCGATGCCTTGCGCTTTGCAGTAGTCGAGCTTGAGCTCGTGGCTGAGAAACTGATGAATGCCGATCAGAGCCGAAGGGCGGAACCTCAGGAAGCGTATCGTGTCGGGGATCTTTCCTTCTCGACGGGCCTCAAGGAGAGCCTGATCGAAGGCGATATTGGCGCGCCCGCCGCGGAGCCCGGTGGAAATGACGCGGAACGGCTTGCCCGATGCTGTCATGTCCAAGCCCTACGCTGCTGCTTCCCGGGGTCACGCCGGTGCGCCGCCGCGGCCCATACCGGAGTCGATTTGTCCGCGCACTTTGCGAATGTCGCTGCGATTGAGCTTGAAAGGATAAGAGGCAATGTCGCGCGGCGGCGAGTCGCCATACGGCCTGTCGCAAGCGGAAATGTCCGCCGCTTCCTTGCCCGGGCACCCGGAGGTGCGAAACGCCGTGCCGGCGTCGATCAGGGCGTCGATCTCGCTCTGCGGCAGGCCAAAATCCATCAGCGTGCCGGACGAGTCGAAGCGCATCCGGTCGATGCGGTGCCCGCGATAGTCGATCAGATATCGCGCCAGCTGAACGCGGCGCCATTGCGGCCGCGACACCGGCGGCAGATGGTCCATGAGCGAACCGCGCTCGGGAAAGAACGCGAACATATGGCTGTGGCCGCCGAGATCGCGGATTTTCTGCACCTGACTGAGCAGGTCGTGATCGCTTTCGCCCATGCCGACGATCAGATGCGCGCCGAAGCGTTCTGGCCCGAAGATTTCGGCGGCAGCATGCAGGATCTCCCAATACTTGTCCCAACTGTGCGGCGACTGCACGCCGCGCCCGCGCGTGCGTTCGAAAATAGCCGGATTGGCCGCATCAAGGGCTACGGTAAAAATCTCGGCGCCAAGGTCTTTCAGCTCTTGCACATCCTGCCGCGTCATCGTCGTCGGATTGGAGAGGATCGAAACCGGCACGTGCTTGACGCGCTCGACCCATTTCCTCAGCACCACCCGCGTGTCCTCGTCGGAACGCGGGTGCGTGATCATGCTGATGCACATGCGGTGGAAGCGCCCGCCGTCGCCGCCCGCGGCGACGATGTCGATCACCTGGTCATAGGGCACCGCCGGCCAATCGACCCGGATGAAATTGCGATCGGCATAGTTGCGCTCCGCTTCGCGATGCCGCGCCAATCCGCAATAGGCGCAATTGGCACGGCAGCCTTCGGGATAGGTGAGCAGCAGGTTGAGGCAACGCGTGCAGCTGGTACGGTGCATGTATCCGCCCATCACGCCGAGCGTGATCGCCGCCGCGGTCGACATTTGCACGTATTCGGGCGAGCGCATGTTCGGCGTGAGGAAATTGTAGTTGGGCCGATAGACCCCCTCGGGGCGGACGTCCTGGCTCTTCACCCGCGCACCATTGCGCGCATCCGCCGGTACCGCGCCCGGCGTCCGCGGCTGCATGGTTTCGGCATCGTTGGACGCACGCGGCGATTCGGCGAGGAAATCCGGAACCGGATTCCGTGGCATTTCGAGACAGCTCATCTCGTCTCCTTTACGTGCGCGGCACGTTCATGCGGCCCAATAATGCGGCGATGCGATCCAGCCGTCGCTCAGCGCGCGCGCGTCCGGCCGACCACCGCCCGTATAGCACGCCAGCACCTGCCGCCGGCGCCGCAGCGCGCGGTTCAGCGCCGCATCGAAAATATCGCCGAGCTCGTCTTCGTAGTCGCCGAGCGCGCGGGAGTGTCCGGCGATCACATCCACAGCCGCGCGAGCAGCAAGCGCGCCGGATTGCACAGCCGAAGCAATGCCGGCGCCGGTCACCGGATTGGTCAGGCCCGCGGCATCGCCGGCGAGCAGCACCGCGGTCTGCCCAAGCCGACCGACCCCGCGCAGACGACCGCCCACCGGGATGGCGCCTCCGGTCAGCGCAAACGCCTTAGTGCCGATGCGGCGCTCGCCCGCAAGCTTCTCGCAAAGCGCCGCGAGCAGCGGCTTCAGCGACCTTCGCGATTCGATGCTGACGCCCAGACCGACATTGGCGACCGCGCCCTTGGGAAACAGCCACGCGTAGCCGCCCCGATAGTCCGCATCCAGAAATACATCGGTAGCGTCATGCGGCAAGACGAGCGGCACGGTGACCTGCCGCGTATCGACGAGATCGCGGTTGATCTGCCCAATCGCCATACCGACGCGTGAGTGCGGACCGTCGACGCCGATCAGTACCCGCGCCCGCAAGCGGGCGCCGGCTGACGTCGTGATGGTGCCGTCACGGTCGATCGACAGCACTGTCTCACCATAGCGGCAGTCAGCGCCATTCCATGCTGCTTCGTGCGCCAGCATGCGATCGAAGGCGCCACGATCGATCATGAGGCCGTGAAAATGCTCGGCCACGTCCGGTCGCCCGGGTCCGACAAAGGTCAGCATGCGGGTGACCTTCTGCTCCGTCACACTGCGTACGGCGGGAACGTCCTGCTCAATCAAGGCGGGCACGAATTCGGCGCATTGCACCGGCGTGCCAGTGGCGCGGCGCCGTTCGAAGGCGACGACGCTCACACCCGCGGCCGCCGCCACGGCCGCGGCGCGGCCCCCCGCGGGTCCGAGGCCGACCACCACGACGTCAGGCGTTTCGACCGGCATGGCCCCGTCCTCATGCCGCGCAAGCGCGTCGCCCGGCGAGCCCATCAAGCGCAATCGAGCAGCAGGCATGATCCTGCTCGATCGGACGGCCAATCGCGCGGGCTAGCGCCACGATTCCCTCGGCCGGATAGGCAATCCCGTCGAAACCTGCCATGACTGCATAGGCATCGGTCATCAGCTTATGGCGTCCGGGCGGCCGAATGCAGCCGAGCTGAACCGGCGCACGGCTGACGCGTCGGCGCGCGGCGACAAACACTCTTGCAACGTCGTCGGTCGAGACCGTCGCAAATGGCTTGTCGGCCGGCGCATAAATCGGCGTCACCACCACCAGCACCAGCGCGGCAACCGGATGGCGCGCCACGATGTCGAGCGCGGTTTCCTCGCCGATCAGGCGGCCGTAGTGCAATCCGATCACGATGTGCGGCACGACTTCCATCGACGTTTGCGTCAGCGCCGCAAGCGTCGCTTCGAAGTCGGCGACCGGGCGATCGAGGTGATAGACCTCTCGGATCGTGTCCTGGGCGCCGATGACGTCGGTCATCGCCACGTCGATGCCTGCCGCCTCCATCCGCTTGGCGCGCCGCTCGTCCAACAAGGCAGAGTGGGCGGCGATGCGCAAGTACGGGAAATCGCGCTTGAGCTTCTCGATCGTCGGGTAGTAGCGCTCATAGGGCACTTCGTTGCGGCGGTTGGAGCCGCCGGAAAGCAGAAAACCGCGCAAGTCCTTGAGCAGAACCAAATCGCGCACCTTGCGATCAAGCTCCGCCGGGCTCGTCGCCGCGATCATCGGTTCGAGGATCTTCGCCTGGCAATGGTCGCAATTGAGCGCGCACGCGCCGCCGGTAATCGAAAACGCCGGGAAGCTGGTCTTGCCGCACCCTTTCAGCTCTTCGCTGGCATAGGCACGGAACGTCGGAGTAAAAAACCGCAACACGCCGAGCGGTTGCCCGACCGCGGCTGCCTCAAGCGCGTCGACCAGCGCTTCGTCGAACGGCAGCTCGTCGAACGGTTCGATGCTCTTTAGCGCCCCGAACCAGGCCATCGTCTCCCCATTTGCCTTCTCGGCCGGCTTTTCATATTCAGAAACCCATATATGTTTTTCGGGCGGCATGCTAGAGCAGAACGGACGTCCGGACATGAAAACCTTATGTGTCATCCAGCACGTGGAAGCCGAATATCTCGGCTTGTTGGAGGATCATTTCGAAGGCCGCAACATCCGCTTCCGCTACTATCGTCCGTTCACGCCGGGTGCCTCGATTCCTGTGAGCGCCGAAGGGTTTGCCGGTCTCGTTCTGCTCGGCGCCGGTCCCAAAGGGATCGTCAGCGGCAGCCTGGTTCCAAGCCTCGGTGCCGAGTTGCGGTTGACCCGGGAGTACCTCGCTCATGGACTGCCGGTGATCGGCATTGGTCTTGGAACCTGCATACTCGCGACCGCGGCGGGAGGCGGGGCGGAGGAAGCGCCGCTGCGGTTCGCCCTTGACCAGGCCAAGCGCATCGTTCCCGACGCACTGAACCGGCATCTGCCGCCAAGCTTTCCGGTCGCATCTTACATGCGCGATCGTGCCGTTTTGCCGAGCGACGCCAAAGTCTTGGCGGTCGGTCACGGCGACGAACCGGCGGTCTTTCAGTTGCGGGACAATTGCTTCGGCTTTGCCGGCCATCCCGGCATCAAGTCCGCCATGATCGAAGATCTGATCATGGAGTTTGACGAGGCGCCTGAAAATGCTGCCGAAACGCTCTCCGATATGCGCCTCGCGCAAGGCCAAATCGCGGCCGCTTTGGCAGCGATCATGGTCGGACTGGTCGAAGTGACCCATCTGATGGCGCCCGCCTGACGACCGCCGGGCAAGGTCGGCAACACCTTGAAATTTTTCTATTTCGCCTATGGCATTCATTCAAGTTTTGGAATATGTAGGCTGCTGCCAGCCAACGCTGGTCAGACTGGCGCGCGGCAACATTGACGCAGATCAATGAAGCCGAGGTTGTACCGCGGATTGTCGGCGGGAGGGCCTGGAATGGCGAAAAAACTCGTCATCATCATGGTGAATACCGACCCTCGCCATGGCGAGGAATTGGGTGCGCCGTTTTTCCAAGCCACAGTTGCCGCCGCGATGGACTACGAGGTCGAAGTGGTGTGCACGGCCACGGCCGGGCAGCTGATGAAAAAGGGCGTCGCTGAGAAGCTCTTCGTCAAGCCGGGCTCGCCGAAGTCGGTCTACGACTTCATCAAGGATGCGCACGAGGCCGGCGTGAAATTCTATTGCTGCTCGCCCAACCTCGACCTGTTCGACATGACCGAAGCCGATCTCATCCCCGAATGCGAAGGCATTGTCGGCGGCGCCAAGGTCATCGGGGAGATCATGGAAGACGACGAGGCGCGCGTTCTCACGTACTGACGGCGCCGCTGACAGTAAGATTAGGTAGGCAAAAGTGGCGACGACCACTGAACGAGCGCTGATCGGCGATCCGGTGTCGAGCGCACCGGTCGTCTCCTACGAACACCTCGAAGAAGTGTTCGAGGACATCCGCTCGCATTCACTCTACGATCATGAGCTGCACGGCTGCCTCAATTGCGGCATCTGCACCGCTACCTGCCCGTCCGCGCATTATTACGACTATTCGCCGCGCGAGATCGTCCAGCTGCTGTGGACCGAGAATCTCGAAGGCATTTATGACGCGATGCAGGAAAAGATCTGGGCCTGCGCCCAATGCTACACCTGCGCCGCGCGCTGTCCCTTCAGCAACTCGCCGGGCGGCCTCGTCATGATCATGCGCGAGGTGGCGATCAAGCACGGCATGCAGTCGGCCAAGGACGTATTGCGGCCGTTCTCCCGCGTTCTGCTCAAGGTGATCTCGACCGGCAACCAGCTCGCGCCGAACATGATCACGCGCGATGCCTTTCCCGATTGGGGGCCAAACGTCACCAAGGTCGACGCGCCGCTCAATATTCTGCGCAAGGCCATCCCGGTACCGACCATGCACACCATGGATACGGCGTGGGAAGTGAACCTGAAGACCTCAATCGAGCTTTACACCATTTGGGAATCCACCGGCGTTCTCGACCAGCTCGAGCAGGTGGACGAGAACCTGTTCGATGTCGTGCGCGACGTGATGGACGAGAAGCGCGACGAATACAACGAGTGGCTCGAAGAACAAGCCGAGCCGGATGAACAAGAAGCGGCCGAGTGAAGTTCGATCCGGCCTGAGAAGGAGGATGCCTTGGAAAAGTCCGACAGCGGCCAGCCGGGCGCGTTTACCGGCTTTGGCGCCGAATGGCGCGCGTCGAACCTGACCCCGAGCGAGGCGCGGACCGCCACCGCTTGGGTCGAGACCAAGATCGACCGCCGTTCCATGCTGACCAACAAGGAGCGCGTCGAGGACATCCGCGACGCCATGTGGCAGCTCGAGAAGGACGGCGAGATAATCGTACATCGGCTCGACGATCGTCACGCGCCGGTGACCGCGCGCACGCTGTACGGGTGGGAAAAGCGGATCCCGACCAACAACCTCTGGCACCACAAATCCTGCGGGCAGTGCGGCAACATTCCCGGCTATCCGTCGAGCGTGATGTGGCTGATGAACAGGCTCGGCGTGACCTATCTCGACGAGACTGATCAAACCTCCTGCACCGCCTGGAACTATCACGGCTCCGGCATCGGCAACGTGGTCAGCCTGGCGGCGGTTTTCCTGCGCAATTTCCATCAGGCCTACGTGTCGGCGAAGGCTGAGGGCCTGCCGCTCGGGACGTATTATCCGCTGGTGCATTGCGGCACCTCCTTCGGCAATTACAAGGAGATGCGCATCTTCCTCATGCATTCGGCAAAGCTGCGCGAGGACGTCAAGAAGATTCTCGGCAAGCTCGGCCGTCTCATCGACGGCAAGCTGTTGATCCCGGAGGAAATCGTCCACTATTCCGAGTGGCTGCACGTGATGCGCGACCGCATCCAGGCGCAACAGGTGGTCGATTGCAGCAACATCCGCGCCACCATCCACCCGGCCTGCCACGTCTACAAGATGGTGCCGGAGGACGTGATCTACGACGACACGGTGATGGACGGCAACCGCGTCGCGGTCTCCACCGGCCTGATGCAGACTCTCGGTGCACAGGTAATCGACTACTCGACCTGGTACGATTGCTGCGGCTTCGGCTTTCGTCACATCATCGGCGAGCGCGAGTTCACGCGCTCGTTCGCGATCGATCGCAAGATCAAGGTCGCGGTCGAGGAGGCCAAAGCCGATGTGATGGTCGGTCACGACACCGGCTGCATCACCACGCTCGACAAGAACCAATGGATCGGCAAAGCAGTGGGCAAGGTCTACGCCCTGCCGATCATGGCGGATTGCCAATTCGCCGCCCTCGCCTTGGGAGCGCATCCGTATAAGCTCGCGCAGCTGCATTGGCACGCCTCACCGTTCGAGACTTTGTTGGAGAAGCTCGGCATCGATTGGCAGAAGGCCAAGCTTGAGTTCGAGGGCTATCTCAAGGAGGTCGCCGCGGGCAAACTCGAGACCCTTTACGATCCCAAGCGCGCGATCACGTCCGGGCCCGGCTACGTCAAGCCGGCCGCGATCGCCGCCCCGCCAGGAGCCGCGGAATGAACAAGCCGGTTCTCATTGTCGGCGGCGGCCCCACCGGATTGTCGGCCGCGTCAGCGCTCGCTTCGGTCGGCCAGCGGGTCGTGCTGTTGGACAAAGCCGATCGGCTCGGCGGCGCGCCGATCATTTCGGGCTATGCCAAATTAGTGCCGTCGGGTGAATGGGCCAAAGACGCAATCGGCGGCATGGTGCGACGGGTTGAGGAGAACAGCCTTGTCGAGGTGCATCTCAACACGACGGTGAAAGCCTTCGGCGGGGTGCCGGGCGATTTCCACGCCGCGTTATCCGACGATAGCAAGATCGACGCCGCGGCCGCCATCCTGTGTACCGGCTTTACCCATTTTGACTCGGTCAACAAGCCGGAATGGGGCTTCGGCACCTACCCGGACGTGGTGACCACCACGCAGGTGGAGCAAATGCTGTCGTCGGGCAAGGGCGTCCGCTGCCCGTCGGACGGCCGCGCGCCGGAACGCGTCGCCATTCTGCTCTGCGTCGGCTCGCGCGACCGCCAGATCGGCCGCGAATGGTGCTCGAAAATCTGCTGCACCGTGTCCTCCAACATTGCCATGGAAATCCGCGAACTGCTGCCGAAATGCAGCGTCTACATCTACTATATGGATATCCGCACCTTCGGGCTGTACGAGGACCTGTACTACTGGGAGAGCCAGGAGAAGTATAAGGTCAAGTACATCAAGGCGCGCATTGCCGAGGTGACCTCGGACGGCCGGCGGCTGATCGTGAAGGGCGAGGATACGCTGGTGAAGCGGCCGATCACCATCCCGTTCGACATGGTTGTGCACGCGATCGGCATGGATCCGAATGTCGACAATATGACGCTTGCGGCGGTGTTTGACGTGAAGCTTGAGAAGCACGGCCACATTGCCAAGGCCTCGAGCTATTCCAGCATGTCGGCGACCTCGCGGCCGGGCGTGTTCGTCGCGGGCGCCGCGACCGGGCCGGAAACGATCGACGACTCGATCGCGCAGGGGCAATCCGCCGCGCTGGCGGCGCTGGCCTCGGTGCGCTCGCAAAGCGTCGTGCACGAGGCCGCGGAATGATCTGGGCCATCGGCAGCCGCAGAGCGCAGGCACCGGCCGTTACGCGGCCGGTGCTCGACCTGTCGGGACCGAAGTTGCGTGCCGCTTTCGAAGGCCTGGTCGACGCCGCCGAGCCAACCGGCGGGGTCGAACGCTATGTCGGCGCCCTGGCGCTCAAGGCCTCGTTGTTCGACGAGGTGCTCGGCAACGGCGAGGCCGGCGCCCTGACCGAGGGAGAATTCTACGATCTTGCCGCGTTCGTTACGCCGGCGCGCCGGCGCGTCGGGGAATGGCTCGGCCGTAATGGCTTTGCCGCGATGCATCAACGGCTCGCAGCCTTGCTGGACGGCGCCGACGACGCCGCATCGGTCGACCGGCGGCTGCGGACATTCGTTGCCAGCTTCCCGACCGATCGCGAGCACCGCTGGACGCGCGATCTCGGCGCCGAAGTGCTGCATTTCACCGCTCCCGATCGTTATCCCCTAATGACGCGGTGGATATGGGACACCCGCGTCAACACCGGCGTGTTGCGCGAAATCTGGCACAGCGACGGTACTGAAACCGGCAGCATTGCTATCGCCGACGATTTCATCACCTTCGTCACGCTACGCGACGAGCTGGCGGAATTTCTGCACGGCAACGGCGTGTTTCGAGATTTGCCGTTCTACATCGACCTGCTCTGCGCCCACGTTTATGCCGGCTACGTCAACGATAGGGGCGGGCAATACCTGAACGCGGATTTCTGCGGCGGGGCAAAGGGCGATGCGATGGCGCATACGCGCCGCCTGCTCGGCCTCGACGCCGTCGACACTGAAACCGGCCGTACGCGCCTGAAGCTGATCGATGGCGAGGCTTACGTGCTGGGCGAAACCCGCCGGCTCGGCTCGGCGTAGGTGCAGCAATGCCGATCCACGAAAAAACGCTTATTCGTCCCGAGGATCTCGTCACGCACGACCATCTGACGCTCGACGGCGTCGACGTCTCCGGCCACTGGAGCACGTTCATCCGGTCCCGCGTCATCACCGATTACAACGAAGAGATGCAGGAGGAGATAGCGGCGTTGCCGGGCGGAGAGTTCATCCATCGCTGCTGGCAGTGCGGATCCTGCACCAATTCCTGCACCGTCAATGCGATCAATCCCGATTTCAACCCGCGCTACTGGATCTATTTGATCCGCGTGGGCCTGGAAGAGGAACTGCTGCGCGACAAGGACATCATCTGGCAGTGCGTATCCTGCAACAAATGCACGTATGCCTGTCCGCGCGACGTCAATCCGGAAGGCGTGATGAAAGCGACGGCTCATTGGCTTGAGCTCAAGGGCCACACTGCGAAGAAGCCGTCCATGGTATTCGACGAGGCCTTTTCGGAGCAGGTGTTCGCCACCGGCAAGATCGAGGACGGGCTGGTGCTGCGCCAGTTCTTTGCGCGCACCAAGCAGTCGCTCTTCCAGGACTGGCTGATCGCGCTCGTTCGCGGATTAGCGAGCCGGCTTCCGATCGGACTGCTGGTCAAGCTTGCGCTCGCCACGCTGTTTCATCCGCGCACCCGTGGCTGGCGGCGGGCGCGCGCGGCGATCGCCGAATACGTCGACGAGCGCGAGGCAGCGGATCGCCGGGCGCTTGGCCTCAAGGCGCAAGGAGCCGAATGATGAGCGGCAAATACCAACAAGTCGCCTACTATCCGGGTTGCGCGCTGGAAGGGACCGGCCACGCCTACAACCGTTCCACCAAGGAACTCGGCAAGGCGCTCGGCCTCAAGCTCACCGAGCTCAGGAACTGGAACTGCTGCGGCGCCATGGAGGTCAAGAACATCGATCCCAAGCTGCAGACATATCTGTCGGCCCGCAATCTTTCGATCGCGGAAGAGATGGGTTTCGATACCGTCATGGCGCCATGCAACGGCTGCTATCACAACCTGAAAAAGGCGGAATACGATCTCGTCAACGACGCTGACTCGCGCACCGTGAATGACCGCCTGTCGAGCAAGGCAGGACACAAGACCTATCAGGCCGGCAAGGTCACGACCATTCACGCGCTTGATTGGATCAAGGAAGCCATCGGCGAGGAAGGTTTGAAGGCGCGGGTGAAAAACTCGCTAAAGGGTCTCAAAATCGCGAACTATTACGGTTGCATGTATACGCGCCCGCGTCACATCTTTCCGGAAAAGGATAAGGGCCCGGGCTCGGAGTCGACCGCCAAGCCGCACTTCATGGACGATCTGCTGGCGGCGGCCGGCGCCGAGAACGTGGAGTATCCGCTCAAGACCGCCTGCTGCGGCGGCGCCCACACACTGTCGGACTGCGATACCTCGACCAAGCTGGTGCTGAACTTGTTGACGACGGCGGAAGCGTGCGGCGCCGACGTCATCGCTACCGAATGTCCGACCTGCCACACCGGACTCGAGATGCACCAGGTCCGTGCCGAAAAGGTGTTTGGCCGCAAGACGACGGTGAAGATCCTATATTTCACTCAGCTTCTCGGCATGGCCCTCGGCCTCTCTGCCCGCAAGGTCGGCGTGCACGAGAACTTCTCCGCGTCGACCGCTTTCCTGCGGGAAAAAGGGCTGGGCTGATGGCTGCGGCGCCGATCACACGGCTTGATGACATCGAGGCGCGGCTCGCCTGGCTGATCGCGTCGCCCGACGCGACGCTTGCCGCCTCGGCGCCGGCGTTTGCCGACGAACTCCTAGCGTTGGGCGAAGCGATCCTGGAAATTTGGCTTTGCGCGCATGACGCAACGCCGACAACAAAAGCGGCGGAGGGCTTTCGGCTGCTGGCGCTGCAACGCCAAGCCGCCCGCGGCGAACCAAGCTTCAACGCCTGCCGCGAGTCCTGTCGCGAGCTCGTCTATCACCGCAACCTCGTCTGCCTCGAGTCGGCTCATCCGGACGCTGCCCGCCGACTTCGCCTCGGGGCCATGGTCGCGCGCCATTTGGCGCTGTTCATCGGCGGCAAGCTGGAAGTGGCGGGGCTTGGCGAATTCTGCTGCTCGTCGCGACCCCTGCGCCAGCGCGAGGCAGCGGGTCAGCCGGCGCAAGTCTCGTGACACGCAAGGAGGATCTTTGATGCCGACCGTCCGTGGCTGCAACCTTCCCGACGAACTCCTCTACGATGTCGAGAACAATATCTGGTACCGCGACAACGGCGATGGAACCGTAACCGTCGGCATGACCGCAGTCGCAGCCGCCATGGCCGGTCAGCTGGTCGCCTTTACCGCCAAGAAGGCAGGTCGCCCCGTCCAGGCCGGGAAATCGTGCGCGACCATCGAGTCGGGGAAATGGGTGGGTCCGGCGAAAATTGCTTTCGACGCCGACGTGGTCGAGGTCAACGATGAACTGACCGGCACGCCCAAACTCGCCAACAGCGACCCATACGGCCAAGGCTGGATGGTCAAGGTCCGTCCCAAGGATTGGGCAGCCGCCAAAGCGAACCTGATCCCGGGCACGGCGGTGGCTTCGCCCTACGAAGCCAAGATGACGGCCGACAACTTTGTCGGATGCGCGTGAGGAGCGTAAGCCGGCGATGACGGAAATTGCCGAGCCCAAGACGTCACTGGCGAGCCGCGGCCTCGGAGTGCTCGGCACGGCGCAGACCTATTTTCCGGGCGTGCTGGTGAGTGCGATTATTGCAGTGGCGGCAAGCTTCCTGTCCGAACACTACGGCGGCCCGGTGATGTTGTTCGCCCTCCTGCTCGGGATGGCATTCTATTTCCTGTCGCAGGAAGGGCCGTGCGTCGCCGGCATCGAGCTCGCCTCCAAGAGCATCCTGCGCGTCGCAGTCGGGCTCCTTGGCGCCCAGATCACCATTTCCCAGATCATGAAACTCGGTGCCTTGCCCGTCGTCATGGTGATCGGCGCCGTCACTCTGACGATTCTTTTCGGCATGCTGGGAGCCCGGGTTGCCGGCCTAAGCCGGCAGTTCGGAATTCTGACCGCCGGCGCTGTCGCCATCTGCGGCGCCTCCGCGGCGCTGGCGATTTCCTCGGTGCTGCCCAAGGGCGAGAAGCACGAGCGCGATACGGTTTTCACCGTGATCGGAGTCACGGCGTTGAGCACGATTGCAATGATCATCTATCCGATGATCATTGCACTTTTCCACCTCGATCACGCGGCAATCGGCGTGTTCCTTGGCGGCACGATTCATGACGTTGCCCAGGTGGTGGGCGCCGGCTTTAGCGTCTCTGATGAGACCGGCAACGTCGCAACCTTCACCAAGCTTCTTCGCGTGGCGATGCTTCTGCCCGTGATAGTGATGCTTTCGTTTCTGTTTCACGCCCACAACACCACCAAGGCCGGCCGGCAGCTGCCCGGCTTCCTCGTCGTCTTTGCGGTTTTGGTAGTGGTCAACAGCTTTGGCGTGATTCCGCTGCCGGTGCTCGCCGCTCTGAAGAGCATCTCGCGCTGGTGTCTCGTCACTGCGATCGCGGCGCTGGGGATGAAAACATCGCTGAAGGCGATGGCCGAGGTCGGCGGACGCGCCATCGCGCTGATGATCGCCGAGACGGCATTTCTTGCAATTCTCGTGCTGACGATCGTGGTGTGGAAATTCTGAGGGGCTGACCTAAAGAAAGCGCGCGGCCAGGCTGCGCAAAATGGAGGAGGTTGCAAATGAACAACGACAGTAACGCCAAACGCATGTCGATGATCGTTACCAAGGGCACGCTGGACTGGGCCTATCCGCCCTTCATCCTGGCGACTACGGCAGCCGCCATGGGCCTCGATGTGACGATGTTCTTCACTTTTTATGGCCTCACGCTGCTGAAGAAGAAACTCAACCTGAAAGTCTCGCCGCTCGGCAATGCGGCGATGGAGATGCCGATGTTCGGCACCCATATCGGCATGCCCAATCTGGTCTCCGCGATTCCCGGCGTCGATGCCATGGCAACGGCGATGATGAAGAGCCTGATCAAGAAAAAAGGCGTTGCCTCGATCGAGGAGCTGCGCGCCACGGCCCTGGAGTCCGACGTGAAGATGATCGCCTGCCAAATGACCATGGACCTGTTCGAATACAAGCTCGACGACATGATCGAGGGCCCGGTTGTGGGTGGCGCTGCGACCTACATCGAGAACGCGACGAAGTCGGAAATCAACCTGTTCATCTGAGTGAGGACGACATGGCCGATCAACTTCTGGACGCCAAGGGATTGAATTGCCCGCTGCCTATTCTGCGCGCCAAGAAGGCGCTCAAGGATGTGGCAATCGGCGGCACGCTCGAGGTACTCGCGACCGATCCCGGCGCGGTCAAGGACTTCGAGGCGTTTTGTCGGGCAACGGGAAACGAACTCCTCGCCTCGAAGGCGGAGGGTAAGGTCTTCAGTTTCGTCATCAAGCGGACGTCCTAGTCTCGCGCGCGGAGGGTCGGATGGCGTCAAGTCCCCTGTACATCGTGCTCTGCTCCGGCGAGCACGAGAAGCTGCAGATGGCGGCGATGATGGCTTCGGTGGGCGCGGTTTCCGAGCGCCCGGTAGAAGTCTTCGTCAGCATGAATGCCCTTCTCGCCTTTGCCAAGGACATGCCCGCGGAATCCCGCTACCATGGCGGCGCATTCTCCGAATTGCTCAAGGAAAAGCATGCGCCGGATGCCATTACCCTGTTTCGGCAGGGCAAGGAGCTCGGCGATCTCAAGCTTTGGGCTTGCTCGATGGCACTCGATGTCAAAGGATGGGAGCTTGACGAACTGATGGATGGCTTGTTCGACGGCGCGCTGGGTCTGACCAAGTTCCTCTCCGATGCCGAGAACGGCCAATTCATCGCCTTGTAAGGGACCCGAGCGGTGAGCGTGAAACAGAAGATCGACGCGCGCGGCGCCTACTGCCCGGGCCCGCTGATGGAACTGATCGCCGCGCTCAAATTGGTGCAGGTTGGCGACGAGATCGAAGTGTGGTCGAGCGACAAAGGCTCGGTGAGCGACATCCCGCAATGGGTCAACAAGGTGCACCACGAGATGGTCGGAATCACGCCGCAGGATGGCTATTGGAGCATCGTCGTCCGTAAGGCCAAGTAGGAGTGACGCGGGACCCGGCTGCGGTTGGCGTCGGGCCCGATAGCGAGAAGGGGAGGAAGTATATGGCAAAGAAAATCCTCATTGTCGGCGGCGGACTGGCCGGCACGATTGTCGCTAACGGGTTGTGTCGGCAGCTGCGCGACGAAGTGTCGTCCGGCAGTGTCGCCATGACCATGCTGGGGGCGACCGAGACCCACATGTACCAGCCCGGCCTGCTCTACGTGCCGTTCGGCCGCATGCGGGAATCGGAACTGTTCCGCGACCAGCGCCGCGTGCTCGACCGCCGGGTGCGCTTCATCGTCGATCCGGCCACACACATCGACACCGACAAGAAAACCGTGACCACGCAGGCCGGCAAGACGCACAGCTACGATTTTCTGGTGATCGCTACCGGCTCGCGGATCAGGCCGGACAACGTCCCCGGCATGGCCGAGGGCGCCCATTGGTTCTACGACCTCGAAGGCGCCCGCAAGATGCGCGACGCGCTGGCGAACTTCCAAGGCGGCAAGATCGTCGTCAACGTCAACGTGCCGCACAAGTGCCCGGTGGCGCCGCTGGAGATCACCTTCATGCTGCGCGACTACCTCGCCGGCAAGGGCGTGCTCGACAAGACCGAGATCACCTATACTTATCCGGTCGGACGGCTGCACACGCTCGAACCCGTGGCGAAATGGGCCGCACCGGAGTTCGACCGGTTCGGTATCAAGTCCGAAGTCTTCTTCAATACCAAGTCGGTCGATCCCAAGGCGAAGACCGTCACGTCAGAGGAAGGCACTACGCTCGGTTACGACCTGCTCGTCGCCATCCCGCCGCACAGCGGCCAGCAGGTGATCGTCGATTCCAATCTTGGCGCCGGCGGCTGGGTGCCGACGGAGCGCAACACTTTGCTGCGCGAAGGGTCGAGCGATGTGTTCGTCGTCGGCGACACGACCAACATACCGATTTCGAAAGCCGGATCGACCGCTCACTTTGAGGCCGATACGGTCGTCGACAATCTCGCCTCGTTGCTCAAGGAGGATCGCTGGGCGCGCAGCTATGACGGCAAGGTCTTTTGCTTCGTCGAGACCGGCATGAACACCGGGACCTATGTCTGGTTCAACTACACCACGCCGCCCAATCCGGGCCCGCCTTCGCAAATGGTGCACTGGTTCAAGCTGGCCTACAACCGGCTGTACTGGCTTTCAGCCCGCGGCTTGCTGTGACGGGGGGCGCGACAATGAACGATACGGCACTTTCCAATCAGCCGCCCACCGATGAGCTGGCGCGGCTGACGCTCGCGGCGCGCGAGGCGCTGACCGACTCCATGGTCGAGCGCTTGGCCGTGACCGGCGCCAACGCGCTCGAACTGGTCGATCGACTGAACGACGAAGCTACCAGTGCGGCGTTGCATGCCCTGATCGATCGTCTGACCGAGATGCACAAGGTCGGCGCTATTGATACGCTGTGCGACACGGTCTTGATGCTGCATGCCATGCGCAGCGCGTTGACCGACAGCATGGTGGAACGCCTGTTCACGTTCTTCGAACAGATGATCAACACCGTCGGCAACGAGGCGATGGGGGAATTGGCACAAAGTACGCGCTTGGCCTTCGAGGCGGCGGCGGAGGAAACCGCCGCGGCACAGCCGCGCGGCGGCCTGCTCGCCATGCTGCAGATGCTGTCAAAGCCGGAGGCACAACGCAGCCTGGCCTTCCTGCTCGCGTTCGGCGAGAAGCTGCAGCGGGGCGTTCAGGGTGGTTGAAGTCGTTCTGATCCGCCGAGGCTCGCCGCCACGGCCGCTGTGGCGGCGAGCATACACTTGAGTCAGCCAAATAGTTTGCGCTGCAGTATCATTATTTGGGCGAACCCGTGAAGCCGCAATATTCCATTGATCCAAGCGAGCAAGGCCTCCTCGATCTCGACGAGCTGATCGCCAGCGCCCAGCAAGCCAGCAGCCTTCTCAAGGCTTTGGCCCATGAGGCACGGCTGTTGATCCTGTGTCTGCTGATCGAAGAGGAAAAATCGGTCACGGAGATTGAGGAGGTCCTCAGTCTGCGGCAGCCGGCCATTTCGCAGCAACTCGCCCGACTGCGCGCCGACGGGCTGGTCGAGACTCGGCGCGAGGGCAAGAACATTTTCTATTCATTGGCGCGCCCGGAGGTTCGCGAGGTGATCGGCGCCTTGCATCGGGCTTTTTGCCAGCGCCGGCAACCGCGCCCAAGCGCCAAGCATGGAGTCGTGCACATGGCGGCGCGCGCGGAAGACAGCGAACGCCGCATCCATTCCGTTTCGGCAAAGCGCCCGCCGCGACCGCGTCAATAGCCCGCGGCGGGCTGCCACGACCTCAATCGAAGTAAGCGGCATTCTTGGTGGATATTTTTTCCTTTATTTCGGCCGCGATCGAAAAGACGTTGCGGTTGAGCTGGCTGCGGCGGGGACGACCGCTTCAAGTCAACGGCGTCACTTCGACTACTCGCAACGTTCGCTCCAACGGCTGACATCTCCGTCCTGCGTTCAAATTTGCGCTGGCAACAAGGCGTTTCGATGAGGGGTGGCAGATGCGGAGAAATTTCCGCAGTCGGCTAAGTCATCGATGCTTCTGGCTGGGGCGGGAGGATTCGAACCTCCGCATGGCGGAATCAAAATCCGCTGCCTTACCGCTTGGCTACGCCCCAAAATAATGCCGAAAGCACCGTTAGGATTGTCGCCGCGCGCCTGCGGGGCGGGGCCGGCGCACCATAGCGGCAGGCTCGGCACGGATCAATGTAGCGGCGTAGGCCGCCTTCGCGGCTCGTTTTCGCCAACGCGCGCCGAACGCCACGGGACGCCCCAAGGCCAGCCGCGCGCTTATGCCGGGCAGATTCGCGCCGCGGTAATGCCCTCCACGCCGGCGCCGCCCGTTCGCGCGGACGCGTCGCCGGAATAGGCTTGAGCATGTGGGCGGGCGGGTCCGACTTCATGAATTTCCTTGAATTTTTCCCCGTTGGCAGGAAATTTGGGGCGGCGCTGCCGGTCCTATACCCGTGGCAGCGTCAGCCAGCCTGACCGATCTCGTTGGGCCGTTGGGCACGAAGGCAGGAGATTGGCATGACTGACGTTCTCGGCTGGCGTCGCAAGTTCGGTGTGATCGGGCCGTCGACCAACACAGTCGTGCAACCGGATTTCGACGCCATGCGTCCGCGAGGCGTGACCAACCATTACCGTGGCATCTTCACGCCCAATGCCGACGCCGTCAGCAACGAAAGCTTCAAGTCGGCGACCGACGTCATCGCCGGAAATGTCATCGATGCGGTCCGCAGCGTCATGACGTGCGCGCCGCACTATCTGGTGATGGGCATGTCGGCGGTAACGTTCATAAACGGCGCAAAGGGCGCTGACGCGTTTCAACGGCAAGTTGAGGAAACCGCGGGCGTCAAAGTCAGCATCGGCAGCCATGCCTGCACAGCCGCGATGCACCGCTACGGCGGCGTTCGCCGCATCGCCGTCCTTTCGCCCTACTGGCCCGTCATGAACACCGAAGTTGCGCACTACTTTACCGACATGGGATTTGAGGTGGTGCGCGACATTTGCCTGCAGTGTCGATCCTGGACGCAGATCGCCGAGCAAACGACGGATACTCTGCGGAACGCGCTTCGCAGGCTCGACGGCGACGATGTCGATGCGATCGTACAGGTCGGCACGAACCTTTCGATGGTGCGGCTGGCCGCAGCCGCGGAACTGTGGCTCGGCAAGCCGATCATCGCCATTAACACCGCGACCTACTGGCATGCGCTGCGTGCCAACGATATCAAGGACAGCATGGAAGGATTCGGGCGCCTCTTGGAAGAGTTTTAAACGAAGCGGACGGCCAACAAATGACCGCAGCAGCGCACACTCTCACGGTCCATCGCATCGTCGATCTCGATCCCTATGCAATAGCGATCGGCACCCTGTTTCCGGGCGCCACGCTCGACCAGCCAAATTCTTCCGCACGGGCGTTGGCGGATCGACACGTCGATCTTGAGAACGGCAAGGTCCTGCTGGCAATCCAGAGCCACCTCCTGCGTTTCGCCGGCAAGACGATCCTGATCGACTCCTGCGTCGGCGAGCATAAACGGCGGCCGCTGCGTCCGGAATGGAACGAGCGTGCCGGCACGCGCTACCTCGCCAACCTTGCGGCTGCGGGATACCGGCCCGAGCAGATCGACATGGTGATGTGCACCCATTTGCATGCCGACCACGTCGGCTGGAACACCCGCCTCGAATCGGGGCGTTGGGTGCCGACTTTCCTGCGCGCACGCTACGTCATGAGTCAGCGTGAGATCGATCAGCGCGCGCAGGAGGCGGCGCAATCGAGTGCCGCCAATCACGGCAGTTATCAGGATAGCGTTGCGCCGGTGATCGAGGCGGGTCTGGTGCAGGTCAAACGACCCGGCGACGAAATCGCCAATGGCGCGTCAATTGTCGACTTGGCGGGCCACGCCCCGGGGCAGATCGGCCTTGAGATTGCTCCCGATGCCGGTTCGCGCGTTTTGTTCTGCGGCGATGCGATCCACAGTCCGCTTCAAGTCCTCAATCCGGACTGGTCGAGCGCCTTCTGTTTCGATCCGGCGCAGGCAGTGCGGACGCGACGAATGCTTCTCGAGCGTGCCGCGGGCGAGGATTTGCGGCTGATCCCGGCACATCTTCGCGCCCACAGCATGCGGATTACCGAGAAAAACGGAAATTTCGCGCCCGTCATCGAAACATGACGGTGCGCCTTCAAGCGACCTGGGCTGCGTCGCGGAGCGATCGGATCATCGACGTGCGCAACACGTAGTCGTAGTGGCGCGCCGGATCATCGACGATACGCCGCAGATCGTCATGATAGGCGCGCCGCGCCTCGGGATCCCGGGTGTTGAGGATGGCGCGGTTGCGCAGCGCGGTCTGCTGCACAACATCGAGCGCGACCTTGCGGCGTTGCCGGCTGTAGCGTTCCAACGTCTCGATCGGTGCGCCGCGAATGACTTCCGTCAGCGTACGACTGAGATTGAATGCGTCGTGGATACCGCCGTTGAGACCCATTCCGCCCAGCGGATTGTTGACGTGAGCGGCGTCGCCGGCAATCAGCATTCGCCCCCGCACATAACTCGACGCCACCCGTTCGTGAACGCGATAAGCGGTACGGTGCTTCACTTCGTAAGGCCGGCTGCGCCGCACCGCACCCTGCAGCAGGTGCTCGGCGCGCTGCGGCGAGGTCACCTCGGAGTCGCTCAACGACGCATCGACCGGAAAAAGCGCGCGCCAAAGCCGCGCCGTACGTATGAGCACGAGCCATTCGTCCGGATCCGACAGATACGCGATATTGGCAACGTCGGACCAGGCTTCGCGGAAATCGTAAGTCGTAGACAGCGTCAAGAACAATTCGGGGATGGTAATGCCGTCGAACGCGACGCCCATCGCCTTGCGCACGACGCTACCGATGCCGTCGGCGCCGACCACAAACGAGCCGGCAAAGGTCCGGGTTTCGCCACCAGGCAGCACGGCGTCGACCTCGACGCCATCCGTCGTCTGCCGCGCCGCCGTTGCCGCGACACCGAAGTATACCGTGGCAAGCGGATCTTCCTTGACGCGCTCATAGAGCATTTCACCCAGACGCCATTGCTCGCACTGCAAGCGGTAGGGATGATCGGTGTCCGGACGCAGCCGCGACAGCTCGAACGTCGCTATCACGCCTTCCTTACGGTCGCGAAACTGCCAGGTCGGGCAGATCAGACCCTGTTCGATCATCGCGCCGACCACACCGAAACGCTCGAGCATGTCCAGGGTAGGCGGATGAAAAGTGGAAGCGCGCAGATCGTGCGGCAGTTTGCTGCTTGCCTCGATCAGCACCACCGGAATGCTCTCTTCGAGCAGCAGCGCCGCCGTCACGAGGCCGACCGGACCGGCGCCGACGATTACGATACTTTCGTGCGAACGGTTCGCCATCGGTTTCCTTGACATCGGCAGTGGGCCGGTCATCATTCATTGTCCGGCGACGGATGGCGATCCCTGCCATTTTTGAGCAAGCCCTTCAACCAAAGATAGATTCGAAAGGCGGGTCGATGCACTATCCTTATGTGCCGCTTCCCAGCCGCGGCCCGCTGCGATGGCCCGGCGGCAGGCGTCTGGCACTGATTCTGACCATAAATTTGGAATATTGGGACCTGCTCAAGGAATCAGCCGCGCCGTATTACGCCGGCGGACCGGCTATATTACCCGACATGCTGCCGGGAAATATTCCCGACTTCCCAAACTTTTCATGGCGCGAATACGGACATCGCGTCGGCGTATGGCGACTCTTCGACGCTTTCACCGCCATCGGTGTGCGCGCAAGTTGCACCATGAACGCCAAAATGGCGCTCGAACGGCGCGCCGTCATCGACTCCGCCCTGGAGCGCGGCTTCGAGCTTGTCCCGCATAACTACGAGCAGGGCGAGCTGCTCTGCCATTTGCAGCACAAGCCCGCCGAAGAAAAACGGATAATTGAAGAGACGCTCAGAGTGTACGAGCGGGCAGTAGGTCGCAAGGCCCAAGGCTGGCTGTCGTCATCGCTGCGCGGCACGACAAACACCGCGGCCATCCTGGTCGAGAACGGGCTGAAATTCTGGTGCGATCTAATGAATGACGACCAGCCGTACATGATAGAAACGGCGAACGGCCCAATCGTCGGTGTGCCTTATTCGGTCGAGATCAACGACTTCACGATGCTGGTGCGGCGCGGACTGACAAACGAGGCGGCACTCGATTGCATGAAAGAGCAATTCAACGTTCTTTATGCGGAAGGAGCTCGCTCCGGTATGATGATGAATGTCGGACTGCATCCTCACGTCATCGGCGTGCCGCACCGCGCCGGCATCTTGGCCAAGTTTCTGGCTTACGCAAAACAATTCGACGGCGTGTGGTGGGCGACGCGCGAGGAAGTGGCGGCCTGCTACCGCGAACAGCACGCGACCCACATTCCCCCGCAACCGCTGCCGTCGTCATGAGCAGCAGACCGGGTATGTTCAGATCGAGCGCGATACGGACGTACCTGTTCATCGGTTCGCCGATCCTGGCGCTGGCGATCGGGGTCGTTCTCTTCGGCGGACCGGCGCTGGTACGTGAGCTGGTGTCGGGCCTGATGCTCGGCGCGATCTACATGACGGTGGCGGTCGCATTTACCCTGACCATCGGCGTTCTCAACTTCCTAAACTTTACGATTCCCACACTGTTCATGCTGACGGGAATGGTGGCCTGGGGATTGATGACGAGAGGCTA
>Ga0335085_10001517_pt1 | contig 48418 bp, 40 predicted proteins | sample Lox_Sample_45_FD_206712 | JGI IMG/M metagenome (GOLD analysis project Ga0335085, IMG submission 206712) | Soil microbial communities from Loxahatchee National Wildlife Refuge, Florida, United States - Lox_Sample_4.5 | ecosystem: Environmental > Terrestrial > Soil > Wetlands | place: USA...
GCGCGGTCATCGGCGAGATCGTGCGCCGTGACCCGCAGCTCGTGTTCGAGGGGTACTACAACAACGACGACGCGACGTCGGAACGCAGTCGCAACGGCTGGTACTGGTCCGGCGACCTCGGCTACCGCGACCAGGAGGGCGTCTTCTACTTCGCGGGGCGGTCGGCGGATTGGATCCGCGTCGACGGCGAGAACTTCGCGGCCGCACCGATCGAGCGGATCGTCGAGCGGAACCCGGACGTCGCCGCGGTCGCCGTCTACGGCGTGCCCGACCCCGTGACCGGGGACCAGGTGATGGCCGCGCTCGAGCTCCGACCGGGACGCGCGTTCCAACCCGACGAATTCGCCGCGTTCCTCGGCGCGCAGGCCGATCTCGGCACCAAGTGGGCGCCCCGGTTCATCCGCATCGTCGACGCGCTCCCGGTCACGGGCGCCGACAAGATCGCCAAGCTGCCGCTGCGTGCGCAGGCGTGGCTCCCCGGCTTCGGCGAAGTCTGGTGGCGACCGGCGCGCGACGATCCGTACCGACCGATGGACGACGCGGCCCGATCCGCGCTCGCCGACCAGTTCGCCGCCCACGGTCGCACCTCGCAGCTTCCCCGCGCCCGATCGTGAGCGCCGAGGAGACGAATCGGCGATTCCTCGTCGCGCTGGCAGCGATCGCGCTGGCTGCGCTCGTCGTGCGCGTCGTGTTCATCGTCGTCGTCGATCCGACGGTGCCCGCGCTCGGCGACGCGAGCGCGTACCGACTCCTGGCCGAGCAGCTCGCGCACGGCCAGGGATACATCCGTCCGTTCGACAATTTGCTGTTGCACGTGCACCGACCGACGGCGGAGTACCCGCCGCTCTTTCCCCTGCTGCTGTCGATCCCGGTCCGGCTCGGCCTGCACTCGGTCGAGCAACTCCGCATCTTCATTGCGTTCGTCGGCGCGGGAACCGTCGCGCTCGTCGGCTTGCTCGGCCGCCGCGTTGCGTCTCCGGTGGTGGGTCTCGTCGCCGCTGCGCTCGCCGCCGTCTATCCGATGCTGTTCCTGCCCGAGGCGACGCTCATGGCCGAGTCTCTCTACGCGGCGCTCGTCACGATGGTCCTCCTCGCCGCATACCGCGCGTTCGACGATCCCTCCGCGCCTCGCTTCGTCGTACTCGGACTCGCGATCGGCCTGGCGACGCTCACCCGTGCCGAAGGCCTCCTGCTCGGGATCGTCGTCGTGGTTCCGCTCGGTTTCTGGCTGCGCGCTCTCCCCGTGCGGGTGCGCGTCGGGCGCGTCGCCGTCGCGCTCGCCGTCGCGGTCGCGGTGCTGGTGCCGTGGACGATCCGGAACGCGATCCGCTTCCACACGTTCATCCCCGTCTCGAACAACGTCTCGACGCTCATCGACGGCGCGAACTGCGACGCGACGTATTACGGCCCCCAGATCGGACTCTGGCGTGAGACGTTCTCGCAGCCGACGACGGGCGGTTCCGCGGCGACGGGTTCGGCGACGGTGCCCCAAGCACAAGCGTGCTTCGAGGGCTTCGACATCGCCGATCCGCACTTCGACGAAGCCCAGGCCGCCCGCACGCACACGAGCGCGGGACTGAACTACGCGCGCGACCACAAACGCACGCTCCCGAAGGTCGCGATCGTCCGCGTGCTGCGAACCTGGGGCGCGTACGCGCCCCGCCAACAGGTCGCGTTCGAGTCCCTCGAGGGACGCCCGCGCGCATGGCAGCTCCGCGGAACCGTCATGTACTGGATCGTCCTTCCGTTCGCGATCGCGGGCGCCGTCGTACTGCGCCGCCGGCGTCGCCTCCTCTGGCCGCTCGCCGCCACTGCGGTCACGGTCACGCTGGTGGCGGCGGCGACGTACGGCCAACAGCGCTTCCGCATCGCAGCCGAGCCCGCGATCCTCGTGCTTGCAGGAGTCGCCGTCGACGCGCTGTGGCTCGCGTGGCGAGCGGGACGCGAGCAGCGCGACAGCACGACCGCGGCGCCGCCGATTGGGACCTCGGAACCCATTGGTTAGGCTCGCTTCGTGCTTTGGTTCGAGCAGGAGGTCGTCGCTGCACTCATGCGACCCGACCTCGACGCCGACACCCGCGCCGCGGTCCAGTCGTATGTCGCCGGCACGCTGCACTCGATGCCCGAGCACCTGCGCGCGGGTGTGCTGGCGGAGACGATCGCCCTCGGCGGCCGCTCTTGGATCGAACGGCGCACCGGTCGCTTCGACCGTGACCGCCTGCTCGCCCGCTTGACGGGCTGGAAGCACAGCAGCATCGACCCCGTCCGGCAATACGTCCGGCTGCTCGAGTCACTCGTCCTGTTCGCCGAGAACGAGCTCGCGCCGGGCTCGTCGTGAGGAAGTCGTTCGACACCGTCGACACCGACGTGCTCGTGATCGGCTCCGGGGCCGGCGGCGCGGTCACCGCGGCGACGCTCGCCCGGGACGGCCGCTCGGTGCTCGTGCTCGAAGAGGGTCCGTGGGTCGACCCGGACGCGCTCGAACCGTTCTCGCTGCCGGAGATGGTCGCGAAGTACCGCCACGGCGGATCGTGCGCGGCGCTCGGGCGGCCCGCGATCGCCTATGCCGAAGGCCGCTGCGTCGGGGGCAGCACCGAGATCAACAGCGGCCTCTATCACCGGCTGCCGCCCGACCTTGCGGCCGACTGGCGCCGCGACTACGAGATCGACGAGTTCGGTCCCGACGCGCTCGATCGCTACGCGGACCGCGTCGAGCAGGAGCTCGGCGTCTCGCTGCTGCCCGGCGCGCCGCCGCCGTCGTCGGCAGTACTCGAGCGCGGCGCCACGAAGTTGGGTTGGCGCTCGGTCGAGTTCTCGCGTGTGTTCCGGTACGAGACGAACGGGCGCGCGGTCAAACAGACGATGGCGCGCACGATGCTTCCTCGCGCGATCGATGACGGCGCGCTCGTGATGGCCGACTGTCGCGTCGACCGCCTCGTGCGCAACGGCCCGCGCGTGACGGGTGCGGCGTGCGTCCAGACCGATCCCGACGGCAAACCGCGCGGCCTGTTCGTGCGCGCGGAGCACGTCTTCGTCTGCGCCGGGGCTACGCAGACACCCGCGCTCCTGCAGCGCAGCGGCATCCGGCGCAACATCGGCCGCGGGCTGAAGATGCATCCGACGGTCAAGATCGCGGCCCGTTTCGATTCACTGATCGACCATGGCGACGTCCCGATGCACCGGGTTACCGAATTCGCTCCGGGACTCACCATCGGTGGCTCGGCCAGCCGGCGCGGCCACGTCGCGCTGGCCCTCGCCGACTCCGACGCCGACTACGCCGACGCGCTCGCGCACTGGGAGCACGTCGCGGTGTACTACGCCGCGATCCGCAGCGAGGGTTCGGGTCGCGTGTTCACCCTGCCCGGTTTCCGGTCGCCGGTCGTCACGTATCAGCTCACCGAGGGCGACATGAGTCGCCTCGCCCGCGCCCTGGTCCACCTCGGCGAGGTGTTGCTCGCGGCCGGCGCGACCGAGATGTATCCGTCGGTCACCGGCGGAGGCGTCGCCCGCGGCGCCGACGACCTCGTCCAGTGGTGGGACGCGCTCACCCGCAACCGGGCCAACCTCATGACCGTGCATCTCACGTCGACGGTCCGCATCGGTGAGGATCGCGCGAAGACGGGGGCCGACAGCTTCGGTCGCGTCTGGGGCTACGACAACCTGCGCGTGAACGACGCCTCGCTGTTGCCCGAAGCGCCGGGCGTGAACCCGCAGGGTCCGATCATGGCCGTCGTCGCGCGCAACAGCGATCAGTTCCTCTCCGAGGCGTAGCGCCCGCGCCACCGCGTCCACGCCGCGTCGAGCGCGACCGCGGCCAGGATGACGATCGACGGCTCCGCGGTCGTCCGGAACCGAGTGCTCGCGTACATGGCGAGGACGGTGATGATGACGACGCCGATCGGAGCGAGCAAGGGATACAGCGGCGGCGAATTCGCGCGGCGGCGCAGAACCACTGCTCCGGCGATGGCGGCGAGCGCGAGGAGCCAGAAGCTGTACAGCCCCGACCACGTGATCCAGTAGGGCCGCCGGCCCTCGATGTACCAGTCGGCGCGCACGTATGTAGCCGGTTTGTACAGGCCCGCGATGCGCAACAGTCGCACGCCCTCGACGCGCGGCAACTCGCTCAGGTGCGCGCGGATGTACTTGATCGCCTCGCGCCGGTAGACGACGTTCTGCTGCGACTCGTCCTGCGCGAGAGTGAGATGGTCGCGCTTTTGGATGGCGAGCGCGCACTGGATGTCGAAGTATCCCTGGAACTGGCCGTAGTACACGGAATCACAGTTCGCGGCGGCGAGCGTCGGATCGAGCTGCGAGCTCAGGAAGATCGGATGGGCGAAGCGCGACGCGTTGTACACGGTCCACGGCGTGATGACGATGACGGCTGCGAGCACCGCGGCGCCGACCCACTGCCACTTCTGCTTGCGCGTGCGATCGCGCGTCGTCCAGACGAGGGGGACGACGAGGAGCGGGATGAGCAGGACGAGCTCCGAGCGGGCGAGCATCCCGAAGCCGCACGCCACGCCGACGTACACGAGCCGCCGCCCGCTCGGTTGCTTCAGGTAGGAGTATGCGAGCAGCACGATCAGGACGGTCGTGAACATCGACATCGTCTCGGCCTGCAACTGACCGTCGGGAGCCCAGATGTTCGGGTACACGGCGGCGAGCACCGCGGCGATGATGCCGACGCGCGCGCCGGCCACCGCGCGCCCGGTCAGCCCGACGAGCCACACGGTTCCCGCGCCGAGCAGGCACGACCACAACAGGTGCGTCAGAACGCTCTTCATCCCGAGGAGCGACGGGATCGCGAGATACACGATGTAGAGCGGCGGGTGCTCCGCTGCCTGCCGGCGGATGCCGAGGTCGTAGAACTGCGGCAGCAGGAATCCCTTGCCCTCGGCGAGGAGGTTCGCGCCTGCGTGGTAGAAGTACGCGTCGCCACCCGGATCGAAGTCCCGGCGGTACGCGAACACGTAGGCGATCCGGAGCAGGAGCGCTCCGACGACGACGATCGCGAGCGAGATCCGGAACCATTGTGCATCCGGACGCGCGTCCACGGCCGAGGTCGGCTCGGCTTCGCCGATTTCCTCGTCGATCACTCGCGACCTCCGCTGCTCGGCGGCGGACCGATGAAGACGGCCATCGGCATTCCGAGGTCGAGCATCTTCGTGATCTTGTCTCGTGTGGCCTTGGGAACGTTCTGCGCCAGACCGAGCATGAACAGGTTCGAGTCGACCTGCGGCTGCAGTGAAGCGAGTCCTGACTGACCGAGCTCGCCTACGACCTGGTCGTGCAGCTTGTCGAACTGCGCGCGCTCGGCGGGTGAGCGCGGGTCGTACTCGGCGACCTGCCGATAGCGCGAGTCGCGCTGCCAGTTCGCGATGTCAGGCCCGGTCGCGAGGTGCACTTCGAGCGTCGCGGTGCGATCGTCGATCACGTGATAGCGCGTTGCACCCGGCCGGAACTGCTCTTCGGCGCGCACGTTGAAGCCGCGCCGATCGAGCTCGTTCAGGAGGCCGAACCCCGCGCCCCCGATCGCCTGCGCGTCCGGCAACCAGGTGACGAGGTAGGGGCCGTGGTCGCCGCCGTTCTCGATGCTTCGCAGCGCGGCGGCAGTCGGTCCCACGACCTTTCCGAGCGTGTCGTTGACGCGGGGTGTCTGCACCGTCACGTCCGACGCCTGGACCGCGAACACGATCGTCGAGACGACGACGATCACACCGAGCACGGCCGCGCCCCACCTCGCGCCGTTCGGCTGGTCGGCTCCGGGCCGCCGCGCGCGCACGAGTTCGACGACCGTCCACCCGATCGCGAAGAGCATCAAGGCGACGAGCGCCCACGCCCACAACAGGAGGTAGAACCACACCGTCCCGAAGATCCGCGCCGACGAGATCAGACCGAGACCGAGCGCCATCGTGAGGACGCCGTCCAGCACCAGCAGCGCGCGGTTGCGCAGGCGCCAGGCGAACAAGACCGACGCGAGGAACGCGAGAACGAGCAGCGCGCCGGGAATGCGCGATCCGCTGACCTCGACCGCGCCGCCGTCGTGAACGAGGATGCGCGTCAGCAGCTTGATCGGGTCGAGCTGCTCGAACAGCACGGTCACGCCGCGGTGGAGCCCGATGGTCGCGTCCGGCGGGTGACTGAAGTAGTCGCGAATGATCCCGAGGTTGCCGGGCGAGTGGGCGAACTGGTCGATCACCGGCGGGATCCAGAGCAGCACGCCGAGAACCACGCCGATCCCGCCCCACAGGGCGAACGAACGCAGAGCTTCGTGGTCGGCGCGGCGCTTGTAAGCGGTCCAGACGAGCACCGCCAGCGTCACCGCCGCGAGACCGCCGATGAGACCGAGGTACGAGATGTGCGTCTGCATGCAGAACGTGCCCGCGACCACGAGGACCGGCAGCATCGCCAGGTCGTCGCACAGCACCGACCACACCGACAGCAGGAACACGAACCACCACAACACCGGGAGATACGGGTTCCACGGCAGCGTCAGCATGAACGCGCCGTATGCGCGCGTCAGCACGGCGAGCACCGCGGCCATGCCGAGGAGCAACGCCCGCCCGCCACGCCGCAGCGCCATCCACAGTGAGAGCGCGATCGCGACCGTGTCGAGCACGACCGTCGAGACGAACAGGCCGTACGACGAACCGCCGAACAGACGCCAGACCGGCCACAGCGCGTAGAAACTGATCGGACCCGGATGACTCCCGCCGTTCGGTCCGAACGGCCCGATCCGCCCCGCGAGACCGATGAGCGGCGGATGACTCGTGACGTCGCGCACGCGGATCTCCGTCTGCGCCATGTCGAGCAACGGGTACCAGTGCGGCCGCCGCAGCTGCACCAGTGCCACGAGCAACGGGAACACGAGCGCCACGAGGAGACCGACGAAGAGCCACACGGTCATTCCCCGCAACCGCCGCCCGGGCGGAACCGCCGGAGCTTCGGCCGGTGCGTCGACAACGATCACGGCAGCACCTTCAACGCGCGCACGAGACCCGGCCGGACCGGACTCTGGTGATGAGAACGCGCCGCACCCGTCTCGCCGCGTCCTTCGCGGTTCGCGAGGTACCACTCGTACGACTCGATCAGCATGGAGGCGTTCGAGTGCTTCGGTTCCCATCCGAGCTCCGTGCGCGCCTTCGTGACGTCGAAGTAGAGGGACTCGCTGTACAACAGCCAGTGGTACGGCGCGAACGGCGCGAGACCGAGCAACGCGAGCAGCCGCATCGAGACGCGCGCCGGCGCGACGGGTAGCGAACGCACCCGCGATCCGGTCTGGGCGTGGTCGACGAGCGCCTGCAGGGTCTCCCGCATCGTCCCGAATTCGAGCGCACCCACGTTGTAGACCGACGGTCCCGGACGCGCACCCGCGCGCAGACACGCGTCGGCGAGATCGGCGGCGTGAACGAACTGATAGCGGTTTCCGCCACCCCCGAGGACGAACACCGGCGCGCCGTCGGCGACGAAGTCGAACAGCAACGCGATCACGCCGAGCCGGCCGTGGCCGAGCACGGTTCGCGGCCGGACGATCGTCACGTCGACGCCGGTCGCAACCGCGTCGTGACACAACAACTCGGCCCGCAGCTTGGCGCGCCCGTAGGCCTCGAGCGGGTGCCCGGGCGTGTCCTCGGTGACGGGATTGCGGTCCGGGATACCGAAGATCGCGCTCGACGACGTGTGCACGACCTTCGCGACCTGCGCGTCCCTGGCCGCGACGAGCACGTTCGCCGTGCCACCGACGTTGACCGCGTCGAACAGCTCTCGATCCTTGGCGAGCGGGACCTGGGCGACGTTGTGGAAGACGAGGTCGACACCGTCGCACGCGGCGCGCACGGCCTTCTCGTCGCGCACGTCGCCGCGCACGAACTCGGCGCCGGCGAGCTCGCCGCCGGGCTCGTGCAGATCGAAGATGCGGACCGCGTCGCCGCGTGCCAACGCCTGACCCGCCAGCACCGAACCGAAATAGCCGCTCCCACCCGTGACGAGAGTCGTGCGCGCCATCAGAGCCGGTCACCGCGCGCGAGGCACCAGCGAATGCTCGCCCGCATCCCGTCGAACAGCGCGACGTCCGGCTCGTAACCGAGCTCCTTGCGCGCTCGCCCGATGTCGCACGCGATCGTGTCCTTCAGCTCGCCGAGGACGTGCACGACCTGCACGTACCGGCCCGACGCCTGGAGCCAGGCGTCGACACCCTCCGCAACGACGCCGGCCAAGCGCGGTATCGGCAACAGCGCCCGGCGCGACCCGTCGAGCCCCTCCGCCTCCAGCGCGCGCCGGACGGTGTCGAGGACGTCGCGCAACGCGTAAGGCTCGGCATCGGCGATCCAGTACGCGTGACCCGGGGCGGCATCGGCGCGCTCGGCGAGGAGCGCGCCTTGCACCAGGTTGCCGGTGTACACCATCGAGCGGCGCTGGGTTCCCGGTCCGACCAGCGGGAAGCGGCCGCGGCGCACGGCGGCGAGGAACTGCGTCTGCCGTTCCGGTTGGAAGGGCCCGTAGAACCACGGCGGCCGCAGGATCACGGTCGCGAGGTCGCCGCGGTCGTAGCTGCGCTGTACCAGCTGCTCCGCTTCGAGCTTCGAGCGTCCGTAGGCCATGTAGGGGTGGAACGGCGAGTCCTCGTCGAAGCGGTCGGCGCTGGTCGCGTTCGCACCGAACGGCGAATTCGACGAGATGTGGACGAACCGGGCGGCCTCGACGCGCCGGGCCCGGTCGAGCATCAGCTGCGTGCCGCCGACGTTCACGTCGTACAGCTCGCGCACCAACCGCGCCGGATGGATGACCGCGGCGGCGTGGAAGACCGACGCGCCGCCCACTCCCTCGAACAACGCGTCGATCGCTGCGGGATCGCGCACATCGCCGACGACGACCTCGATGCGCGGGTCCACGAGCTCGAGCACGGCGCGATCGGCGGCTTCGTGCACGAGGCACCGGATGCGGCGACGCTCGGGCTGCGCGACGAGAGCGCGGACGAGGTTCTGGCCGAGCCAGCCCGCGGCGCCGCTGACAACGACGGTGTTCTCGGTATCGCCGGCCGGCACGGGCCTCGACGCTATCTCGTCGGACGTGCTGCACACCGACCGCGCGCCGCCGTCCGTCCCGAGCCGGAGGGCCCGGCGCGCCTAGCTTTCCCGTGTGCAGCAAGCCCTCACCGTCGACGACGCGTCGACGCCCGAGCCCGGCCGTGCGCGCGGCCGGTTCCGGTTGAGCGAGGGCTGGCGCAACACGATCGCGCTGACGTTGGTCGCGCTCGTCTTCGCGATCCCGCTGCGCGGATTGTTCCGGTCGCCGGGTCCGCCGATGGAAGAGGGCTTCATGCTGGTCTTCCCCGAACAGGTGCTGAAGGGTGCGATTCCGAATCGCGACTTCCTCCACCTGTACGGACCGGGGAGCCTGTGGGTGCTGGCCGGCGTGTACAAGGCCTTTGGCGTATCGCTCATCAGCGAGCGCTCGTTCGGGCTCCTCCAACAGCTCGCGATCGTGTTCGGCATCTACGCCCTCGCGCGCCGCTGGGGCCGCGTTCTCGCGGTCATCGCCGCGATCACGTCGGCGCTGATCATCATCCCGTTCGGCTTCACCGCGCTGGCCTGGGTCGGCGGCGTCGGCCTCGCGGTGTGCGGTCTCGCGGCAGGTATCGAAGCGCGCGCGAAGTCCGAGGAGCGGTCGGGCCGACGGTGGGCGCTGGCCGCGGGCGTCCTGCTCGGGCTCGCCGTGCTCTTCCGGCTCGACCTCGTTCTGGGCGTCGGCATCGCTTCCATCGCCCTCCTGCGCGGCATGCCGCGCCCACGCGTCCATCGGGTGCTCACCGCTTTCGCGCTCGGTGTCGCGCCGTACATCGTGCAGGTCGCGACCGCGGGACCGGGCCACGCGTTCCAGGGCATGGTGATCGATCCCGTGTTCCGGTTGCGCGGCGGTCGCAGCCTCCCGATCCCGCCGTCTTGGGGACACTTCGACGGCTTCCTGCAGAAGGCCGGCGCGCTCGCACAGATCTCGTGGCCGTTTCCCGCGCTCGCGCGCCCACACCAGTTGTTCCTCTGGTTCTTCTTGTTACTGGGCGCGATCGCGCTCGTGCTGTGGCAGGGGTGGCGGGCTGTACGCGCCGAACCGGATTCGATCCGGGCGCGCACACTCCTGGTCGCGGGATTGTTCGGGCTCGGAATCCTTCCGCAGGCAATGCAGCGCGTCGACTCCGGCCACTTCTCGTGGGTCAGCTGCTTCGTGTTCGCGTGGGTGCCGATCGCGCTCTTCGAGATCGCGACCCGGCACTGGCCGTCGGTCTCGCAGCGCCGCCGCGCGCTCGCGTCGGGCGCGGTGATGGCCTTGATCCTCGCGTTGGTGATCCCGGCGTTCACGATCCGCACGTACACCGACTACTCGTTACAGACGTTCGGCATCCATCGCGCGTCGTACAAGATCGAGCACGACGGCCGGGTGTTCTATTACGGCAAGCCCGATCGCGCCGAGGCCGCGAACGAGGTGATCGCGGCGGCGGCGAAGATCTCCAAGCCCGGGCAGCGTCTCTTCGTCGGTCCCGCCGACCTGCGCAAGACGCCCTATAGCGACGCGTACCTCTATTACATGCTGCCCGACCTCGTTCCCGGGACCTACTACATCGAGATGGACCCGAACGTCGCCAACGCGAAGGGTTCCCGTCTCCCGCGGGACCTCGCGTCCTCCGACATCGCGATCCTCTCCCGGATCTGGGATGACTGGTCGGAACCGAACGGGTCGCGCACCGTCGGCCCCGACGACACCGAGAAGGTGCTGCAGCGCGACTTCTGCCACGTCGGCACGTACCTGAACCTGTACGAGCTCTACCGGAAATGCCACTGAGCCGACCGCGCGGCGACGGTGGGAGCGCTGTGCGGGGCGACCCATCAGCTTCGAGTGCGAGTGGACAAGTAGATTCCCGAATCTGTGCGTGCCCTCGTCGTGACGCCGACGTACCAGGAAGCGGAGAACATCGCCGAGTTCCTCGAGCGCACGCGGGCCGCCGCCCCCGACGCCGACATCCTGGTCGTCGACGACAACAGCCCGGACGGAACCGCCGACCTCGCCGACGAGATCGGGAGCCGGCTCGGACACATCGAGGTGCTCCGCCGTCCCCGCAAGATCGGGATCGGCGACGCGGTGCGTGACGGCTTCACCCGGGGCATCGAGCGCGGTTACGACGTGGTCGTCCAGATCGACGCCGATCTTTCGCACGATCCCGCTGCACTCCCGCAGCTGCTCGGCGAGATCGACCGCGGCGCCGACGCCTCGATCGGATCGCGCTACGTCCCCGGCGGCTCGATCCCGCACTGGCCGTGGTACCGGCGGGCGGTGTCGAAGTGGGGCAATCGCTACGCGACGCTCGTGCTCGGCATCCCGATCCGCGACGCGACGTCGGGCTACCGCGCATTTCGCGCCGACATCCTGAAGACGGCCGACTACACGAGCACGCGCTCGAAGGGCTACGGCTTCCAGATCGAGCTGTGCTACCGCGTGTGGCAGCACGGCGGCCGCATCGCCCAGGTTCCGATCACGTTCACCGACCGCGTGCGCGGGCACTCGAAGATGTCGTTGGGCGTGGGCGCCGAGGAGCTCGGTCTCGTCTCGTGGTGGGGCTTCCAGGACCGCGTCCTGAAGAAGCGCTGGCACCGGTAGCCCTCGCTCAGGGAGCCTCGCTCCGCAGTTGCGGAAGCCACCACTTCCACACGACGACCGCGCCCGGATACGTGAGGTGCTGGTCGTCGGGTTGCCACAGGTGCACGCCGTCGATGCTCTCGACCCGTTTCCCGTCCGGGCAGACGAGGTTGCGCCACGGGACGATCTTCACGTTCGGCATCGATCGCGCCACGTTGTCGAAGATCTGGTTCACGGCGGCGATGCGCGCGGGATCCTGCCGTTCGGGCAGCGGATCGTTGGCGTCCCCGGCGCCGAAGCACGGCACCTGGAAGAGATGGACCGTGCGGCCGTCGGAGCCGAGCACCTCCAGCGCGTCGCGCACCGACGACGTGATGAGGTCGGTCCAAGCCTGGGTCCCGAACTTGATCGTGGTCCCGTCTGCCGTCTTTTGATCGAGCGTCTCCCACGCACCGGCCATCACCGCGATTCGCGCCTTCGGTTCCCGGCGCAGGATCTCGCGCCAGCGTTCCTGCCAGCCCGCGCAGTGCGCGGGGTTCTTGAGGAACCGGCCCTCGCTCACGTGGTCGGTCTGCACGAGACCGCAGCCGAGTGACGCATCACCGCCGACGCTGATGTCGAGCTCGCTCGCGTGATACGCCCCGCCGAGACCGAACACGAGACCCTGCGAGTCGCCGAACACGTCGACACGCAACTGCCCGGTCCGGCCCGGAACCGGCTCGTTCGCAGACGGCAGGGTCGGAGCCGGCCCGAGCTGCGAAAGTGACGTCGGCGGCAGGGGCTGCGGCGCGTCGACGCTCACGACGAGCACGATCGCGACGGCGACCATCACCACGTAGTACACGACCGCCGGCCGGCTCCCCGCGCGCTGCGCCGGGCGCCCCACCCGCAACGGTTGTTCGATCAGACGGAACGAGATCTCGGCGAGGACGGCCGAGACGGCAAGGCGCACGACGAACAGCCCGAAGCCGTGCAGTCCCGAAGTCGGCGTGATGAACACCCGGACCGGCCAGTGCCAGATGTACAGCGAGTACGAACGCAGGCCCACGGCGACCAGCGCGCTGGTACCGAGACCCCGCGACAACGCGATCTCCGGTCGCGCCGCGAGCACGATGACGATCACGCCGCAGAGGAGCGCGAAAACGAGGAACCCGCCCCGGTACAACGCGTCGGTCCGTTCGCTCGCGAGCCGCATCGTCACGACGACCGCGACGAGCGAAGCCGCGGCGAGCCATGGCGCGGCCCGGCCGAGCGCCGTGTCGGAGCGCAGCGCGCCCGTGACCCGGTCCCAGCGCTCGCGGTGACCGGCGATGACACCGATCGCCACGCCCACGAGCAGCCCCATCGCGTGCGAGTCGGTGCCGAGGTACGCGCGCGTCGGATCACCACCCGGCGAGAAGAGCACGGCCATCCAGACCGTCGACGCCACCGCGCCCACGAGCGCCAGTGCAGCCGTCCGCGCGGGATGGCGGACGATGAAGCGGCGAGCGGCGAAGAACACGAGCGGCAGCACGACGTAGAACTGCTCCTCGACCGCGAGCGTCCACATGTGCAGGAACGGCGACGGCCGTCCGACGGTCGCGAAGTAGTTGTTCTTGCCGAAGATCAAGACCCAGTTGGCGACGTAGAACAACGTGCCGAGAGCCTGGGCGCGGATGTCGTGCACCTCGATGTTGGAGAACACGATCGCGGTGGCGATCAGGACTACCACGACGACCGTTGACAGCGCCGGCAGGAGTCGGCGGGCGCGCCGCGCCCAGAAGTTCGCGAGCGACACGCGGCCGCTTCCCGCGATCTCGCGCGTCACGAGGCGGGCGATGAGGAAGCCCGAGACGACGAAGAACACGTCGACACCCAGGAATCCCGCGGGCAGCACCGACGGCGCGAAGTGGAAGACGATGACGCCGGCCACCGCGATCGCCCGCAGACCGTCGAGGCCGCCGACGTACGACGGCGCGCGTGTCGCCGGCGTTCGGCTCTCGGTCAGCGTCATCCGGGCCCCGGTATTACTACAGGCTCACGGTCGTGCTGCACGCGCCCGCGCGTCCGCATCCATCCGACGAACGCGACGACGCCGACGGCTGCGAGTATCGCCAGCGACGGCTCGGCGCCCGCCCGAAAGCGCGTCTGCCCGTATGTCGCCACCGTGTTGATCGTGACGACGATCGGTGGAACCGACAGCACCCACAGCAGGACCCGCCGCCGACGCCGCCACAATTCCACCGCGCCGCCGATCGCGAACAGCAGCGTCGGGTAGTACACGACCAAGCCCAGACGCGTCACCCAGCCTTCGCGGTCCTCGCCCTGATTCAGCCGGATCATGTCGAGCGGCCGGTAGAGGCTCCACGTCCGTCCGAGCCGGGCGAGCACCACGACCGGCAGCCGCGAAACATGGGCCTTGGCGTAGTCGATCCCGCGCCGTCGGAGTGCGCTCGACTGTTGCGACTGGTCGCCCGGCGGCGGGTTCGCGGCGCACGACAACGACCAGAAGCCCATTGCGGGTCCGTGGTACACCGCGTCGCAGTTCGCGCCGGCGAGCGTGAGCCCGTCGTTCGTCGACACGAACGTCGGGTCATCGAACCGCGCGAGGTTGAATCCGACCCACGGCGCGATCACGAGGAGCGCCGCCAGCACCATGATTCCGCCCTGTCTCCAGTACTCGGCCCTAGGCCGCGGCTGCGACAGGACAACGACCGCGCCGAGGAGCGGGACGAGCAGCAGGAACTCGACGCGGGCCAGCGTGGCAACGCCGCAGACCGCCCCGAGTGCGGCCGCGCGCCAACGACTCGGGCGGTCTCGCCACCAGAGCGTCGCGAACATCGCGCCCACCACCGCCAGCGCGGTCAGCGTCTCGGACATCACGAGCCCGTCGTTGACCCAGATGTTCGGGCTCACCGCCGCGATGCCGGCCGCGACGAGGCCGACGGCATCGCCGCCCACGCGCCGGCCGAGCAGACCGATCAGCGCGACGAGCAGCGTCCCGAGAACGACCATCGTGTAGCGGTGTTCGCGCACGTGGTCGTGCAGGGGCTCTTTGATGAACCACGAGAGCGGCGCGTGATCGACGAGCCACGAGACCGGCGCGAGCACGAGGACCGTGAGCGGCGGGTGATCGGCGGCAGGCGCCGCCTTGGCGCCGGGATTCGTCAGCGCGGTGAACGGCTCGTTGAAGCCGTGACCCTGCGCGAGGTAGTTCGCCTCGGCGTTGTAGAACAGCTCATCACCCTTCTCGCACGCGCTCGGCGAGCTGCCCGCGCGCGTGCCGTTCGCGAGGACGACGGGGCACGGTCCCGCCTTGGCGATCGCGACATATGCGACCCTGATCCCGAACGCGACCGCGACGATCACGAGCAGCACACGCCCGAATCGGGTCACGGCGGGCAAAGCTAGTGCGCGAGGTGTTCGGCCTCTCGACGGGCGGTCGCCGCTTCGGAGCCCTTCGGGCCCCCGAACGCGCTCGGTTTGCGCCCGCGTCCGCACCACAACCGCGCGGGCCCGTAACCTCTGGCCCGTGACGACGGTGGTGGACGCGCCCGGCGAGGCGCCCGAGACCGCGCCACCGTCACGCCGGCGCCGCTTCCTGCTCGCGGCGCCCGCCTACATCCCGGCGGTGATGATCGCGATCGGCGGCTGGCAACACCGCTGGATGGACGAAGACGCCTTCATCAACCTGCGGATCATCGATCAGATCTTTGCCGGGCACGGTCCGGTGTTCAACGCGGGTGAGCGCGTCGAAGCGGCGACCAGCACCATATGGATCGTCGTCCTGGTGGTCGCGCGTGCCATCTTCGGCGCCTTCGTGAGCATGGACTGGATCACACTGCTCGCGAGTCTCGCCGCCGCGATCGCCGCGTTCGTCGTCGCCGGGAAAGCGATCCGGCTGCTGCACCGCGGCGAGGAGGGCGTCGCCGTACCCGTCGGCCTGCTGCTCGTCGCGTCGGTCGCCGTCGTCTGGGACTTCGCCACCTCGGGTCTCGAGATGGGGCTCGTGTGGCTGTGGATCGCCGGGTCGTGGTTCGTGCTCGTGTCGGTCGCGCGCTCGACGGAGATGTCGAGCCGGCGTCGCTTCGCGTTCGGCTTCGTGCTCGGCCTCGCGCCACTTGTCCGCCCGGACCTCGGCGTGATGCTCGCCTGCTTCGTCGTCGCGTGGTTCGTGCTCGTCCGACCGAGGCGCATCGTGTTCGATCTCGTCGCGATCTTCGCCCTTCCGTTCGCGTACCAGATCTTCCGCATGGGCTACTACGCGACGCTCGTGCCGTCGACGGCGCTCGCGAAGGACGCCGGCGGACTGCACTTCGGCCAGGGATGGGCGTACGCGACGAACTTCATCACGCCGTACCGGTTGTGGCTCACGGCGATTCTCGTCGTCGCGACCATCGTGTACCGCTCGCTGACGAATCGCGACCGGCGTGTGCTCGTCGCGACGATCGCGATGCTCGCGGCGGGCGGCGGCCACGCGCTCTACATCACTGCGATCGGCGGCGACTACATGCACGGGCGGCTGCTGCTCCCGGCATTCTTCGCGTTCGCGATCCCGGCGTCGGCCGTCATCCCGCTCGCACCGGTGCCCGAGGGCCGACGCCGCGGACAGATGTTGATCGCGGGCGTCGCCATCGTCGCGGCGCTGTGGGCGCTTGTCGGCGTCGTCGCGTTCCGTCCGCCCCCGAACAAGAAGACGTTCCTCGTCCTCAGCCCGATCAGCGACTGGCGCGCGGTCTCGGGCGCGAAATTGAAGCCGACCGACGCGAACTTCGCAGGTCTCGACGGCAATCAGGCAGCCGCGCTGTACGCCAAAGGCGTACGCGGTTACTTCAAACTCACCGACAAGACGCCAAGACCGGGCCTCGATCCGAACCGGTTCGTGTTGACGCTCGGCTCGATCGGCGTCCCCGCCTACGACGCGGGCCGGCGCGTCTGGGTCATCGACATCGGCGGGCTCGCCGAACCGCTCGCGGCCCGAACCGCGCCGGTCCCCGGACGCCCGGCCGGGCACCGCAAACAGATCGACGACGCGTGGTACGACGCGCGCTTCGGCACTCCGGCCACGAGCACGAGCCCCGAGGATGTCGCCGCCCGCCATGCGCTCCAGTGCGGACCGCTACCCGGTCTGCTCGCCGCGGTCGACGACAAGCTCACGCCCGGTCGCTTCCTCTCGAACATCTGGCACAGCTTCAGCTACACACGGCTGCACGTACCCGCCGATCCCGAGGTCGCCGAGCAGGAGTGGTGCAAGCAGCCCGGCTGACGCCGCGACCGACCGTCAGGCGCGCGCCGACGGCAACGCAGCGAGGATGGCATCCGTCACCGCGACGACCGTTTGCGCGGCGTCTACCGTGACGAGGATGCCGAGGCTCGCGTAGAACTCGAGGATCGGCTGCATGTTCGCGTGGAACACCTCGAGCCGATGCCGGATCACGCTCGCATCCGCGTCGTCGATGCGGCCGCCGCCCGCACGTCCGGCGAGTCGCCCGCGCGCGACCGCGTCGTCGAGGGCGAGATACACCGCGGCGTCGGGCTCGATGCCCAGCGCTTTCGCGATCGCGTATGCGCGCTCGGCCTGCGTGCGCGTGCGCGGGAAACCGTCGAGAATGTAACCGCCTTCGGCCGCGGCCGCCGCCACTGCTTCGCACACCATGTCGATGACCGTGTCGTCGGGAACGAGGTCGCCTCGTTCGAGGCTTTCCGCAACCGTCAGGCCGAGCTCGGTGCCCGCGGCCACGTGCGCGCGCAACAGCTCACCGCTCGCGACGTGACGCACGCCGAGCCGCTCGGCGAGGATCTCGCCCTGCGTGCCTTTGCCCGAGCCGGGAGCACCGAGGAGGACGATACGCACGGAGCATGTTCGCGCGGCCGGTTCGTCGCGTCCCGACCGGGCGAGGTCAGGGTCGGGCGATGGCTCCGGCGTCGCCGGCGGTCCACCGGGCGAGGGTGCGGGGCGCGTCGGTCTCGGCAAAGCGCTGCATGACGTGGTCGAACGGCGCGGGGCGGGCGAACAGGAAGCCCTGCCCCAGATGGCAACCGAGGCGCTGGATCCGCCGCAGCTTGCGGTCGGTGTCGATGCCCTCGGCCACGACGTTCAGGTCGAACGCGCGCCCGAGTTGGATCATCATCTGCAAGAGGTTGAGATCGGCTGATTCGTCCTCGAGCACGCCGACGAACGACCGGTCGATCTTGAGCTCGTCGATCGGCAGCCGGTGCAGGTAGGTGAGCGAGCTGTAGCCGGTGCCGAAGTCGTCGAGCGCGATGCGCACGCCGAGCTCCTTGAGCCGGTCGAGGAGCGCTACCGCTTCCTCGGCATCGTCGACGAGCACCGACTCCGTGATCTCGAGCGCGAGCAGTTCCGGCGGCAGTCCCGACGTCCGCAGCACGTCGGCGACGGTGTCGACGATCGACGGGCTGTCGAACTGCCGCGGCGACACGTTGACCGACACACCCACCCCGGGCGCCAGCTGCTGCCAGGCCGCGCAGTCGAGCGCGGCCCGCTGCAGCATCCATGCGCCGATGGCGTGGATGAGACCCGTCTCTTCGGCGATGCCGATGAACTGGTCGGGCGGGACGAGCTGCGAGTCGGGTCGTTGCCACCGCACCAGCGCTTCGAGGTGGGTCGGCCGACCCGACGTGAACGCCACGATCGGCTGGTAGTACGCGACGAGCTCGTCCCGGTCGATCGCGCGACGCAACGACGACTCGAGATCGAGGCGGGCGGCGACGAGCGTCTGCATGTTCTCGTCGAACAGCTCGATGCGCCCGCGCCCGCGGTCCTTGGCGCGGTACATCGCGGCGTCGGCGTGGCGGACAAGGTCGTCGGCGCGTTCGTTCCCGCCGTTCCACACCGCGATGCCGATCGACGCGGTGAACATGACCTCTTCGGCGTCGATCACGAACGGCGCGCGCAACGCTTCGTCGACGCGTCCGGCTCGGTCCGAGATCTCGTCGATGTCGCGAACCTCGTCGCACACCACGACGAACTCGTCACCGCCCAGCCGGGCGACGGTCGCGCCGTCTCCCACGGCAGCGCGCAGTCGCGCCGCAACCTCTACGAGGAGCGCGTCACCGCGATCGTGGCCAAGGCTGTCGTTGAGGTTCTTGAACCGGTCGAGGTCGAGCAGCAGCACGCCGACCACGCTCCCCCGGCGGCGGGCCCGGCGGATCGACTCATCGATGCGGTCGATGAGCAGCTTGCGGCTCGCGAGCCCCGTGAGCTCGTCGTACAGACCGCGCTGCTCGAGCGCGCGCGCCGCTTCCTTCTCGTTGGTGATGTCGCGCACGATCGCAGTGGTGAGGATGCGTCCGTCGACCTCGGTGATCGACATCGAGATGCGCGCCTCGAATTCCTCGCCGTCGGCGCGCATGGTGCGGATCTCGATCGGGTCACCGCTCCGGGCGGCGGCGTGCGACTTGCGCGCCCACATGCGGTACTCCCCCGTTTGGGGCAGGAAGTCGGTGTAGCGGCTGCCGATGATCTGATCGGCCGAGAGCCGGAAGATCCGCTCTGCCGCCTTGTTGAACTGCAGGACCGTCCCGTCCTCCTCGCTCGTGACGATGGCGTCGTCCGCGGTCGAGAGGATGCCGGAGATCCTCGACTCGGTGACGCGCAGCGCTTCCTCGGCCCGCCGGTACGCGTCGATGTCGTGCATGCTCATGACGATTCCGCGCACGTCGGGATCGGCTGTGCGGTTCGACAGCGTGCACGTGAACCAGCGATAGCTGCCGTCGGCGCGCCGCAGGCGTAAGTCGACGTTCGGTGCCGCGGTCGGGTCGTCGGCGATCGACAGGAACCGCTCGATCATGCCGGCGACGTCGTCGGGGTGAACGAGATCGACCGCGCAGTTCCCGATCAGCTGATCGACGCGCAGGCCGAGCACGCTTTCCACCGCCGGCGACACCCACGACAAACCGCTGTCGAGGCCGGCGACGGCGACGATGTCCGGAGAGTCCTGGGCCAGCACCGCGGCGTGACCGCGCGCGGTCACCAGCTCTCCGATGTCGTACGTGATCGCGGCGACGACGTCATCCTCGAGCGGAACGGTGACCAGTCGTCGCCACGTGCACAGGCCGGCCTCGTTCCGGAACTCGTGATCGCGTACGACGCGCTGACCCGAATCGCGCGCCTCGACCAGGAGCGCCTCCATGCTCAGCCTCAGCTCGTCGGAGACATGGGTCGAGAGGAACTCGCCGTTCGGGCCCGAACCGACGATGCCCCAGCGCTCGCGGACGAGGTCGTTCGCGTCGAGGAACTCCCACGTGGTGCCGTCAGGTCCCGGACACGCCCGGAACGCAAGGAACCCCACATCGGCCGCGTCGAGCGCCGCCCGCGTGATCTCACGCCCCTCGGTTCCTCTCAGCACGCCTCTTTATCGACTCCGCGGTAGCGCCGACTGAGAGCAATACGGCACACAAGAAGCGATTCTGGCGGCCCGAAAAGCCACGCTCCGTGGGCCGTTCCGTGACATTCCTCCCCTGCGGGTTCGCTTGGGCATTTGCGCCGTCAAGCGGGAATACGGCGCGGACGATGGAATCCCCGTGAACGCCAGTGCGGCTCCGGCGCCGCCGGTCCTCGACGAGGCGTCGTCCGCTCACTCGGGCGGCCACGCTGCGCGCGACGTGAGCGACCACACGGGTGCCGACAGCCGCGCCGTACGCCTCATGACCGACCTCGTCGGTCCGCTCGCACTCGTGATCCTCGTGTTCCTGCGATCCAAGCACGTCGTGAGCGACGCGCCGATCTGGGCGTACGTCGCCGCGATCGGCGGATCGGTCGTGTCCGGGAAGCTCGCCGACCGCTGGACGCTGCACCGCAACCCGCGGGTACGCCGCCACGTCATGGCCTCGGTCCACGCGGCTTCGGTCACGGCCGTCATCTACCTGTCGGGATGGGGGCCCGAGCTCGGCATGGCGTACGCGTTCGCCGCCTTCGCCGACCTCGATCAGCTCGGTGCGCGAATGTGGCGCGCGGCGCTGGGATGGTCGCTCGTCGGTTGCGCGGTCGGACAGAGCCTCGTCCTCGCGGGCCGGGCGCCGTCGTTCCTGACGCCATCCCACGCGATGACGATCGGCTTCCTCGGCGCGTTCATCTACTCGATCGTGATCCGCATGGCGGGCACGACCGGGGAGACGAAGGAAGAGGTCGAGGCGCTGCTCGAGCACCAGGCGCTGCACGACGGCCTGACCGGCCTGCCGAACCGGCAACTGCTCGTCGACCGGTTGAACCACTCGATCGACCTGATGCAACGGCGGGGCGGTACCGCGCCGGTCGTCATGTTCCTCGACCTCAACCGCTTCAAGCTCGTCAACGACACGTTCGGACACCAGACCGGCGACGAGCTGCTGCGCCAGGTCGCGTCCCGGCTGCGAGAAGTGCTGCGAAGCTCGGACACGCTCTCGCGATTCGGCGGCGACGAGTTCGTCATCTTGTGCGAAGACGTCGGCGACCGCGAGACGGCGGCGATCATCACCGAGCGCGTGCGGAGTGCGTTCGAGACGCCGTTCGACCTCGCGGGTGAGCTGCTCAGCGTGTCGGTGAGCATCGGCGTCGCGACCGTGGACGACGACATGACGAGCATCGAGGCACTCCTGAGCGAAGCCGACGCGGCGATGTACTTCGCCAAGGCCCACGGCGGGTCGGGCAAGGTCCGGTTCTTCGACGAGGTGACGCGCCGGGCGGCCCGGCACCGGGTGCGCATCGAATCCGATCTCGCCCACGCGCTCGAGCGCGACGAGCTCGCCCTCCACTATCAACCGATCGTCGAGATGCGCTCGCGTCGGATCGTCGGCGTCGAAGCGCTGCTGCGCTGGCACCATCCCGAGCGCGGGCTCCTGGCACCGGCGGAGTTCCTGGAGCCGGCCGAGCGCACCGGTCTCATCGTGCCCATCGGGCAATGGGTCATCGCGGACGCGTCGGCTCAGGTCGCGCGCTGGAACCGCGACCGCGAGCCAGGCGACCACCTGCACCTCAGTGTGAACCTCTCACCGCGGCAGCTCGCAGAACAGAACTTCGTCGACGAGGTGGCGCGTCTGCTCGCGACGCACGGGATCGACCCCCACGAGGTGCGGCTGTCGTTCGAGCTCACCGAGAGCTGGATGGCCGTCGACTCCGGCGGCGAGCAGCGCCGGCTGCGCGCGCTGCACGACCTCGGCATCACGCTCGCGGTCGACGACTTCGGTACCGGCTACTCGTCGCTCACGTACGTCAAGGACCTGCCGGTCACGGTCGTGAAGATCGACCGGAGCTTCGTGGCGCCGCTGGCCCGCGACCCCCGCGACCTCGCCATCGTCCGCGGCATCATCGACCTCGCCCACAACATCCAGCTGACCGTCGTCGCCGAGGGCGTCGAGACCGAGGAGCACTACCAGAAGCTCCTCGAGCTCGGCTGCGACTACGCGCAGGGCTTCCACCTCGGCCGGCCGCAGCCGCCGGAGATGCTGTTCGCATCGCCGCTCGCGGGCGTCGCCAACGCGGGCGACGAGGCCTAGCGGCTAGACGACTTCGGCGTCGATCTCGACGGCCGGCGCGACGAACTGCGAGTTGTACAGCCGCGCGTACGGGCCGTCGTGTGCGAGCAGGTCGTTGTGCGCACCCTGTTCGACGATGCTGCCGTTCTCCATCACGAGGATGATGTCGGCGCCGCGGATCGTGGACAGCCGGTGCGCGATGACGAAGCTCGTGCGGTCGCGGCGCAGCGCGTTCATGGCTTCCTGGATCAGGACCTCGGTGCGCGTGTCGACCGAGCTCGTCGCCTCGTCGAGGATGAGAATCGCCGGGTCCGACAAGAACGCGCGTGCGATCGTCAGCAGCTGCTTCTGGCCCGCGCTGATGTTGTCGCCCTCTTCGTTGATCATCGTGTCGTAGCCGTCGGGCAGCGAGTGCACGAACCGGTCGACGTACGTCGCGCGAGCGGCCTCGAGGATCTGCTCCTCGGTCGCGTCGGGATTGCCGTAGGCGATGTTCTCGCGGATCGTCCCGCCGAAGAGCCAGGTGTCCTGCAACACCATGCCGATCTTCGAGCGCAGCTCGCCGCGGGGCATGGTCGCGATGTCGCGGCCGTCGAGCGTGATCGTCCCGCCGTTCAGCTCGTAGAACCGCATGATGAGGTTGACGAGCGTCGTCTTTCCTGCCCCGGTCGGTCCGACGATCGCGATCGTCTGACCGGGCTCGGCGACGAGCGACAAAGATTCGATGAGCGGCCGCTCCGGATCGTACGAGAAGGTCACGTCGCGGAACTCGACCCGGCCCCGTACCGGCTGCGGGTTCACGGTCGGTGCGGGATCGGCGCTCTGTTCGTCGGCGTCGAGGAACTCCACGACCCGTTCGAACGAGGCGATACCCGACTGGAACACGTTCATCATCGAAGCGAGCTGTGTGAGCGGCATCGAGAACGTGCGGGAGTACTGGATGAACGCCTGGATGTCGCCGACAGTGATCGCGCCGCTGGCGACCCGCAGGCCGCCGACCACGGCGACGATCACGTACTGGATGTTGCCCATGAACATCGTCCAGGGCTGCATCAGGCTCGACATGAACTGCGCACCGAACGACGACTCGTAGAGCTCGTCGTTCGTCTCGCGGAACCGCTGCTCGACCTCGCGCTGGCGGCCGAACGCCTTCACGACGTTGTGACCGGTGAACGTCTCTTCGATCTGGGCGTTGAGCATGCCCGTGTACTTCCACTGCGAGATGAACTTCGGGCGGGCCCGCCTCGCCACCGCCCGCATGCCCCAGACCGACACCGGCACCGTCGTGAGCGCCACGACCGCGAGCAGCGGCGAGATCGTGAACATCATGATCGCGGTACCGAGCAACAGCAGCACCGACGTGAGCATCTGGCTCAGGGTCTGCTGCAGGCTCTGCGCCACGTTGTCGATGTCGTTCGTGACGCGGCTGAGCAGGTCGCCGCGCTGCTGCTTGTCGATGTAGCTGAGCGGCAGAAGGTTGACCTTCGCCTCGACGTCGGCCCGCAGGCGATACATCAGGCGCTGGATGACGCCGGCGAGCATGTACGACGCGCCGACCGAGAGGATCGCCGACCCGCCGTACAGGAACAGCGCCTGAATGAGCACTTGGTGCAGGGCGCCGAAGTCGATGCCCTGGTGCCGGCGCAGGCTGCTCACGATGATGTCGGTGCCGTGCGCGAGGACTTTCGGGCCGAACACGTTCAGGGTCGCGCTCGCCACCGCGACGACGAAGATGAAGCCGAGCACGATCCGCATCGATCCGAGCATCTGCAACATCCGGCGCAGTGCGTTCTTGAAGTCCTTCGACCGTTCGCCGGGGACACCCGCCGAGTTCCACCGACCCGCGGCGCGCGTCTCCGGTGCCGCGAGATCGATCTCCTCCTGGTCGGCGTGTTCGTCGAGGACCGTCATGCCGCTTCGCTCTTCTCGCCGATCTGCGACTGGACGATCTCGGCGTACGTCGGGCATCCGGCGATCAGCTCGTCGTGAGTGCCGCTGCCGATCACGGCTCCGTCCTCGAGCACGAGGATGTTGTCGGCCGAAGCGATCGTCGAGACCCGTTGGGCGACGATGACCACCGCCGCCTCGCGGGTGTACGGCACGAGCGCGGCGCGCAGGCGCGCGTCGGTGGTGAGGTCGAGTGCGGAGAACGAGTCGTCGAACACGTAGATGTCGGGCTTGCGCACGAGCGCGCGAGCGATGGACAGCCGCTGGCGCTGACCGCCCGAGACGTTCGTGCCGCCCTGCTCGATGCGGGCGGAGAGCCCGCCCATCGCCCGCACGAAGTCGCTCGCCTGCGCGACCTCGAGTGCCTCCCACATCTCATCGTCGGTGGCGTCGGGCTTGCCGAACTGGAGGTTGCTCGCGACCGTCCCCGAGAAGAGATAGGGCCTCTGCGGTACGAGTCCGATCGTGCTCCACAAGACGTCGGGATCGAGCTCTCGCACGTCGACGCCGCCGACGATGACCTGACCTCCGGTGCAGTCGAACAGCCGGAGGATCAGGTTCACGAGTGTCGACTTGCCCGCGCCGGTGCTGCCGATGATCGCGGTGGTCTCGCCGGGCGCGGTGCGGAACGAGATGTCGCTCAGCACGGCGTGCTCGGCACCGGGGTAACGGAAGCCGACGTCGCGGAACTCGAGGGAACCGGGCGTCAGGACCTCGTGGACGGGGTCGGCGGGTGGTTCGACGGTGACGTCGGTGTCGAGGACCTCCTGGATGCGGTCGGCCGAGACCGAGGCCCGCGGGATCATCGAGACCATGAACGTCGCCATCACGACCGACATCAGGATCTGGACGAGGTATGTGAGATAGGCGACAAGGCTGCCGACCTCGATCTTCCCCGCGCTGATCTGGTTGGCGCCGATCCACAAGACGGCCACGCTCGACGCGTTGATGAGGAAGTTGACCGTTGGGAACATCGAGGCCATCAACCGGCCGGCCCGCAATGACACGTCGGTCAGGTCCTGGTTCGCCTCGTTGAACCGCTTCTCCTCCTGCGGCTCGCGCACGAACGCTCGCACCACGCGGATGCCGGTGATCTGTTCGCGTAGCACCCGGTTGACCTGGTCGATGCGCTCCTGCATGAGCCGGAACGCGGGAACCATCATCGAGACGATGATCCCGAGCACGACGGCGGCGACGGGCATCGCGACGACGAGGATGATCGACAGGCCGATCGACTGCCGGATCGCCATGATCACGCCGACGACCATCGTGATCGGCGCCGCGATGGCCATCGTGCACGCCATCACGACGAGCATCTGGACCTGCTGCACGTCGTTCGTGATGCGCGTGATCAACGAGGGTGCACCGAACGCTCCGACCTCACGGGACGAGAAATCGGTGACTTTGTGGAACAGATTTCTACGCAGGTCGCGACCGAAGCTCATCGCGACCTTTCCGCCGTAGTACACGGCGGCGATCGAGAACGTGACCTGGATGAACGCGAACAACAGCATCACTGCGCCCATCCGGTAGATGTAGTGCGTGTCGCCGGGGAGCACCCCGTTGTCGATGATCTTGGCGTTGATCGTTGGCAACGTGAGCGCGGCCGACGTCTGCACCGTCTGCAGGACGACGATCAGTAACAACACGTTGCGATAGGGCCCGAGGTGTGAACGCAGCAGTCGTTTCAGCACGACGCCTCGCTCCCGCCGACGCCGTGCAGGAAGAGCTGCACGAGCTCTTCGGGTGACCGCGGCTCACCGGCGAGCATCGGGTGCGTCGTCGAGAGCGTGAGCGCGCGCAACAGCCGCGCCGCGACGACCGGTTCGACGGTGATCTCGTCTCGGTTCGCGGCGAAGAAGCGAACGAGCGCGTCGCTGTCGGCCATCGGCCGGCGCGTGGTGTCGAGGAACCGCGCATCGACGCTCGAGGTGACGCGCCAGACGTCGATGACGCGCTGCTGCACGATCTCGGCCGCGGCCGCGAGGTGCGCGTCGAAGTCGAGGCCGTCGGGGATCGCGTCGAGCGCGGCTTCGAGGGGTGCGGTGTCGAGTGCAGCCTCGACGACCGCGCGGATGATCTCGTCCTTGTCGGCGAAGACCCGGAAGATCGTGCCCTCGGCGATCCCGGCGGCTTCGGCGATCTGGCGGGTGGTGAACCGGTCGCCGTACTCGACGAGGAGGGGTACCGCGGCGGCCACGATCATCGCCCGCCGCTCCTCGGGCGCCAGCGCGGGCGCCCGCTTGGGCTTGGTTCCGGCGTCGGTCGGGCTCATCATGGCCTCCCACTGTACCTGAGTGAGGACTCACTCAGATCATCGAGGCACATCGTCGGGCCAGATCATCGGGGAGGCGTGGTGGGCGCTGGCAGGCTCGAACTGCCGACCCCCTCCTTGTAAGGGAGGTGCTCTACCAACTGAGCTAAACGCCCTGGGGGCGCACGGCCCCGGAGGGACGCACGCGCGGCCGGTCAGCCTACGCGACCCGCAACGAAGACAGTTCCGGCAAATCAGCTGTGCCACACTGCCCGGATGGTCGACCTCACCGCGTGCCTGTCGGTGGTCATGCCGGCGTACAACGAGCAGGCGACCATCGAGACCGTGATCAGGCGGGTGCTCGACTCGCCGCTCGTCGCCGAGCTGATCGTCGTCGACGACGGCTCGTCCGACCGCTCGGCCGCGATCGTGCGCGCCATCGACGATCCCCGCATCCGGCTCTTCGTCCAGCCGGTCAACCTGGGCAAGGGCGCGGCGCTGCGGCGCGGATTCCAGGAGGCGACCCAGGCCTACGTCATCGTCCAGGACGCAGACCTCGAGTACGACCCCGAGGAGTACTCGACGGTGCTCGGCCCGCTGCTCGCGGGCGACGCCGACGCGGTATTCGGGTCGCGCTTCGTCACCGGGAACCCGCATCGCGTCCTCTACTACTGGCACTCGGTCGGCAACCGGGTCCTCACGACCGCATCGAACATGTTCACCAACCTGAACCTCACGGACATGGAGACGTGTTACAAGGCGTTCCGGCGCGAGGTCATCCAGTCGATCGACATCGAAGAGGATCGCTTCGGTTTCGAGCCCGAGATCACCGCCAAGCTCGCGGCCGGCGGGTGGCGCCTCTACGAGGTCGGCATCTCGTATTCGGGCCGCACGTACGCCGAGGGCAAGAAGATCGGTTGGAAGGACGGCATGCGCGCGATGTACGGCATCGTGCGCTACTCCAGCGCGTGGCAACGGGTGCGGGAACGGCTCGACAACGCGCCCGACCGCACCATGCCGCCCGCCGCGTTCGACGATTCCGACGCCGAGTTGTCGTCGGTGCTCGGCGTGCTCGAGGGCGCAGACAACTACGCCGACTGGATCTACCAGCTCATCCACCCGTACCTCGGAAAACGCGTCCTCGAGGTGGGAGCGGGACACGGCGCGCTGACCGATCGACTCCGGCGCGACGCGCACGTCACCGCGACCGACCTGTCGAAACGTTGCATCGACGCGCTGGCCGCGCGGTTCGCGAACGACCCGAACGTCGAGATCTTGCAGGCCGACGTCGCCGCGCTCGACGCCGAACACCGCGAGTTCGACTCGGTTGTGCTCGTAAACGTGCTCGAGCACATCGACGAGGACGCGCTCGCACTCGCCGAGCTACGCGAGCTCCTCCGGCCCGGCGGCCGGTTGTGCGTGTTCGTCCCCGCGTTCGAAGGTCTGTACTCCGACTTCGACCGACGCATCGGTCATCGCCGCCGTTACCGACGCTCGCAGCTCGTCACCGCGTTCGACCGGGCCGGTTTCGGCATCGTCGAGGCGCGCTACGTGAACACGGTCGGCGCGCTCGCCTGGTGGCTCACCGCTCGGCAGCTCGGTCGGGTCCCGACCCGGCGCTGGCCGGTGCAGATCTACGACCGGGTGGTGCCGACGATCCGCCGTCTGGAAGCCGGCCGGGAACCGCGCTTCGGGCAGTCGCTCCTCTGCGTGGGCGAACGGCGCGACCCGTCCTAGCGGCGGAACGAAACGTCGGTTGGACGATTTCCGACGCCACGCGCCGGAATTCGCGCAATGAACGGTCGCCCGCCGGTTCGGGCGCGCGGATTCGCAGGCGGGCTAGACGTCTTCCTCGGAGAGAACTTCGACGCCGGCCGCACGCAGCGCGGCGGCGGTGACACCTTCGCCGTCGCGCAGGGTGCGCGAGAACGAGCCGTCGTAGACCTGGTGCGCGCCGCACGACGGGCTGCGCGCCTTGAGCACCGCGCGGCGAGCGCCGACCGCCAGCGCGAGCTCGACGGCAGCACGCGCGCCGCGCTGGTACGCGGCGGTGACGTCCATTCCATCGACGTTCACGACCCGGTCGCCCACGCGTTCGGCGGCGGGCCGGGGAGTCGGGAGCCCGCCGCACACCTCGGGACAGACGGGCACGAGACGGTGCGTGTCGGCGAAGGCCTCGACCGCGACCCGGCGGGAATGGCCCGCCTCGTGGTTGCAGCGGGTGCCGAGGAGACAGGCGGAGACGAGCAGGGCGGGCCGGTCGTCGGGGCGGGTGCTCACGGTCGCAGTATCGCCAATCACGATCGAGCACGAAAGCGTGCCGCTCGCAGGCCGGGACTCGCATCCGTGAGCGGCGGGGGGAAGCCGCTCACATCTCGTTGTCCCGACCCGCGTTGTGCGGCACCGGCAGATCTCGCAGGCGCAGCCGGCCGGGTCAGGCCGACTGTGCCTGCGGGACCTCCACTTCGGGGCGGATCTTCGGCGGGCGTCCTCGCTTGCGCTTTTGCGCAACGATCTTCCCGTTCACGAAGAGCTCACCGCCCCAGACGCCCCAGGGCTCGCGACGCTCCTGCGCGCCCTCGAGGCACCGCTCGCGCACCGGGCATTCGAGGCAGAACGCCTTGGCGGCGGCGATGTCATCGAGCTGCTCCGAAAAGAACAGCTCGGTCATCGACCCCGTGCCGTCGTTGCAGCGCGCGAGGTCCTGCCAGTCAGGCTCTCGAGGGGTCTGGGTTTCGATTTCGGAAGGCTGGATGGCGAACATCGCCGATCACTCCCCGTTTTGTCGTCGTGTCGTCTGTTCGTCGTCGTGCGGTTCTTCGGTGCGGTTCGGATCTGTTGGTCGGCCATTCGTGTCCTGTTGAGGCGGCATTCGGGCAAAGAGAAAGGCCGCCGGGTTGCCCCGACGGCCTGCGGTGGGTGGTCCCTTGTAGCGGGTGCTACGGATGGGACACCTCGAGGCGTCGGGGCCGGCCGTGCTTTGCGGCCGTCGTACCGAGCGTGATCGGCGACCAGAGCGCAAAGACGACCGAGACACGGCACGGCTGGTATCCACGCACGCGCGCGTTACCGGCCATGTCGTCGGCCTGGTTTGCGTACATGTCGGGATTCATCAGGAGCGCGCCTTTGTCTGCGTGCGACATCGAGGGTTCATCGGACCATGATCCGAAACCCCCGTCAAATGATTTTTGCAGATCCGAAATCCCGGCGGGGCGATCGGGCGGGACGAGGCCGGGTGAGCTGGTCCGGCCGGGTCAGGGACCGGTTCCGACGATCCGGAGCAGCGCCTCGTGGACCTGCGGCGGCCCCGCCAGCACGTTGCCCGTCCGCAGCCAGGCCCGGTCGTCGCCCCGCCAGTCGGTGACGAGGCCGCCCGCCTCCCGGACGATGATGCCGCCGGCGGCGACGTCCCACGGGCCGAGCGACAGCTCGAAGTAGCCGTCGAACACGCCTTCGGCCGTCCAGCACAGGTCGAGGCTGGCCGAACCCGCCCGGCGGAGATCCTCGAAAGTGCGCAGGGCCGACGCGAACGCGGGCTCGTACACGCCGAGCAGTTCTTTGTGCCGGAAGGGAAATCCGGTCGCGACGATCGCCTGGGCCGGCGCGCGCGCGCCGACGCGCAACGGGCGTTCGTCACGGAAGGCCCCGACGCCGCGAGCACCGCAATACGTGCGCGCGAGCAGCGGCGCGTGGACGACACCGACGACCGGCACGCCGTTCTCGATCAGACCGATGGAGACGCCGACCGCGTCGAAACCGTGCACGAAGTTCGACGTGCCGTCGAGCGGATCGACCAGCCAGCCCGTGTCGAACTCGTCGCCGCCGGCTTCCTCCCCGAAGACGGGGAGCGCGGATTCGCGCGTGAGCATCTCGCGGATCGTCTGTTCGCTCGCGAGGTCGGCTTCGCTCACCCAGTCGCCGGGTGACTTCTGCCGAACCGACTCGAGCCGTCCGAAGTACCGGCGGACGACGTCCCCGCCGGCGCGCGCGGCCCGGTCGGCCGCGCCGAGCAGCTCTCGATAGTCGAGTGGTCCGGTCACGCGATGCTCCGGATCAACAGCCCCGCGAGCTCGGCGGTGGCGGCGGCGACGAGCTGGCGCCGCACGTCGATCGCATCGGTGACGAGTTCGCGTCCGGCCGCGTCGCTGACGACCGCGCCGGCCTCGATGCACGCGAGGTACCCGGCGAGGTAGTCCCAAGGTGCGTGATAACCGGCTGCATCGAGAAAGCCGTCGAGCGCGCCGCTCGCGACCTCGCACAGGCCGAGCGCGGCGGAACCGAGCACCCGGAACTGCTTCCACGGCAGGATCCGCAGGGGCGCGCCGGTCAGGTACACCATCGAATCCTCGACCCGGTTCACGCCCGACGCCTGCAGGCGCGTCCCGCCGCGGAACGCGCCCCCGCCGCGAACAGCCGTGGTGGCGACGCCCGTCGCCTGGTTCACGACCAGACCGGCCAGCGGCCCGTCGGCGTCGAGCGCGCAGATCGAGGTCGCCCAGTACGGGATGCCACGCGAGAAGTTGGTCGAGCCGTCCACCGGATCGAGCACGACGGTCACGGCCGCGCCGTCACGCTCGTGGACACCGGACTCCTCGCTCACGATCCGCACGTTCGCTCGGTCGAGCACCGCGCACGCGGCGTCGTCCGCGACGACGTCGATCGCGTACTGACCGGGACGGTCGGTGCGCCGGCGGCGGTCGTCGAGCCCGACCGCGTCGACCGCCTTAACGACCGCGTCCGCCGTGTCCGCGAACAGTTCGAGCAGCGCGTTGGCATCGTTCATGCGGGCACGACCTCGACGACGGCGTTGTAGTCGGGAACGCCGGAGATCGGATCGCGGCGCGTGGGCGCGAGCAACGGATTCGCCTCCGGAAAGAACGCCTGTACGTTGCCCGGGCGGATCGGGGCGACATGCACGCGGGCGCGCATCTCGCCGTATGCCGACCGCACGACGACCGGCGCGCCTTCGCGCACACCGAGCGCGGCCGCGTCGTCGGGTGCCACGAACAGCGCGTCGCGCGTCGCTCCCGTGAGCGGATCGACGTCCTTCCACACCATCGAGTTGAACTGCTTGCCTCGGCGGGTCGACAGCACGAACTTCCCTTCGGGCACGGCGCGGTCCTCCACCGGAACGACCGAGAACCTCGCCCGACCGTCTTCGGTCGGGAACCGACCGCCTTCGCAGAGTCGCTCGCCTCCGATCTGGATCGCGTCACCCGTTGCGGCGAGCCGTTCGACGCCGGCGTACGCGGGCACGACCTCTGCGATCTCGGCCCGGATCGCTTCGCCGCTGTCACAGCCGAACCGTGCCGCGTTCTCCGGCCGCACGCGGCGCGCAACGTCGGCGAAAATCCGCCATTCGCTGCGCGCCTCGCCGACGCGAGGCCCCGAGATCTCGGGGCTGAACGCGACCCGGCGCTCGGTGGTGGTCGAGGTGCCGCCGCCCTCCTGCTCGTAGCGCGTGGCGGCCGGCAGCAACACGACGACCTCGCCGGGATCGACGAGCATCTGGTGCGACAACACGATGTCCTGGTGTATGCGCAGAGGCGTGCGTTCGAGCGCGGCCCGCGTGACATCGGGGGCGGGGAGAACGTCGAGGAAGTTGCCGCCGCTCGACCACAGCACGTCGAGGTCGCCCCGGCGGGCGGCGTCGACCATCTCCCCCGCGTTGCGTCCCGGCGTGTCCGGGACCGTGAAGCCCCACTTGGCGCCGAGGTCGGCCGCGGCCGCGGGTGTGACCGGCACACCGCCGGGAAGCGCGGTCGCGTAGCAACCCATCTCCGCGCCGCCCTGCACGCCCGAGTGGCCGCGGATGGGCATCAGGCCCGCACCGGGCCGCCCGACGTTGCCGCGGGCGAGACCGAGGTTGACGATCGCGCGGACGTTGTCGACGCCGGAGACGTGCTGGGTCACGCCCATCGACCACACGAGCACGGCCGACTTCGCGTCCCCGTACATCCGGGCGAAGCGAGCCATGTCGTCGCGCGTCGCGCCGGATGTGCGCTCGAGCCGGTCGAACGGCTCCTGCTCGAGCTCGGCGAGCAGCGCGTCGAATCCGTTCGTGTGCGCGTTCACGAACGCGCGGTGGACGCCGCCCGCCGCGAGCAACTCCTTGAGGACACCGTTGACGAACGCGACATCGCCGCCCGTGTGGATAGCGAAGAACTCGTCGGCGACCTTCGTGCCGAACAACGCGCTCTCGACGTTCGACGGCACCCAGTAGCGCTCGAGACCCGGCTCGCGCAGCGGATTGACCACCGCGACCTTCGCGCCCCGCTGCTTGGCGAGGTACAGGTACTTCATGAACACCGGTTGCGCGTTCGCGACATCGGCGCCGAACAGGACGACGAGATCACTCTCGATCACGTCCCGGTACGAGCACGTCGTCGCCGCGACCCCGACGGTCTCCTTCAGCGCCGCGGTCGACGGCGCGTGACATACCCGCGCGGCGTTGTCGACGTTGTTCGTGCCGATGAACCGCGCCGCCTTCTGGGCGACGTAGTACACCTCGTTGGTGATCCCGCGCGCGGTCAGGTACAAGCCGACGCGATCGGGGTTCGTCGCCCGGATCCGCGAAGCGACGAGGTCGAGAGCGTCGTCCCACGACACTCGCGTGAACCCCTTCTCGCCGCGGTGACGCACCATGGGGTATGCGAGTCGACCGAGCTCGCGCAGCGCGCGCCCGTTCATCCGTTCGAGCGCGGCGGCATCCGCGAACCGGCTCGAGTCGATCGCTCGTGCCGTGTTTACCTTCAAGAGATCGAGGCGCGTCGTGCAGAGGTGCACGCCGCTGATCGTCCAGTCGTGGAACCCGGCGACACCGAGCGCGCACCCGTCGCAGACACCCTTGCGCAGGACGCGAGTCGCATACGGGAGCGCCCGCCGGTTGTCCCAGACCGTGCGCAGCATCGCTGCGTAGTGGTTCGGTTTCTGTTCGCCGATGCCGTTGGGCGAGTAGCCCGCCCACTGGTCGGGCTTCCAGCCGCCCGTGCTCTTGACGAGGTCGTCGCCGCGGTTGCGGCGCCGGCGAACGCTCATGCGCTCAAGTCGACCCGGTCGGGACGTGCGTACACGTTGAAGCGCCCGTCGCGCACGAAGCCGACGACGGTCTGACCGAGCTGCTCGGCGGCCGCGACCGCGAGGCTCGACGGCGCGGACACCGCGCACAGCACGGCGATGCCGGCGGCCGCCGACTTCTGTACGAGCTCGAAGGACAGCCGTCCGGAGACCAGCAACACGTCGTCGCGCAAGGGCAGCTCGCGCCCGAGCAGCGCGTTGCCGACGAGCTTGTCGACGGCATTGTGGCGACCGACGTCCTCGCGCACCGCGCGCAGGGTCCCGTCCGTGGCGAACCGTGCGGCCGCATGCAGCCCGCCGGTCTGATCGAACACACGCTGGCGGCGCAAAAGTCGATCCGGCAGCGTGACGACCACCGACGCGGGCAACACCGGCCCTTCGCCCACCGGCGTGCACCGCGCCTCGACCTCGTCGAGCGTCGCCTTGCCGCAGATTCCGCACGATGCGTTCGCGAGGTACCGCTGCGCACGGAGGTCGGACGTCACCGGCGCCCGCAGCCGCACCGTGACGACGTTGAACATCTGCTCCTGCTCGGAGCCGAGGCAATACGCGATTTCCGAGATGTCGTCCGCACGCGCGATCAGTCCCTCGGTCAGGCAGAGGCCGGCCGCGAGCTCGAAGTCGTTGCCCGGCGTGCGCATCGCGACCGCGAACGGCACGGGCTCCTGGCCGGGACCGGCGACGCGGATCTCCATCGGCTCTTCCGTGACCAGCCGGTCGGGACGGGGGCGGGTCCCGTCCTCGCCGAACGCGACGACCTGCACGTCGGTCACCGAGCGCCGGACCGGCGCGTCGGAGAGCTTCATCGCCCGGCGGGCGGGGTCGGCCGCACGGGCTCGATGCTACGAGAGACCGAGCCGGGCGAGGTCGCCGGGCGTGTCCAGGTCGAGGAACGCATCGGGCCCGGCGACCGCGCGCCAGACGTCCTCGGCGAGCTCCTCGTAGTCGTCGCCGGCGGCGGCACGCAACGCGGTCTCGCCGCGCGCCAACGCCGCGCGCGCCCGCGCGATCGCTTCCGGCCCGTAGCGCGCGCACGCGAGCTGCAGCCGTCCGCCCGCGACCGGGATCACCGACGCGTCACCTCCATGTTCGGCGAGGAGACGCAACACCGGTTCCTCGACAAACGGCATGTCACACGCGAGCAACACGACCGGACCCGGCGTCGCCAGCGCCGCGGTCGCGGCGACGAGGGCGGCGAGCGGCCCGGCGCCGGGAGGGTCCTCGCGCACGGCGGGAACACCCGTGACCCCGGGACCGGCCTCGACGACGGGATCACACACGGCCGTGAGCACACGGACTGCGCGCGCGGCGAGCGTCTCGCCGTCCACGACGATGCTCGCCTTGTCGGTGGCCATGCGCCGGCTCGCGCCACCGGTGAGCACGATGCCGGGACAGGTCACGTGATCGTCACGTCGCCGGAGCGGGCGGCGCCGATCCCGTCTCGGCGGCATCGGAGCGCAGCGAATAGCCGATGACGAGCCAGCCGCTGGCGGTGTGCTCGAGCATCACGTTGTTGCGCACCGGGCTGCCGTCGGCGACCACACGAGTGACGACGAGCGCGGTCTGATGGCCCGCGACCGATGTCTCGATCGTGATGTCCGCACCCAGACGCGCGCGCGACTCCGGGCGTGAGTACGCGGCGCGCTTGGCCGCGATGAACTGCTCGCGCCGGAGACCGTCGCGCAGCCCGGGTCCGGACAGGTCGTACAGCAGGTTGAAGTCGAGCTCATCCCACGCGCGCTCGTACGCGAGCGCGACGTCGACCGCGGCCGGTCCGGGTTCACGCCCGACCGAGATCCACATGAACAGGAGCAGGAGGAACAACACCGACATCGCCACGATCAGGATGATCACGACGCCACCGCCTCGATCCGGCGCGCCAGATCGGTGTCGTTCGCGGTGAGCCCGCCCGCATCGTGCGTCGTGAGCGCGACGCGCACCCGTTTCCAACGCACGTCGAGGTCAGGATGATGGTCCGCGGCCTCGGCGAGGAACCCGACGCGCACGACGAAGGCGACCGCGCCGGGGAACGAGCCGCAGTCGAACGTCTTGGAGATCTCCGCGCCGGCTCGCGACCAGCCCGGCAGACCTTCGAGCGCGGACCCGATCTCGATCTCCGAGAGCAACGGCATCGACGGCATGCGCTCCCTATTCAACCCCAACCCCGGTCATGGGCCACACTCGCGCGGTGCCCATGGACCTGCCCGACGCCGAAGCGCCTGTCGAGGTCGATCTCGACCGCACGCACGGCCTCACGCTGCGCTGGGCGGACGGCACCGAGTCGTTCTTCGAGCTCGAGGAGCTCCGCCGCAACTGCCCCTGCGCCGAGTGCCGGGGTCTGCGGGAGCAAGGACAGACAGTCGGACCGCACCCGCGGTCGCTGGTGAAGCTCGCGGCGGTCGACGCCGCGCTCGTCGGTGCGTGGGGACTCTCCATCACGTGGAACGACGGGCATTCCACCGGCATCTACGCGTGGAGCATCCTGCGGGCGTGGCGCGAGGGCCCTGCGGGCGGGACCCGGGAGTGATCAGGCGCTGATGCGCTCGCTCCACCGGAACCGGTGGTGCACCAGCGCGCGCACGACGGCGCCGGGTTGCGGACGGGCGAAGTAATAGCCCTGCCCGAGGTCGCACCCGAGCGTCCGGAGCGTGTACAGCTGCAGATCGGTCTCGATCCCCTCGGCGGTGACCGCGAGGTCGAGGGTGTGGCCGAGGCCGACCACCGCCGACACGATCGCCGCGTCCTCGGGCCGGCGGCCGAGCCCCGCGATCAGCGAACGATCGATCTTCAACGTGTGGGCGGAGAACTCGGTCAGGTGCGCGAGCGACGACTGTCCGGTGCCGAAGTCGTCGATACCGATGCGCACGCCCTTCTCGGCCAGGCAGGGAAGGACGTCGCACGCGACGTCGCGGTGCGCGACCAGCACGGCTTCGTTCAGTTCGAGCGTCAGCAGCGCGGGGTCGAGACGAGTCGACGCCAGCACGGTCTCGACGGTCGACACGAGGTCGGGGTCGTTCAACTGCCGGGCCGACAGGTTCACCGCGATCGAGAGCGGCGGCTCTTCGGGCCGTTCCGCGCACCAGCGCGCGGTCTGGGAGCACGCCTCGTGCAGCACCCACGAGCCGATCGGGACGATGAGCCCGGTCTCCTCCGCGATCTCGAGGAAGTCCGCGGGCGCGAGCAGACCCAGGTCGGGATGCTCCCATCGGACGAGTGCTTCGAGCCCGACCATCTCGGACCGCTCGAACGCGACGAGCGGTTGGTAGTGGACGCGGAACTCGCCCCGCACGAGCGCGCGCCGCAGCGAGCTCTCGATCTCGAGCCGGCGGACGGCTTGGTTGCGCATCGCGTCGTCGAAGATCTCGACCCGGCCCCGGCCGAGCTCCTTGGCCGCGAACACCGCGACGTCCGCGTCGCGGAGCAGCCGCGCCGGCGTGTCGTCCGCGCCTTCGGACACGATCACGCCGACGCTCGCGTCGAGGAACACCTCGTCGTCGCGTAGCGCGAACGGCTGGTCGAAGACCGCCCGCAGTCGCCGGGCGAGCGAGATCACGTCCTCGACCTTGCCGACGTTGTGGCAAACGACCGCGAGCTCGTCACCGCCGAGCCGGGCGAGCCGGTCGCCCGAACGCAGCACGCGCGCGAGCCGGGCCGCCGCGCTCGTGAGCAGCTCGTCGCCGGCTTCGAGGCCGAGGCTGTCGTTCACGATCTTGAAGTGATCGATGTCGAGAAGCACGAGACCCACCTGGGTGCCGCGGGCGCGCGACGCGAGCGCGGCCTGAAGCCACTCGACGAGCATCACCCGGTTCGGCAGCTCGGTGAGCGGGTCGTGGCGAGTGCGGTGCGCGAGCTCGGCTTCGATGCGCCGGTGCTCGCTGACGTCGTAGGCCGCGCCGACGAGCTGCACGCACGCGCCGTGCCCGTCGAGGATCGGAGCAACGTCGACTGCGACGCGACGCGCGGGAGCGGTGCCCCACTCCGCTTCGAACGCGACGGCGCGCATCTCGCGGGCGGCAGCCGCGAACCCGCGTACGTGCGCCACGAGCGCGTTGGCGGGGACGACCTGGCTGAGATCGCCGACGGCGTCCTGGTCGCCGAGCAGCCGGGAGTACGACGGGTTGGCGTAGATGAACCGGAAGCGGTCGTCGCCGTCGACGGCGACCGCGAACGCCGGATGCGGCAGCAGGTCGAGCAGCGTCGTGTCAGCCGCGGGCAGCACGCCGGACGCGCCGCCTGCAACCGCGAGCCGTACGGCGCCCTGCGTCTCGTCGCTGCCCGTGCCGTTCGGCTGCCACCCTGCCATGCCACTGCTCCCCGAAGCCCACCTGATTGTCGGCACGCATCGCGCCGACCTGAACGCGAACCGGGCAAAGGTCGCGCGGCGAGCAGCGGTGGGAGCCGGAGCAAGCCGGCCGACGTCCTGAGCGCGATGCGGGCCCGGAATCGGGCCCGGAGCGCAGGCGACAGAGCATTATCGTGAGCGGATGACCTGTCCGGCATGCGGCGCGCCGGTCGCCGACGGAGCGCGCTTCTGCTCGGAATGCGGACAACGCCTCGTCGCCCCGGTCGACGAGCGGCGCCTCGTCACCGTGCTGATGGCGGACCTGGTCGGATTCACCGCGCTGTCCGCGGCGAGCGATCCGGAACACGTGAAGCGCCTCGTCGACGCCTGCTTCGAGGGGCTCGTGTCCGACATCGTCGACTTCGGCGGTCGGCTCGACAAGATCGTGGGCGACGAGATCATCGCATTGTTCGGCGCGCCGGTCGCCCACGAGGACGACGCTGAGCGCGCGGTGCGGGCGGCCCTGCGGATGCACGACACGCTCACCGCGCTCGCGCCCGGCCTCGGCATCGCCGTCGAGATGCGCGTGGGCGTCAACACCGGCGAGGTGCTCGTCGGCGCGATGCGGGCCGGCGGCGACCCCACGGTGATGGGCGACGTCGTCAACACCGCGCAGCGTCTCGAGAAGCTCGCGAATCCCGGCGAGGTCATCGTCGGCCCGGCCACGTACGCCGCCACGCGAGCATCGATCCTCTACGAAGAGCTCGGGCCTCAGGGTCTGCGGGGCCGCGAGGAGCCTGTCGACGCGTACCGGGCGATCGAGGCACCGCAACCACCGGGGCGGCGGCGCGTGCGCGAGCAGATGCCGCTCGTCGGGCGCGACGCGGAGATCGCGGCACTCGAACAGGTCGTGGCGATGGCGGCGCGCCGGCGGCGCGCGCATCTCGTGCTGCTGTCGGGCGAGGCGGGTGTCGGCAAGTCGCGCCTCGCGAGCGAGCTCGGACTCCGAGCCGCGCGCGACCACGGCGCCGAGGTCCTCACCGGGCAATGCGTGCCGTACGGCGACGCGAACGTCTTCGTCGCAGTTGCGGAAGCGCTCCGGCGCGCGTTCGACGGCAGCACCGCCGACGATGCCGCCGAGCGCGAGCTGCGCGAGCGCGTGTCGGAGCGCGTGAGCCACCTCCTCGAGATGCCGGCCGACGCCCCGGAGTGCGACCGGATGATCGAAGGGCTCCTCCACCTCATCGAGGGAACGACCCGACCCGGCGTCGACCCCACCCGCGCGCGTGACGACGCGCTGCGTTCCACCATCGCGTACTTCGAAGCGATCGCGAGCGCTCGGCCGATCGTGCTCACGCTCTCCGACCTGCACTGGGCGAGTGACGAAGCGCTCGATCTGTGCAACCGCATGCTCGCCCGGCTGCACAACCTGCCGTTCGTGCTCGTCATCACGACGCGGCCGGGTCTCGACGAACGCTGGATTCCCGCGTCGGGCAAGCACAACGAGATGGGACTGCACCTCGATCCCCTCGACCCGGATTCGACGGCCGAGCTCATCCGGGCCTTGTTGTGCGGCGACGCCGACGACGAAACCGTCGAATTCCTGCTCGAACGCAGCGGCGGCAACCCGTTCTTCGTCGAAGAGCTCGCGTCGTTCGTGCAGGACCAGCGCGAGAGCGAACGACTCCACGAATTGCCCGCGACGCTCCATGGGCTCGTCGCGGCGCGTCTCGACTCGCTCGCTGCCGCCGAGCGTTCCCTGCTCGAGGACTGCGCCGTCGTCGGCGGCAACGGTTCGATCGCGGCTGTGCTCGCGCTCGCGGCCCGACCGGATGCCCGGCGCCTGCTCGATGGTCTCGCGGAACGCGACTTCATCCTGATGGAGCACGACGACTACCACTTCAAGTCCGAGCTCATCCGCGAGATCGCGTACGGCACGCTCACCAAGGCCGAGCGCGCCCGCCGTCACGCGCTCGTCGCGCCCGTCGTCGCGGCCCGGGGCGAGCAAGCGGCCGACCAGGCCGCACACCATCTCGCGACCGCGGCCGAGCTCGTCGACGAGCTCGGCCCGGTCGACGGCGTGCCGGCCGATATCCGCGCCCGGGCGATCGAAGCGCTGATGTTCGCGGCCGAACGCGACGAATCGGTCGAGTCGTGGCTCGTCAGCGAGCGGCATTATGACCGTGCCCTCGCGCTCGTCGATTCCGAGAACTCCGAAACCCGTCGCTCCGCATTGCTCGGTCGGGCGCGCGCCCGCGTCAATCGCCGCGTGCTCGACGACGCCCGCAGCGACACGCTCGCCGCGCTCGCGCTCGCCCGTTCCGCCGACGACCGGCGCCACGAGGCGCTGGCCCTGACGCTGCTCGGCGAGAGCGAGGCCGCGAGCGGCGCGTACGACGTGGCCGAGGAGACGTTCGGCGCCGCGCTCGTGCTCTGGCGCGAGCAGGCCGACGAGTCCGGCGCGGCCAACGTGCTGCGCGGGCTCGGCATGACGCACCTCTTCCGCGGTGACCTCGTGCAAGCGGAGCGGTTCGTGTCCGAAGCGCTGGCGTCGTTCCGCACGAGCGGCAACCAGCGTGGCGCGGCGTGGGCGCTGCAGAACCTCGCCTGGATCTCGTTCTCGCACGGCAACGTCGCCCGGGCCGAGAGCCGGCTCGAGGAATCGGCCGATCTGTTCGGCGAGCTCGGTGACTGGGGCGGACTCAGCTGGGCGTACGGGCTCCTCGCGTTCGTGCGCTACAACCAGGGTCGTCTCGAGGAAGCGGCAGCCATCGCCGAGCACATCTCGATCGAGGGTCGCGAGACCGGCAACCGCTGGGCAGTCGGGATGATGGACGTGTTGCTCGCAAACGTGGCGCTGTGGTCCGGTCGTACGCGCGAGTGCCTCGAACGCGGGAATGAGGCCGTCGAGCTGTTCCGCGAGATCGGCGACCGCTGGGGCGAGGTGATGGCGACGTCGTCAGTGGTGCGCGCGCTGGCTGAGCTCGGTGAGAACGACGAATACGACGCGGTGCTCGGCCGCTATCGCGAAGTCGCGCGGACGATGCCCGACGAGGGAATGCGACGAATCCCGTCGATCCTCGAAGCCGCGGTGCAGCTGCAGCGCGGTCACGCGGCGGAGGCCATCCATGCGCTCGACGAGGTGGACCAGAGTGATCCCACCGAGCTCGGCGCGCCGGATGCGTTCGCGGCGCTCGGCCTCGCGCGATTGCAGCTCGGCGACGTCGGTGGCGCGATCGAGGCGCTCGAAGGCGCCTACGAGGCGTCGAGTGACGACGGTCCGCGCCTCGCGGTGGGTTGCCGCCTCGCGCTCGCCTACGCGGTCGCCCGTCGTTGCGACGACGCGCGCGCTGTGCTCAACGACATGAACGGCCGCAGCGGCGGCACGTACGCCGACCGGATGATCGCGTTGTGGGCCGAAGCGCTCGTGCACGTCTTGACGGGAAGCGGCGACGGCCGCGGGAGCGTCGATGCCGCGCAGGCGATCGCCATCGCCACGGACGCCCGCCTCGAGCATGCCATCGCCGCACTCGTCCGTTCGTACGTCCTCGCCGCGCTGGGTGCGGAGGAGGCAGCCGATGCGCGCGAGGACGCCGAGCGTCAGCTCGAGTCCATCCAGGTGACGGGCGACGGATGGCGGACGATGTTCGACGTCGCGCTCGACGGGGTAGGGAGTGGCTCTCGATGACGCAGGTCTCCGACCGTTACCGGCACTTGTCCGACGCGTTCTCCGCGAAGATCGCCGCGGTACCCGCCGCACGCTGGGACGCGCCCACTCCCTGTCCCGACTGGAACGTCCGCCGACTCGTCGGGCACGTCATCGACTCGCAGGGAGTGATCTTGAGCCTCGCCGGCGGGACCATGGGCGAACTCCCGTCGGTCGACGACGATCCGCGGGGAGCGTTCGACGCCGCGCGCGCCGTCGTGCAAGACGCGCTCGACGACCCGGACGTCGCGAACAAGGAATTCGACGGACAGATGGGCCGGATGACGCTCGCGCAGGCGGTCGACCGTTTCCTCTGCACCGACCTCGTCGTGCACGGCTGGGATCTCGCGCACGCGGCCGGCCTCGACGACCGCATCCCGGTCGACGAGATCGAACGGGTCCGGGGCACGGCCGAGTCCTTCGGCGACGCCATGCGATCCCCGCGCGCGTTCGGCCCCGCGGTGGACGCCGCGGCCGACGCCGACGAGCAGGCCCGCCTGCTCGCGTACCTCGGCCGCCGCGCGTAGCGCGCGGACCCCCCGCCGGTTCAGCCGGCGGGTTCGAGGAGGACGAGCGGGATCTCGCGCTCGGTCTTCGACTGATAGCCGGCGTAATTCGCGTGATCGGCGACGACCAGCGGCCAGAGGCGCGCGCGTTCGGCGGCGTCGGCGACGCGGGCGCGCATCGCCCGCTTCGCTCCGCCTTGGTACGCGACTTCGACGTCGGGGTTGGCGCGCAGGTTCAAGAACCAGTCCGGGTTCTTGTCGTCGCCGCCGCGCGAGGCGACGACCACGATCGTCGATCCTTCCTGGATCGGAGACGTCAGCATCACGGATCGCTTGTTCCCCGACTTGCGGCCGGTCGTCGTGAGCTCGAGCACTGGCATCTTCGACAGGCGTCCGCCGATCCGGCCGCCGCTCACCCTCACCAAGGTCTGATGCAGTCCGTTGATCGTCTTGAACGCGAAGTCGCTCGGCACGGGGCGAACCTAGACCACCTCGCCGGCTCCTGCGACGAATGGGCACGCGCGCAGCCGGTCGAGCACCTCGTCACACGCCCGGCCGTCGCCGAACGTCGGTGCCCCGCGGGGAACATCGCCGGACGCGACCGCATCGCGGACCACCGCCGCGTAGCGGCGCATCGGGACGAGGTGCGCGTCCGGAGCCGCGGCCTCGTCCTCCTCGATGACGTCGCGGGAGCCGTCGGAGCGCCGCAGCGTGATCCGGTTGTCGCCGGAGAGCTCCGCGACCGCGTCGGAGCCGAAGATCGTGAACCGGGGCCGGAGATTCGCTACCGCCGCGAAGCCGCTGTCGATCACGACCGTCACTTCATTGGAGAGCCGCACGATCGCACTGAAGCCGTCCTCGGCGGTGCAACGTCGATACGCGCCGGAATCGTCGGGGCGCTCCGGCACGTCGACACGCAGACGGGCGGAGACGTCCACGACCTCGGCACCGAACATCCAACGCAAACCGTCGATCGCGTGCGAACCCCACGCCCCGATCCAGCCACCACCGTCTTCGCGCGAGAACAGCCAGCCGTACGGACGCAACGGGATTCGGGTTCCGGCCGACAAGTGGACGATCTGTACCCGCTCGATCGCACCGAGCGCACCGTCCTGCACCAACTCGCGCAGACGGTGTCGGGCGGGCGCGTAACGGAACTCGAAGTTGCACAGCGCGACGACGCCCGCGTCGGCGGCCTCGGTTTCGAGCGCACGCGCTTGGTCGGCTCCGGGCATGAACGGCTTGTCGCAGAGCACCGCCTTGCCGGATTCCAGAGCCATCCGTACGTGCGGCGCGTGCAGGAAAGGTGGCGAGTGGACGCTGACCAGATCCACGTCGCCGCGTCGAATCAGGGCGCGCACGGAAGCTTCGTCGCGCGCCGAGACGACATCGGCCACATCGCAGCCCGGTGTCTCCGCGAAGACCGGCGCCACCACCCGCCGGCCGAACCCGGAGCCGATGACGGCAACTTTCATCGCGACGCGTCGTCTCCGCGCCCCGCTCGCCTACGGTCCCGGCGCTGCGCACTCATTCCCCCAGCACCTCCGGGGTGTCTTCTCGCACGGGCAGGTGGAAACGGTGCAGCCCGGCGTGCGTCGCGGGCCCGATGCTGAACGCGAGCACGATGGTGCCGACACCGACGTGTCCTCCGAGCACGAAACCGGCGACGAGCACGCTGCACTCGAGCGCGGTGCGCACGGTCCAGATGCGGTGGCCCCGGAGCGCAATCGCGGTCATCAGGCCGTCGCGCGGGCCGGGGCCGAGTCCGGAACCGATGTACAAGCCGCCGCCCACCCCGAACATGACGACTGAGCCGACAAGCATCGGGATTCGCACCGAGAGCGCATGCTGTTCGGGAATCAGGTACAGGCCGAGGTTGGCGATGAAACCTACCGACAGGGTGTTCAGCACCGTGCCGAGGCCGACTCGTTGGTGCAACGGGATCCACGCCAGCAGTACCACGATGCCGACGAGCACCACCACGAGACCGAACGACAACCCGGTCGCGTGCGCGATTCCCTGATGGAAGACGTCCCACGGCGAGACGCCGAGGTTGGCGCGCACCGACACCGCGATGGCGAACCCGAGAACGAACAGACCGACGACGAGCGGCGGGAGCCGGCGGGCGAGCTCGCGGCGGCTCGGGAACGCGAGTACCTGCGCATAGCGCGCGTCCCCGGCCGGCGTCGCGGTCATGGCGCGAGGCGCGCCGACGACGCGTCGTCGAGAAAAAGCACCGCGTTCGGCTGCCGCCGGAGCACCGACGCCGGGCACGCCGTCGACACCGGGCCGTACAACGCGGCGTGCACCGGGTCGGCCTTGCGCGCTTCGGGCACGATCACGAGCACCCGGCCGGCGCGCAGGATCGCGGGAATCGTGACCGTCAAGGCGTGCGTGGGCACTTCGTCGAGGGACGCGAAGTGGCCCTCACCGACTTGTTGGCGCCGCGAGGCAGGCTCGAGCCCGACGATCTTCACGTCGAGCGGGTCGTCGAAGTCGGCGACCGGCGGATCGTTGAACGCCAGGTGGCCGTTCTCGCCGATTCCCGCGCAACAAACGTCGAGGGGATGCGTCCGCAACAGACCTGCGTACCGGTCGGCCTCGGCCTGCGGGTCGGGCGCGTCGCCCGTGAGGTAATGAAACTCCATGAACGGCGCCCGGGCCGCGACGCGCTCGCGCATGTAACGCTGGAACGAGGCCGAGTGCGCCGGCGGGAGCCCGACGTACTCGTCCATGTGGAAGCCACGCACGCGCGCCCAGTCGACGCCATCGATGCGCATCAGCTCGTCGAGGAACGCGAGCTGCGAGTTGCCGGTTGCGAGCATGACGTTCGCCTCACCCCGGGCGTCGATCGCCGAGTGCAAGGCGGCAGCACAGACCTCGGCCGCGTCACGCGCCATCTCCGCGGTGTCCCCGCCGACGCGCACTGCGAGCGCGTCGAACCGGCGTTCGTCGATCACGCGAACTGTGGCAGCCACCGCGCGGTCGCGGCGAGCATCTCGGCGGTCATCATCTCGACATGATCGAAGTCGATGCGGCCGGCCAGCGGATCGAGCAGCATCGCTTCGACGACCTGGTCGCGCCGCCCGGAGAGCGCGGCTTGGACCGTGCGTTCCTGCGACGCCGCGATCCGCCGCAGCCATTCGGCGAGAAGCGGCGGGAGTCGCGGTTCGTCGCGGGGATTGAGGCCCTTGCCGTCGGCGATGCACATGGCCTCGACCACGACGTCCGCCGGGAGGTCGGGTGCCTGGCCGCGATTCGGCAGGTTCAACGGAAAGGCATGCGGCTCGTCGCGTATGAAGGCGTCGATCATGGGCGCGACCATCTCGCCCGACGGCATCCGCGACACCTCGTCCGATGCGCGCATCGCCGCGAGCGTGTCCTTGTGCCCGCCCGCGTCACGTTCGCGGTCGGCGATCGTGGTGAGCGCGACGTTCCAACGCTTGCCCCAATCGGACTCCTCGGTGAGGAAGCCCGGGAAGAACTCGACGAGATGGCGATCGCCGGCGCCGGGGAGCACGCCGTAGCGCTCGAACAAGGCGAACTTGACCATGTGATGGTCGATGATGTCGCGCTTGCGGATACCGCCCGCGAACGCCGCTGCCTCGGCGGGGACGCCGGGCGGAAGTTTCACGGTTTGTTCGCCGAGGCCGTCGGGGTCGGCGACGAGCGCACGAAGCTGCTCGAAACGGTCCTCACCGCCCACGCGCAACGACGTGAAGATCGGGAGGTGGTTCACCCCGACGAGCTCGAACTCGAGATCGAGGAAGTTGCAGTCGAGGAGGAGCGAGAGCGCGAACTGCGCGCCCGCGATCTCGTGACACAAGCCGACGGTGCGAACACCCGTCTCGTGCGTCATCGCCCGGCACAGCGTGGTCATCGGGTTCGTGATGTTCAACATCCACGCGTCGGGACAGAGCTCCTCCATGTCGCGCGCGATGCCGACGAGCACCGGGATGTTGCGCAGTGCGCGCATGATCCCGCCCGGGCCCACGGAGTCGCCGACCGACTGCTTGATCCCATGGCGCTCAGGTATCTCGAGATCGTGGCGCATGCTCGCGAAACCGCCGGTCGAGATCGTGACCACGACGTAGTCGGCGCCCGAGAGCGCTTCGCGCTGATCGGTGGTGGTCGTGACGGACAAGCCGAGCCCGCGCACGCCTGCGACGTGGCGGACGAAGTCGGCCATCGGTTCGAGCGGTTCGGCGTCGATGTCCTCGAGAACGATCTCGGCCTCGGCGAGCGCGGGCGTATTGGCGATGTCGACGAGCAGCTTCGGGACCCACTGATAGCTGCCGCCGCCGATGATCACGATCCGCGGTGCCATGTTTCTCCGCTCTCCACGCCGGCTGATCCTACGCGTCGAACTGCGGCAGCCACCGGGCGGTCGCGGACAGCATCTCGCCGGTCATCTCGACGATCTCCTCGTACGGAAGCTGCGCCGCGATCGGATCGGCGAGCATCGTTTCGAGCACAAGCTCACGGTCGCCCGCGATCGCCGCCTCGACCGTCCATTCCTGTACGACGTTGATGCGCCGCAGGAACTCGCCCAGGATCCCCGGCACCGTCGTCTTGTCGCGCCCGCGCACACCGGCGTCGTCCGACACGCCCATGATCTCGACGACCGCGCCTGCATCGAGGTTCGTGACGTTGCCCTCGTTCGGGAGGTTCACCGGAAGGCGCTGCGGACGGCCGGAGACCATGCCGTCGAGCAGCTGCGCGACGAGCTCGCCCGACGGGATGCGCGTGACCTCGGACGCGTCGCGCATCTCCTCGTAGTACTCGACGTCTTCGGCCGCGTCGCGCCGGTGCCCGGGCATGCCGTAATGGTGAACTCGCCAATCGGCTCCGTAGTCGTTGTTCGCGACCACGAAGCTCGGCATGAACTCGACCGAGTGATGGTCGCCGGAGCCGACGAGCACGCCGAACCGGCGGAACAGCTCGAACCGCACACGGTTGTTCTCGATGACGTCGAGCTTCGTCCAGTAGTCGGTGGGCGAGACCTTGACCCATCCGGCCCGCTCCGGCGGATCCATCCAGATGGGCTCCGTCGCCATGCGTTCCGGGTCGTTCAACAACGCATGGAGGCGCACGAAGCCGTCCTCGTCGTCGCCGACGCGCAGCGACGTCGCGAGCGGGTAGTGGTTGACCCCGCCGAGGATCGGGTCGACCTCGTTCATCCCGGAATCGAACAAGAGGCTGAGGATCCACGAGCAGCCGACCCACTCGTTGCAGAGACCGACGGTCTGCACGTTCGTCTCGCGCGTGACCGACCGGCACAGCGCGGTCAGCGGGTTGGTCACGTTCACGAGCCACGCCCGCGGCGCGACCGCTTCGAGGTCGCGCGCGATGTCGAGCAACACCGGAATGCTGCGCAGGGCGCGCATGATGCCGCCGGGTCCGACGCTGTCCCCGATCGGCTGGCGGATGCCGTGCCGTTGCGGGATCTCGATGTCGTGCTGCATCGAGTCGAATCCGCCGACGGAGAACGCGGTGATGACGAAGTCGGCGCCTGTGAGCGCGCGCCGGCGACCGGCCTCGGCTTCGACCGTCATCCCGATGCCCCGGCGCGCCGCGATCGCTTCTCCCAGCTCGCGCATGACGTGCATGCGTTCCGCATCGAGGTCGTGCAGCACGACGTGGGCGTCGGAGAGCGACGGCGTGTTCGCGAAGTCGGCGAGCAGCCGCGGCGCCCAGTGATAGCTCCCTCCGCCGACGACCGTGATGTTCGCAGTCACGTGCACACTCCTCTGCTGTGGTTCACCGCGTGAGCGAGACCTCGACCTCGATCTCGACCGCGCCGCCGCGTGGCAGCGCGGCGACGCCGATTGCCGACCGAGAGTGACGCCCCGCCGGTCCGAAGACGTCGTGGAGCAGGCGGCTTGCACCGTCGACGACCGAAGGCTGCTGGTCGAACCGTGGCACCGACGCGACGAAGCCGAGGACGGTCAGGACGCGGTTGACGCGGTCGAGCGTCCCGAGCTCGGCGCGCAACACTGACAGCGCGTTCAGCGCGCACCAGCGCGCGGCTTCGGCGCCCTGGTCGACGGACAGGTCGTCGCCGAGCACGCCGGGATGCACGAGTTTCCCGTCGTGGTCGCGCGGCAGCTGTCCGGACGTGCGTGCCCGGTCACCGAACACGACGACCGCGTCGAGCGGATCGTGCGGCGGATACGGCCCCGGCAGCGTCAAGCCGAGCTCGAGCAGGCGATCGTCAATGCTCACAGCCACCTCTCCAGGAATTCGGCGACGCAGGCGCCGTGCCAGCGGTGTCCCCCTTCGAACACGTCGTGGACCAGCGCGTCGGGCCCCGCCGGCTCGCGCTCGTACAACGGCCGCAGTCGGGCAACGGTCTCGCGCGCGGCGCCGACCGGGAAGATGTCGTCTTCGGTTCCCGTCTCGACCAACATCGGCCGCGGCGCGACGAGGGCGGCCACGTCGACGTGTTCGAGCTCGTTCGGGATCGCGGCGAAGACCTGCGAGCCGCACATGTTCCACGGAACCGTGTGCGCGGCCTTCCATGACGAGAGGTATCCGGAGACGACGCACGCGCGCACGCGCGGATC
>Ga0335085_10001518_pt1 | contig 48363 bp, 36 predicted proteins | sample Lox_Sample_45_FD_206712 | JGI IMG/M metagenome (GOLD analysis project Ga0335085, IMG submission 206712) | Soil microbial communities from Loxahatchee National Wildlife Refuge, Florida, United States - Lox_Sample_4.5 | ecosystem: Environmental > Terrestrial > Soil > Wetlands | place: USA...
CGCGGCTCGACCAGGCTATCGAGCGCGCCTGGACCGAAGACATCTACACCGACGAGATCAATCCTCCCGTTTCCTCCATCTTCCGAACCACCCACAAACGCCGACACTGAACCTCCTGTCAACACGGTGAAACCCGTACGCTTACGATCGCCCTGCGTTGACCTTTACTTCTATCCCACCTACCATTTCCGCTAATGGCTCAAGACTCCCAACTGATCTCGCAGACAATCTCGCATTACCGCGTCATCGAGAAACTCGGAGGCGGCGGCATGGGAGTGGTCTACAAAGCCGAAGACACCGAGCTTGGGAGGTTCGTTGCGGTGAAATTTCTGCCTGAAGAACTAGCCCAAGACCCGCAGGCGCTCGAACGTTTTCGCCGCGAGGCGCGAGCGGCGTCTGCCTTGAATCATCCCAACATCTGCACGATCTACGAAATCGGAAAGCACGATGGTCATCCATTCATCGTCATGGAATTTCTGGAAGGGATGACTCTGAAACACCGTATTGGCGGGAAACCTTTAGAGATGGAGACCGTGGTCGATTTTAGTATCCAGATCACGGATGCCTTGGACGCGGCACACTCGAAAGGAATCGTTCATCGAGACATCAAGCCGGGAAACATCTTCGTTACGAATAGGGGTCAAGCGAAGATTCTCGATTTTGGACTCGCCAAGATGACGGAGCCAGTCGGCGTTGCCATGAGCGCTCCGACAATGGACGTGCCAGAGCACCTAACAAGTCCGGGGTCAGTGCTGGGGACAGTAGCATACATGTCTCCAGAGCAAGTCAGGGGCAAGGAATTAGACGCTCGCACCGACCTATTTTCGTTCGGGGCAGTCTTATACGAGATGGCGACAGGGGTGCCGGCGTTTCGGGGCGACACCACAGGTGTGATCTTCGACTCCATCCTGAGCCGTGCGGTCACAGTATGTTGAGACTTGGCAGTACCGACCTGATCTCAGCTTCGTGCCCGCCGCTTCAGGAAGATAGGTTCGCGTTCCCTGTGCTGGTCGCCACGTTGCGCTCAAGTTCCTGCCAGACGAACTCACCCACGACCTCGGAAGCCCTAAGTAAATCATCCCATGGTAAACTTTGCCCCAACATGGCGGGGTGAACGATGACATTTGTTCGTTCAATGGGGCGTTGGACGATGACTGCCCTCGTCATCAATTGCATCATTGGTGGCGGGATATTTGGTTTGCCCGGTGAGCTCACGCGGCTGCTCGGACGAGCCAGCCCGTTCGCCATGATCTTCGCCGCGCTGGGAATGGCGTTAATCTTGGCATGCTTCGCCGAGGTTGCTTCCCAGTTCTCCGAGCCCGGTGGAGCTTACCTCTACGTTCGTACCACATTCGGCAGCTTCGCCGGGATGCAGATTGGCTGGTTCGACTTGCTGAACGTCGTCGGTACGGTCGCCGCCCTCGCCACTCTCTTCGTGGACTACCTCGCGCCGTTCTTTCCCGGTGCGCTTAACAGTTGGAATCGCGCTCTGGTGATGGCAATCCTGATTGCGGTTCCTGCGGCAGCGAACTATCGCGGAGTTCGTAGCGGTGCCAACCTGAGTAGTCTGATGACGCTCGCCAAGTTGTTGCCGCTCGCATTGCTGGTTCTAGTCGGAGTGACGCACTTCTCACGGCAGCCGCAGCTTATACAGCTTTCCGAGATCACCTCTCCCGGGATGTCGAATTGGGTGCGTGCGCTGGCGTTCCTGCTATGGGCTTTTGGCGGATGGGAGGATTCAGTCCTCCCAACAGGGGAAGTCAGAGAGCCACGCCGAACCATTCCATTTGGTCTGGGGATGGGTCTGCTGGCGTGCGCCGTGATCTACATGCTGCTACAGTTCATCGTCGTGGCGACAATCGGTACGAGAACAACCGATGCACCGCTTACAGTGACGGCATCAGTTTTGCTCGGACGCAGCGGAGCGGCATTCGTCGCAATCGCCGCTCTGGTTTCGATCTATGGTTGGATTTCAGCCGCCATGCTGTACGCTCCCCGACTCACCTACTCACTGGCAGCGCAGGGCGAGTTTCCCGCTGTGTTTGCGAGGCTGCACCCGAAATTTCAAACACCCGCAGCCGCCATCCTGCTGTATGCGCTCACTGCGTGGGTGCTTGCGGCGAGCGGTACCTTCCTTTGGCTGGTCGCAGTCACTGCCGGTACGATGATGGTTGTTTATGCGGCGGTCTGCGCCTCCCTTATCCGCTTGCGAAAGCGTCGTCCGAATGCGGACGCCTTCAGAGTTCCGTTCGGTCGGGTACTCAGTGTTATTGGGATCGCAATCGCCGTAGGGCTGATGACCGGACTCAAGCGCAGCCAGCTTCTCATGATGTGCGTTACCGCAGCGATCGCCGCATCCAATTGGCTGTGGGCGAAGCGTCGTCGCTTGGGCTTGGAAGCGAAAGCATCAGCGGTGACGGCTCCTCTGTCGCTTCCTTAGTCGAGTCTCAGAATCAGAGTGGGAGGTCGGGATGATTGCTCGGCAGTGGGTTGGTGAAACACTGGAATCAGACGCCGATACTTACGGCAAGTATTTGGAAAAAACTGGTATCAAAGAAATCAAGGCTATTAAAGGTACGATTCAGTTCTTAGACAGGAGGGCACCATGAATCGAGAACGGGCGCTGAAGATTGTTTTGGTGTTGGTGGGATTGATCTTCTTATTTGGTGTCTACCCGCTGATGATGTTTCTGTGGTCGAGCGGGTGGCGATGGCAGCCGAACCAGCCGGAATACGAGCAGATGATCCTTGGGGTCTATGCCACGCTTGGGGTTTTCCTGCTGCTCGCGTCGCGCAATCCGTCCGAGAACCGCAGCCTCATCGCCTTCACGGCGTGGTCGAGCCTCGTTCACGCCGCTATCATGGCTGTTCAGGCATTTCAGCATGCGAACGAACGCGGACATCTGCTGGGCGACATACCTGCACTCGCTATTGTCGGTGTCGCCCTCCTCGTGCTCGCGCCAGCAAAGCAATCGGCGTAGGGGGCAGACCGTCATACGCAAGAAGTGCCAAGCAGGTTCGGCAACACCTCCCCTGCTTTTCCCAAATGACATTCGGTGAACGCTGATGCGTTCGCGGGTTCTTCCGCTCCCACATAGATCGTTCGCGCACGACCGCCGACTTGAGCGACAAAGCTCGCGGCTGGTTCGACCACGCCCGACGTGCCCACAGCCATGAAGACCGTGCATTCGTCTAGTGCGTGGAAGATGCGATCCAAATCGAGCGGCACTTCGCCGAACCAACAGATATGTGGGCGAATCCTACCGCCGCATTCGCACCGGGGAATCCCCGCAGAAGGATCGTACATGCTCGTGTCGTGAAATGGGGGTCGGGTACATCTATCACAGCGGCTTTTGAAAAGCTCGCCGTGCATATGGACGACGCGAATCGACCCTGCCTGCTCGTGGAGGTCGTCCACGTTCTGGGTGCAGAGGAACAAGCGATCCTGTAATTTCTGTTCGAGCTTAGCCAGCGCTGAGTGCGCTGGATTCGGCTTGGCTTCCGCCGCGACCCGCCGACGCATGGAATAGAACTCCCATACCAGCCGAGGATCACGAGTCCAAGCATGGGGCGATGCGACCTCTTCGATTCGGTAGTTGCGCCAAAGCCCGCCCGCGCCACGGAACGTCGGTATCCCGCTTTCGGCACTTACGCCCGCCCCGGTGAGGACGAAGACTCGATCATGGGGAGAGATGGCGAGCACGGATCAAGTGTATCTTCATCCGGTTCGGAACCCGTGGTGCGCGGATGGCACGGGGTCTCAGCATGGTCTGGCGGCTTGCTTTGGGGTGAACATGCGTTCACAAATCAGGCATCGCCGCATGCTTCGGACAACGACAAAGACTCTGCCCACGCATCCCGGCTGGCTGTTTTTCATTGGGCAGCGCCCGCCGCGCTGGATTGCTCCGGCGTGCTCCCAGCTAGCGTGGGAACGGAAGTGTCTGAGGTCGCCTCTTTCATGAGCCTGCAAACCGACGCCCGCGAGATGCAGTGCTTCTTAGCAACTTTCAGGGACACAAAAAACTCCCTACCGTTTCCCACCAAAAAAGTCGGCGGGAGGACGTCAGATCGGACTTAACTTGACGACGATTGACCTCAAGTTACGCAAAAGACTGCATCTTGCTGATGGCAAAGGCTGTGGAAAACCCCAAACCGAAAATCCACCCCCCGCAACCAACGGGATTGGTGACCAAAAAGGTCGCTAATCCCTTCAGTCTTTTATGGGTTGTAAGCAGCGTTAATCACAGACTTCTCTCCTAATTGACGCTCTCAGATTGATCTTCAACCCCAGTTTTGAGCACAGTTGAGCACAACTCACCGAAGAAAGCCTCTTCCAGCTTCTTCATTGACTCCACTTCGGAATCGGGTTGCGCAACTGCGAGGTTGAGCATCTTCTGCAAGAGCACATACAGGTTCAGCAACGATTTTGGCTTGAGTCCGACCGCAGACAACTTCTTGAAGAAGTCCATGATCTGGACAGGACTGATTTCGGAAAGCCGAATCGTGCCGAACGTTGGCAGGAGGTGCATTCTCACGTTGGAGCGGTGAGAGGCTTGGGTTGAGGGTTTTAGGTTCTGAGAAATGTACGTCTCCCAATGGCTGGATACAAAGTCCGAGAAACTGATTTCAACAGGAAGCCTTAGGCCCCTGTTGACCTCCCGAAGGCGTTCGGCGAGGATTCGCTCCGCGTCTTTGCGTCTCGGGGAGTTTACAGTTTCAGCTTTGTGTCGCCACTTTCCATCTGTTGAACGAACCCGATAACGGATAACGTGGACCGTGCCACGCTCTGTCACTCGGGAAAAAACATACCGAGTTTCTCTAAACCCAGTTTGGTCTCGCGAAATAGTGTTTCATAACGGGGAAAATCTGGAAAAGCGAGAGCGACCTTCGCCTGCGGATACGCCGTTTGTAGCCGAAGCACCTTCAGAAGTGCGTGGGAATACCACTGCTGTGCCTGATTTGTCGGATTCGTTGGCTTCTTCTCATCGGCACGACGTGGGTCACGGTAAGTCATCGAAGGATAGCTACCCCGCTCAGAAATCCCCGCGACTGAGAACAAACGGCGCCCAGACCGTGTGCATGTCATATCATCTTGGGGCAAAGGAGCAGTATCAATCCCAACCTATGTTCACGCGAATCAGAGTTTGTCTCCTCTTGGCACTGATCTCGGCACAAGGCCTGTCCGCCGCCGATTTTGACATGAAGGTGACCGACAAGAATTACCTCGATACTGAGGGATTCAGCATTTTTCTCTACGACAGCACCTACCATCCCGTTTTTGTGGACCAAAAGAACACGGCCATGGAGATGATTCTCCACGGCCAGCGCATCGCCACGAACGGCGACGTGCGCCTGATGCCAACGCCCGAGCAGTGGGACCTGGTGGCAACCCTCAAGGGGCGCCAGGCCGATAAGAAGAACAACCGGCTCACCGCCGACCTCGTGTTCCCCACCTTCGACTTCAGCTACACGCTGGAAGTTGCCGCGGAGCCAGGCGGCGTGAGGGTCAGCATCAATCTCGACAAGCCGCTACCACAGAAAGTGGCGGGACGGGCGGGCTTCAACCTGGAGTTCCTGCCCTCGATCTACATGGGCAAGGCTTACTTGGTGGACGGAACCAAAGCCGGCATTTTCCCGCGTACACCTAACGATCCGATGACCAAGGTTTTGCCTCTGCCTGATGAACCGAAAAAGGCGTACTACCTGGAGGACTGGGATAAGGCCAAGGGATACACTCAGCCGCTGCCGTTCGCCGAGGGCAAGAGCATTACCCTGGGAGTCGACGACGCGCTTGCCCGGGTGAACGTAGTATCGGACACGGCCAACCTCATGCTGTTTGATGGACGCAACCGAGCACAGAACGGCTGGTTCGTGCTGCGTTCGCTGATCCCTTCAGGCAAGACCACAGACGCCATCGTCTGGCACATCAGACCGGACGTAATTCCGAACTGGACTCGGCCGGCGATGATCGCACACAGCCAGGTCGGTTATGCGCCGGGCTTCTCAAAGGTGGCGGTGCTCGAGCTCGACCCGAAGTACGACGCCCCGAAAACGGCCAGAGTGCTGCGCCTGATGGAAGACGGATCTTACAAACAAGTATTCGAGGGCCCGATCACGCCTTCAACACCCTGGCTTCGCTATGTTTATTCCAAATTCGACTTCACACCTGTGAAGGATCCCGGCCTTTATGTCATCGAGTACGCAGACCAGCGAACGGCGCCGTTTCCCATCTCTAACGACGCGTATGCGAACATCTGGGAGGACAGCCTGGATCATCACCTTGCGGAGCAGATGGATCACGTTTCCGTTCGCGAAGGCTATCGCGTGTGGCACGGAGCTTCACACCTGGATGATGGCCGCATGGCGCCAGTGGTCGGCGAGCAATTCGACGGATGGAATCAAGCAACAGCGACGGACGGGAAGTACAAAGGCGGCGATCACATCTCTGGGATGAACGTGGGCGGCTGGTACGACGCCGGCGACTTCGACCTGGAGGAACCTGCGCAGCTGAGCGTGATTCAGAGCCTCGCTCTGGCATATCGCGAATTCAATCTCACGTACGACGAGCTCACGGTGGATGAAGCCGCCCGGGAGGTTGAGATGCACCGTCCCGATGGAGTGCCGGATACGGTGCAGCAAGTCAAGCACGGCGCACTGCTCATCCTGGCGCAGTTCCACAACATTGGCCACGCCATCCGTGGCACTCACGAGCCAGATCTTCGCCAGTACACACAGGTGGGCGATGGAGCGTCGAAAACTGACGGCCGCATTTACGACCCGAAGCTCGGCCCGAACGAAACGAAGGGCGACTACTCCGGCAAGCCTGACGATCGCTGGATCTTCACGACGAACAACTCGTATTTCCAGTGGAATGCCATTGCAGCGCTGGCTGCAGCGGCGGATACGCTGAAAGGCTGGGATGACGCTTTAGCGAAAGACTGCCTTGAAACTGCGATCAAAGCATGGAAGGACACGACGGCTCACCCAGCGGAGTATTCGACCGGCGGCGGCTCAGGCGGCGGGGCTCCCGCAGGTGCTCCCGGAGGTGGTGTGCTGGCTGCGTCTCAGGGTGTGGTTTCGGGCGCTCAAGGATCTCGTAAGCGAGTGGACAGCTCCCGCACTCAGACAGACTCCGGTGCCACTAGCGCACAAACAGCTCCGCCGGCTGGCTTCGGCCGCGGCCGATTTGGCATCGGACTGGACTGGGCTGCGGTTCTGGAATTGACCATCGCCACGAATGGTGCCGAGCCCTACAAGTCCCGTCTGAAGGAACTGTTCCCTCAGATGATCGCTCAGGAGCAGATGGACGTCCATGGTTGGAAAGCAGTCCGGGCATTGCCTTATCTGGATGCCAGCGCGAAAGATCAAATGCGCGAAGCGGTGAAGACATACATGGCGGGTTTGGACAAGCGGCTTGAGGAGACCCCTTTCGGTGTGCCGCCAAGCCTCGGCACCTGGGGCGGATCGGGCGTCGTGGTGGACTTGGCCATCCGAATGTATTTCCTGCACAAGGCGTTTCCGGATCTCGTGAGCCCCGAATACACACTTCGCGCCGTCAACTACATTCTCGGCACGCACCCGGTATCTAGCACTTCGTATGTGGCTGGCGTAGGCACGGTCTCGAAGACGAAGACGTACAGCAACAATCGTGCCGACAATGCTTACATCCCGGGTGCCATGATTCCGGGATACATCATCATCAAGCCGGATTTTCCGGAGTGTATCGACGACTTCGGATTCCTGTGGTTTGAAGATGAAGCCGTCGTGGCCGGGTCGGCAAGCTGGGTCGTGGCCGGCAACGCTGCCGACGCGATCATTAAGGAATCGAAGTAGACCCAGTACTAAAAGCGCCCAGCGGCCCCGAGCGGTGCCGAGCGCTTCTTTTTTGGGAAGAATTCGATTACGGCGCGGCGTTCATCGCATTAGTTGGCAGATTCTTTGGGAAATTGGGACGCTAAATAGGAACTTCGCACGTCCAATTCTCGTAGGTCAGTGTATGCGGCGATTTGTGGACAGCTTCGGCCAGGTCCTGGCGGCCATGTGGGCGCACAAACTGCGCTCTTTCCTCACCATGTTCGGAATCGCCTGGGGGGTCGGGTCGCTGCTGCTCCTGATTGGATTAGGTGAGGGTTTTCGCGCGGGAACGGAGAAGAATCTGGCGAGCTTCCTCGGCGAAGATTACATGCAGATCTACAACGGCCGGGTGCCGGCCATAGGCAGCAGCCAGCGTTCCTCTCGCCAGTACTACCTGAACTATCAGGATTTTGTCGACATTCGCAACTCGCCCTACGTGCGCGACGCCACCCCGGTGATCTACCGCGGCGACCTTCGTCTGGTGAGCGAGTACGGCAGCAGCAACGGCTACGTGGATGGCTCGGAGCCGCAGTTCTACGACATTCGATACCAGCCCCTCGACCAGGGGCGCTGGCTGAACTGGAACGACGAAAAGCAACGTAACAACGTCTGCGTCATTGGCAAGGAATTCGTGCGCATCCTGTTCCCCGGCCGTCCCGCCCTGGGCGGCAGAATTCTGATCAATGGTGTGCCCTTCCAGGTCGTTGGGACGATGCAAGGCGTTGGCCACGGCAACAATAGTGACCAGAACATGCGGTTAGTGATGCCTTTTGCCACCATGGCCGTCTATTTCCCGATGCCGGGGGAAGGCAATGCCAAGGCGATCAAATATGTTGCCTACCGCCCCAGCACGCGCAAGCAGCACGAACAAGCCAGAGATGCTGTCCACCGCATCGTGGCCAGAAATCACGCTTTCGATCCCAAAACGCCGGATGCGTTTGACGACATGGACACCATCGCTATCGTCGAAATGGTCGGCAAAATCTCGGACGCCATGGATGGATTTCTGGGGGCCGTCGGCCTGGTGACACTGGCTTTGGGAGCAATGGGGGTGGTGAACATCATGCTGGTCTCGGTGGCGGAGCGCACCCGTGAGATCGGTCTGCGCAAGGCCCTGGGCGCTACCCGGCAAAACATTCTGTTCCAGTTCTTCCTGGAGGGGCTGATGCTTACCGCAATCAGCGGCGGCATTGGTGTGGCCGGGGCCTATGCGGTGACCCGGCTCCTCGGGCTTGCACCACCTATTGATGGATTCGAATTGCCTCACATCTACCCGGCGAGCGCGGCCCTGGCCATGGGAACTCTGGCCGCGGCCGGTATCATCGCTGGCTTGTATCCCGCACGACGGGCAGCCTTGCTCACGCCGGTCGAAGCGCTTCGCCAGGAGTGATTGATGATTCGTGCGAAAGATGTGTTCTCAGAGGCTTACGGCGCGCTTCGGCAAAATCGCCAGCGCACCGCGATCACCATGCTCGGCATGGCGTGGGGAATCGCCACCGTGGTCTTGTTGCTGGCCTATGGAACGGGTTTCTCGACTGCCATCGTCAACATCTTCAGTGCCTTTGCCAGCATGCAGTCGGCTGGTGTTGTTGGCGGACGGACCTCGATGCAGGCCGGCGGAAGCAAAGCGGGGGCCGATGTCCGTTTGACCCGGGATGACCTGGACCGCCTCGTGACCAACGTACCGCAAGTTACGCGAATCGCGCCGGAATCGTTCGTCGAAGCGCGCGTCACCTACGAAGGCCGTTCTTACACCTGGAATGTCTCGGGCAGCACTCCCGTGATGCCCGACATTCAAAATCTAAAGCTAGATTTCGGCCGTTTCTACAATGCCGAAGACATGCAGTTGCGCGGCCGCGTCTGTGCGTTGGGCTCGGAGGCCAAGGAGAAATTGTTCTCCGGGCGCTTCCCCCTGGGAGAAAGGATTCGGATCAACGGCATTCCCTATGAAGTGGTCGGCGTGATGAAAGCGAGGCCGAAGGAAGGCAATGACAACACGATCAACCGCGTTGTCTACATTCCCTTTTCGACCCTGAGCGACTTTCGCGACACACGCTATGTCGACATGATCTGGGTGGATTTTATGGGCTCCGACTACCCTGCGGTGAAGAGGTCAATCCGCAATACCCTGGCCACGGCCCACAATTTTCGTCCTGACGATGAGCGCGCGCTGCGGGTTTTCATCCTGATGGAACAACTCTCGCAATTCGGAATCATCAGCATGGCTTTGCAGGTACTGCTCGCCTTTATCGGCACCTTGACGCTGGGCATCGGTGGCGTGGGTCTTATGAACATCATGCTGGTGAGCGTGACGCAGCGCACGCGCGAGATCGGCCTGGAAAAAGCAGTAGGAGCCCGCCGCTTTGACATTCTCGTGCAGTTCCTGTCGGAGGCTCTGGCTATCACCTTCCTGGGCGGCCTGTTAGGGATTGCGCTTGCCTACCTGGTTTCGTACTCGGCAGGGACCCTCACTTTCTACAGCGCTCTTGCTGAGCACGGCGAGATGGGCGACATTCGCCTCATCATTTCACCCGCCAGCGTGTTGGTCTCGACCGCCATCCTGGCGCTGGTCGGATTAGTCAGCGGCATGATCCCAGCGATACGGGCGTCACGTCTCGATCCAATAGAAGCATTGCGCTACGAATAGCGTTGCGGCCGCAGCCTGACTCAAGTCTATCGGCCTAGGCCATAAAACATCGCCGTCGCAGGCGACAACTGGATTTCATAGGTGCGGTATACTTTCGGGCGCAAGTTCTCTCGCCTTCGAGTTGCCTCCCGGAGGAGTGATGTTTCGCAAAATCAAAGCAGCAGGTCCTGCGGCGTGCGCCATTGTTCTCGGCTCAGCTGTTCTTCTAGGTCAAGTTCCCAAGGCTCAGAAGGTACCGGATGCTGGAGCCTCTTCACTTGCAGATACGGAGACGAGCGCTGCCGATGGTTGTGTTAAATGCGAACTGCCGATTGTCCTGCGGCAGACTGTAGAAGCGGGAAAGACCCCCGTGGGAACAAAGCTAGAAGCGCGGCTGGTGATGGCCACGATGATTAAGGGCGGAGTGCTTCCGCGGGGCGCGGTGATTTCGGGCGAGGTAACCCAGTCGGTGGCGAAATCAGGAGATTCGCCGTCGCGGCTTGCGATTCGCATGGATTCGGTGCAATGGAAAAATGGCGAGGCGAGACTAAAGGTGTATTTGACGGCGTGGTACTATCCGCCGGCAGCGCCGATGGCGCCACCGGACCTCTCCTATGGACCGCCGGGCGACAGAAGGAATTGGGGGGGAGTCAATCCCACCGTCGATACCACCGATCCACCGAATCCGGCTCAGCAGTTGTCGACTCAGCAGGACAATGGTGTGAACGTGGATGCACCAGCATCGGTCACCTCTAAGGGACGAGTTCTAATGAAGAATGTGAAATCAGCGAGCGGCGCAGACGGCTCGGTCGTTCTCGTTTCTTCGCATTCAAACATCAAACTCAACAAGGTGACAACATATGTCCTCGCGATTAATGAATTGCTTCCTGGTAAATAGTTGGCCGACGGCCCCGGCCTCTTCGGAGCTGCGCCGACCGACCTGACCCTCGACGTTGATAAGGAAACTCGGGCGGACATCCAGCCGCTGGTGGACTCGATGTCCACGAACTTGACAACGTTCTCTGGCCACGGAGGAAGGCTGATCTTCTACCACGGCGACAGCGATCCGTAGTTCTCGCCGCTCGACACTTTCACTTACTGGAGCCAGTTTTATTTTGTTCCGGGGATGAGCCATTGCGCCGGCGGCCAGTACGCGACTGTGACCTTCACGCCGAGATCACTGGGATAAAGGAGTCTGGCCTCGCCGCTCGCCAAAGGTATTTTGGTTATGGCTGGACCGTCGATCCTCCAGACTGCGAGTACGGTTTGCTGCGGAGAGCGCATGCCCAATGCAACCGGCGTCTTGAAATCGGTAACGTCAGAGGTGCCGAGTGGATAAAATGGAACCGCGGTGGGAATGTGCTTACGGAGAGATTCTTTATAAATCCGAATACCTTCGGTTACCTGTGCAGATGCTTCGGGCGTGAGCGAATCGAGACGGCCGCTCTGGTGAATGCGGCACATCATGCTTGTGACCATGTTGAAGCTGGCTTGATCGGCATTCGATTTCGCCAGCGGGTAAGACCATATCGCGAGTTGTTCGCGCAAAACGGCGGCTGACGCACCGACCAGGATCATCGGAAGCTTCAGATAATCTTCCTGGTCGGTCATGGACTGAATCTGGAGACGGCTCAGCATGGCGTAGTCCATGCGTCCACCTCCGCTCCCGCAGTTTTCAATCACCAGATCAGGATAACGCTTGAGGATTTCCTCCAACCAGGCCAAGTGGGCTCGGTTGTGCTCGAGCAGGCCCTGGCCGAAGCTGTCGGCACCGATCTCAGTCCCTTGCAGCGAGTCCACGTTGTAGTCCATCTTGATGTAGCCGACGCCATAATCGTTGACAAGTCTTGCGATCACCTGATCCAAGTAAGCCCGTACCTCCGGATTGGCGGAAATCCAGCAGGAACCGTGAATTCTTCAACACACGTTTGCCCGTGACGCATGAAAAACCAGTCGTCCGGCTTTTGCGCGAGCAGCGACTTGGTCCCCGCAACCTCGGGTTCGAGCCACAGTCCGGGAACCATTCCAGCTTGCTGATCTGATCCAGAAGAAACTTCAGCCCGCGGGGAAATCGTGTCGGCGAAGGCTGCCAGTCCCCGATGGTGGGACTTCAATCCTCATGCAGGTCCGCATACCATCCCGCATCGATTACGAAATATGCCTATCCTTTGTATGTCACCAAAGCAATCTACGAAGGACATTCAACCACAGACCGCAAGCGCGTGGTGATCTTCACCCGTTCCGCCTACACCGGGCAACAGAGAAACGCGGCGATCTCATGGTCGGGAGACATCTCCGCGGACTGGATTACGTTCCAACGCCAGATCCCCGCCGGCCTCAACTTCAGCATGGCCGGTCTGCCCTATTGGACGACGGACGGCGGCGGGTTCTTCCGGCCGAAAGATCAGTATACGAATGAGGCTTACCATGAATTGCTGACTCGCTGGTTCCAGTACGCCGCATTCTGTCCCGTGTTTCGAGTGCATGGATGGATTTCGAACGCCGAGATCTGGAACTGCGGTCCGAAGTTTCTGGATATCGCCACCCAGTACGATGAGCTGCGCTATCATCTGTTGCCTTACATTTATTCCGCCGCATGGGGTGTCACGAGCAAAGGTGAAACCCTGATGCGGGCTCTGCCGCTGGAGTTTTCATCGGACCCAGGATCGCGCGCAGTCTCCGACCAGTTTATGTTCGGCTCAGCTTTGCTGGTCAATCCTGTAACCACGGAGGGAGCGAAGCAGCGGACGGTTTATCTTCCTGCTGGCAACAACTGGATTGATTTCTGGACCGGCAAGCACGCGAACGGCGGGCAGAGCATCACCGCCGAAGCCCCCTGGGAAGAATCCCGGTTTATGCCCGGGGCGGCTCGATTGTTCCCTTCGGACCGGTCGTGCAATCGTCCGCCGGCAAGGCAGACCCCGATTGATCTGCGCGTCTAGGCTGGAGCCAACGGGGATTTTAACCTGTACGAAGATGAAGGTGACAACTACGATTATGAACACGGGGCCCGGTCGGTCATTCCCATCCACTGGGATGACAAGTCCTAAACCGTGACAATTGCAGCCCGCGATGGGACCTTCCCGGGAATGCTCGAACACAGAACTTTCCGTACCGTTATCGTCCGCGAAGGGCACGGAACGGGAATCGAGTCGACTCCCGAACCCGACGCCACCGGAGTATGACGGCAAACCGGCCTCAGTCCATGTTCAACCGAAGGTGTGAGCGACTTTCGCGGAGAGCCGATCCCCTCAACGAGCCGGCTCAAGGGTGCGCAAGCATTTGCGCCGGATAATTAGAAGTCCTCTGCCCCCGGTGACAACGCGGTAAAGGAGAAAGGTCCGGGAAACGCTGCGCGAACTGCCAGAAGTGGGGCTCACTGAGCCGGTTCTTTGACGGCGACGATTTGGTCGCCAGTCACGTTCCGCAGTTCCTGCACTATTCCTGATGGCCACCCGATCTCAACCAGCTCTGCAGAAGGGTTCGTCCCAAGTCCGAAGTGCACAGGGCCCGCACTGGACGATGCATAGCCAGCGCTGGTGAATAGGTGGTTGTATTGCTCTCCCGACTTGGTCACCACTTTGATTCTCGCTCCGACACCGTCGCGATTGCTTTTTGTTCCCTGCAACTTGAATTCAATCCAATGATTGCTGCCTGGACTCTGGTTGATCCAAATTTCCGCCGGGGCGCCGATTGCGCTCACCACCGCGTCCAGACGACCATCTCCGTTCAAGTCGCCGATGGCTGACCCCCTGTGCCGTGTGGGCGGCTGCGAGGTCAGTCCGGCCTCGGCGGTCAAAGCTGAAAACTTCATGTCTCCAAGATTGCGAAAGACGGTGTTGGGTTGTTCGATAGATAAGTTCGGCGCCGACAACAGCGACTGGACATGACCGCGCGAAACAAAAATGTCTTTCCAGCCATCGTTGTCAAAATCGGCAATGGTTGGAGAGTAACCGGCCATAGGCAGGCTTAGCTTGGTCATTCCGCTCTCCCGAGTGACTTCCGCGAAGCTTCCTTTACCCGTGTTGCGGTAGATTGGAAAAGTTTCCCCATCGAGCGCGACCAAGACAATGTCGGGATAGCCATCATTGTCCAGATCGCGAAAATCAACTCCCATACCCGAGATGAAGGTGCCATCCTCCCGCAGCGCGACATTCGCGTCGAAACCTGCCTCCTGAAAATGGCCGCCGCGGCTGCGAAAGAACCAGTTCATCAGTTTGTCATTGGGGACGATAAGATCCATCTTTCCGCCGACATCGAAATCGCCCGCCGCCACTCCCATGCCTTTTCCGGGATGCGCGCGAAGACCCCATTCGGCGGAGGCGTCGCGAAAAGTTCCATCGCCATTATTGAGAAACAATTGATTGGGAGTGGGCGGATACATTTTGGGGTGGCAGTAGTCGCGATGTCCGCCCACTTCGCAGTCAGGCTCGTGTGCGAAATCCCATTTCAGGTAATTGATCACTACGAGATCGAGCAGCCCGTCATTGTTCACATCAACCCACGCCCCAGCGACGGACCACAGCCCCCCGAACTCCGGGTCGGGTTTGTTCAGGCCGCCTTTGGCGGTGACATCTGTGAAAGTGCCATTTCCGTTGTTGTGATAGAGCGTGTTGCGATACACGCCGGCGACAAAAATGTCCTCATATCCGTCGTTGTCATAGTCGCCGATCGCCACGCCGATGTCATAGCCGCTCCCGAAGAGCCCGGCTCTTTTGGTGACGTCGGTGAAGTTTCCTTTTCCGTCGTTCTCGAACAGGCGGTTGTAGTATTTCGCGGAAGTCTTACGAAGCGTTTTGATGTCCGCTCCGTTGGCGAAAAAGATGTCGAGCTTGCCGTCGTTGTTAAAGTCGAAGATCGCTACGCCGCCGGCCATGGTTTCCGGAGCGTGACGTTCCGGAGTTTCGGAACTGTCGAGCCGGAAATCAATCGGTTGAAAGGCGAAGCGGATGGGGCTGTCGCCGGCGGTTACAGTCGCAGGGGACTGGGAGCGCAGGGGCAGATCGCTAGTCAGCACGAACACGAAGAGTACGACCAGCGAGCCGGAGAACTTCCACATCTTCATGTCGGAGACGGCAGGCACGAGGCTGCTTTCATTCTACTCCGGCAATTGTTGCTCGCCACTGATGGAAAGCCGGGTTTCGACCTGCGCTGCTGCGGTGCCGGGTTGTCCCCCGCCGACGCTGATCACGTAATCGCCCGCTGCGACCATTCGAACACCTGACTCGTCTACATAACTCAAGTCGCGTGCCTGTAGCGTGAGCTGCACGTGCCGCTGTTCGCCAGCCTCCAGTCGAACCCGGGTGAACCCGCGCAGTGCACGCAGCGGCGCTCCTCGCAATTTCGGAAAACTCAGATACAGTTGCACGACTTCATCGCCAACTCGTGGGCTCGTGTTCTTCACTTCCACGTCGACTGTGAGTGGATCGCCAGCCGCCAGGCCGCTGCTCGACAATTTTAGATTGCTGTACTCGAACCTGGAGTAAGTCAGACCGTAGCCGAAGGGGTAAAGCGGCTCGCCGCCAAAGTATCGGTAGGTGCGGTTCTTCATTGCGTAATCGTCAAACGGCGGCAACTGCTCCACGCCTTTGTAGAAGGTGACGGGCAACCGTCCCGCGGGATTGTTGACGCCGGCCAGCGTCTGGGCGATGGCGGTTCCACCTTCTTCTCCCGAGTACCAGGCTTCGAGAATCGCGTTAGCGTGTTCCTGCGCCCAATTCACCGCAAGCGCACTGCCGTTCATCAACACAACCACCAAAGGCTTTCCGGCTCCCCTCAAAGCCCCAAGAAGCGACTGCTCCTCTTCCGGCAGGTTGAGGCTGGTGCGATCTCCGCCCTGGAATCCGGGCACTTCGACTTTCATTTCTTCGCCTTCGAGTTTCGACGTAAGTCCAACCACTGCGACCACCGCATCCGCTGTGCGAGCCGCGGTGGCAGCTTCGATAATCGGATCAACACTGAGGGGCAGCCATACCAGCTGTGTACCAAAGGCGCCTTTCATGTATTCGATCTTTAAGGCGTAACGATGTCCCTGTGTGAGCTCAACGACCGTGGTGTCGGATGTGGGATCGTGGAGTTTCGGGTCGTCCACGATTAATTTGTCGTCCAGCCACATGCGGTGCATCGAGCCGAGCAGGCCGATGCGATATCTGCCCGATTCGGCCGGCGTCAGAAACCCTGTCCAGCGCACGGAAAACTCTTTCAAACCTGCGGGAGGAGTAAGCGCGTGTGCATCCGGCTGGAAGGGCTGAAGATCTACAAATGGGTCCACGCGCGCGGTCTGCGGCGGCCCGGCGAAATCGCCGGGAAAATATTCGCCCTGCAAGCCGGGCTTTCCGTCGCTGGTCGAGAGTGCCGAGGTAGGAATGATTGTTTCGGGGCGGAGGAAATTCGTCCCCGGCAGGTACGATACCTGAGCTGTGGAGAACTGCTTGCGAATTCCTTCCAGCGCCGTGGAGGCGTGCGAAGCCGTGCCGCTATAGTTGCCGTGGAGCACCTCGGCAGATTGTGCGAGCGGTCCCACCACTAGAATATTTCTCACACCTGGGGCGAATGGAAGCACGCCGTCGTTCTTGAGCAGCACCATGGATTCGCGCGCCACCTTGAGCGCGAGTTCCCGGTGAGTTGCACTGTCTATTTCCGAATCAGGAGTCTGAGCGTACGGCACTTTGTCCGGAGGATCGAACATTCCCAGGCGCATGCGCGCGGTGAAGAGTCGCTTGACCGCGATATCCAGATCCTTCTCGCTCAACAGTCCTTGTTTTACGGCGTCCACGTACTTTACGTAGTCAGAGTTGTCCTTTGTTTCGGTGAAGAAGTCAGCGCACTCGTTATCCATTCCTTTCTTCAGCGCGGCGGCAGCCGCCTCGGCCGGGCTTTTCGTGAAGCGGTGTCCTTCATAAATGTCAACGATTGCGTCGCAGTCTGATACCACGTAGCCGTTGAATTTCCAGGCGCCCCGCAACTGGTCCTGCAGAAGGAAAGTGTTGGCGCAAGCGGGTTCGCCATTGACGCGGTTGTAAGCGCACATTACGGACTCCGCTTTGCCTTCGACAACCGTGGCGCGGAATGCGGGCAGGTACGTGTCTTCCATGTCATGCCGGGATACCTGCACATCGGCGGTGTGCCGCGTGGACTCCGGACCGCTGTGCACGGCAAAATGTTTGGGTGTGGAGATGACGCGAAAATACTTCGGATCATCGCCCTGTAATCCGGTGACGAATGCCACCCCCATTCGTCCCGTGAGAAACGGATCTTCGCCGTAGGTTTCCTGGCCACGCCCCCAGCGTGGATCACGGAAGATGTTGATGTTCGGCGACCAGAAGTCGAGACCTTCATTGATGGCCCGTCGTCCTGACCTCACGGCCTGGTTATGTTTGGCTCGTGCTTCCGTCCCGATGACGATCGCCATGTCATGAATCAACGGAACGTCAAACGTGGCCGCCAGACCAACCGGTTCCGGAAAGACCGTGGCAGTCCCTGCTCTGGCGACGCCGTGCAGCGCCTCGCTCCACCAGTTATAGGCAGGGACCTGCAGCCTGGGAATGGCTCGCGCCTGGTTCACCAACTGTGAAGCTTTTTCCTCGAGGGTCATCCTTCCCACCAGGTCATTCACCCGCACATCGATTGGCTGAGAAGGGTCCAGGTAAACCGCGCCAGCAGTTTGCGCCGCGGAAGGAATGAGCGCGCAAGGAACGAGAATGAGAAGAAGAACAAGAAACGCTCCGAGGCTGGATCGATTACCCGCTGGGGCCATTGCAATATCTCCTCGCAACCCGCACGATCAAAGAGGCCCCGGCGAGCGCACGCATTTCAGAAGATGTCCGTAAACGCTTACGGTCTGTCGTTTGCTTGTAGCACAGGATAAATCCTGCGGTCAACAAATTCCCCAGGCCAGGAGTTGTGAAGACGTGTCTTGCTCGCCGTAGTGGGCGAACAAAATCCATTTTGTCGGCAGCAATTCGTACGCGGCGGATCCATCCTTCCACGGCACGGAATCCATGCGAATTGCCAGCCTGGAGGATTCGGTCGAGGTCTCGCCACGGACTCGATTACTTTTCCAGAAAAGATTGCGTTCTTCGGAAATACCGTGCCATCGCCCAGAGTGCCTACTACCAGCTTCGCTGGACCTCGGTTCCCACCGGAGTTTTGCCGGCGGTTACGCTTTGCCGCATGATCATTGGGAATTCCTGCACGCCGGAGGGGACGGGACCTGCAGGGTTCTGCCCAGGGCTTCTTCAATCCAAAATCAGGCGCCGGGCCAGACCTGAGAGTTAATTTGCCCAAGCCGAACACGAAATAAAAACGAGGTCCGCCGCGAGAACGTCTAACAGGAGAACGCGAAGGTTGCGGAACATGGAAGTTTGCTCCTGACGGCCTTTCGGGTGTAATTCAAAAGCGCCTGAGTGTAACATCGTCAACGTACACGGAAACCTGCCCTGCCGCTCAACTTGGACGGCAGGGCGTATGCTTACTGGGGCGGTTGGTGTTGTTGCTGGGGGGAGCCCAGGAGATGAACAGCGAGAGACAGGGGATTCGTCGGATTGCCGAGCTGGCTAATGTTGCGATCGGGACGGTTGATCGCGCCCTGCACGGACGCAACGGAATCAAGGAATCAACCCGGCATCACATTCTGCAAATCGCAAGGCAAATCGGTTACACGCCGAACCTGGCGGCGCGCTCTCTGTCGGTTTCGAAGAGCGGTGTCCGCATCGGTGTTTGCATACCCCGCGAGATCCGATTCTTCTACGATCAGCTCTGGAGCGGTGTACTGGACGAAGCTCGTCGAGTCGCACCACTAGGTGTCGAATTGCTGAACCGCCCGGTGCCCAGCCTTGGCGTAGGGGACACCGAAGCTTTCGAAGAGCTGGTGGAGAGCGGGGTTCAGGGAATCATCCTTACAGCGGGAGATCCGGAGGGTCTCAAGCCTCTTATCGACAGCGCGGAGGAAAAAGGTATCCACGTAGTTTGCCTATCCACCGATTCTCCCGAAAGCCGGAGGTCAACCGTTATCTGTGTGGAACCGAGGCTGAATGGATGTCTAGCCGGCGAGTTAATGGGAAAGTTTGTTCCTCCGGGTTCGAAAGTGGCCCTCATTGCGGGCATGCTGAGTGCGGAAGATCATCGCAGGAAGACGGATGGCTTCTCCGAGGCCTTTCCACAGCATTGCCCGGGAGGAACGATAGTAACGGTCATTGAAGGGCACGAAGACGAGGACGAGAGCTTTCAAAAGACGTTTGACCTTCTCGGCCGGGTTCCGGCGCTGGCTGGACTTTATGTGAACACGGTCAACTGTCTTCCGGTCTGCCGTGCGCTGGGGGCCCGCGGACTGGCGGGAAAGGTGAAACTAATCACTACCGATCTGTTCGCGGATATGGCTCGGTATTTTCACAAAGGCACAATAACGGCCTCGATCTATCAGCAACCACATCGCCAGGGTCAGACAGCTGTGCGGCTTATGGTTGATCACCTCACCAACAAGATTCCTTTCCCTCCTACCGTTCATTTCAGCCCAGGCGTAGTGATGTCAACCAACTTGAATCTGTTTCGGGAAATGAGAATTCCGGACTTTAGCTTCGACGAGTCGGTGCTCCTGGGGCGGGCCGCTCTGTAGGCGTGCTCGACCGTGACACTGGCTGCCTAACTCGATTGCTTGGCTATTTCTGGCTGCCGATGAACCAACCCGTCCACCCCCTTCGGACTGGCGGGAAGCCCCTTGTGGTCGGCCCGATGTCTGTGCCGATTCGGGAAGTGATGCTCTCGACTGAAAAAATTTCTTGACAATCTTCTACGAATACAGGTACAAGCTGTCCTGCATCGTTAACGTTACCGGAAAGCGGTTGGCAAGGGCTGGATCCTAACCGGTAACCGCGAAGGAGTTGAGACTATGCGTTACCTTTCATACATGCGCCGGATGTCTTGTTAGCGCAGCGAAGGTACGTAGACTTTGCTCAGACTCCTGGCCACTTGTGGGAAGTCATTTGGCTGGAGGGACCGATATGACTCCACTGCCCCACGAAACGAATCCCAGCCACAGTTGGCTGACTGGTTTTGAATGATCTTTTGGATTTAGTCCTCCCGCAGGGAGGAAACCTTCAAAGGAGGCGCTGTGAAATTCTCGTCCTCGTTCGCCGAGCGTACCTCGTCGTGCAACCATCGAATGCGGTGGCTAGTGGTTCTTTCCGGGCTGGTCTTGGCTATGTCCCTGCAGGTCTTTGCCCAGGAAGCAACTGTTGTCGGAACGGTGACCGATCCAACCGGCGCCGCTCTACCGAATGTTTCGGTAACTCTCACAAACACAGACACAGGTCTCAGCACGAAGGCCACCACGAGTGCAGACGGCCAGTATGTGGCGCCTAATCTTCACATCGGCCATTACACCGTAAGGGTCGCAGCGTCAGGGTTCAGGCCTGCCGAGAGGACGGGCTTGGTGCTGAATGTGGGCGACCGCGACCGCGTGGACTTCCAGATGCAGATCGGCCAGGCGACCGAACTGGTAACCGTAGAAGCCAATGCGGTTACCGTGCAGACAGATACCGGGGAAGTCAGCAACCTGATCACCGGCAAGCAGATATCGGACCTCGCCGTCAACGGCACGAGCCTGTTCCAACTTGCTGCATTGGCTCCCGGAGCATCGAACGATATCACCAATTACAAGGATGTCCCCGTGGGTGGTGATACCGCCGTCAGCTTCAATGGCCAGCGCACCGCCCACAATGTCTTCATAGTAGATGGCGGTGAGAACTACGACCGCGGTTGCGGAGGCTGCGTAACTACGGCCCCTTCCAGCGAGTCGATGGCTGAGTTCCGCCAATTAACTTCCAACTACGGCGCCGACTATGGACTCTCTTCTGCCGGGACCGTCACCATGGTGCTTAAGTCCGGGACCAGCAGGCTGCATGGCTCGGCATGGGAAAACAACCGCAATGACGCCTTTGATGCTCGCAACTACTTTTTCCCGGCTCCGAACACGAAACAAGAATTGCGAATGAACATCTTCGGCTTCAATATCGGCGGCCCCGTCACCTTTGGCCACCTCTACAACCCGGACAAAAACAAGACCTTCTTCTTTTACAACATGGAGTGGCGCCGATACATCGACGGCGGGTCAACCAACCAGACGGTTCCCGATCCCGCAACTTACGGCGGCGACTTCAGCTCGGTTACCGATCCAATCCTGGTCCCCAGTGCAGCCAGAGTGACTCCTTCCGTTTTGTTTGCCAACTGTCCGGGCGGAGTCGCGCCAGCCGGCGTCGTGCAAGGCGCGCAATTCCCGGGTAACATCATACCGAGCTGCATGATCCAGCCAAACGCGACTGCGTTGCTCGGTACGGGCTTTTTGCCGAAGCCAAACTCAGGCATCGGCAACGGTGTCGGGAGCTTCGTGGGCGGCTCCAACACTCCGACGAACCTGAAGGAGGAGATCGTCCGCATCGATCACACCTTCAACAGCAAATTCTCCGTGTTCGGTCACTTTATTGCCGAGCAAATCTCACAAGGCTACAACACGTCTCAGTGGAGCGGTGACAACCTGCCTACGGTTGGAGACACGTTCAACAACCCAGCTTACAGCTACGTCATTCACGCCACCCACAGCATTAGCCCGTCGCTTCTCAACGAAATCGCCTTCAACTACAACGGCAACCGCATCAACATCATTCCCTTTGCCGCCACCGGGATGACGAGTCTCGCACTTCCGAGCGGATACGATGCCACCAACTCGCGTTTGTTCACGGGGCCGAATAACCTGAATCGCATTCCCAACATCACCCTCAATCATCAAAGCAATGCGAACTTCCAGATCTCCAGCTGGCCGTGGGTCAACCGCGCTGACGGTTACCAGATCCGCGACGACGTCTCCTGGAACAAAGGTGCGCACAGTTTCAAGATCGGCGGAAGCTGGGCGCGCTACAAGAAAGTCCAGGACCTTTTCGGAACGACCCAGGGAGCATTCACGTTCGAGGGCGCAGATGCGCAGAGTTTCACCGGAAACAGCTTCGCTGACTTCCTGCTTGGCACCGCCGCTGGTTATAACGAGCTTGGCGTCCAGGACCACGGCAACTGGCCTAACATTTCCTACGCCGCGTACATTCAAGACAACTGGCGCGCAACTCACCGGCTGACCCTGAACCTCGGCCTACGCTGGGATGGGGCGCCGCACACGTACGAAACCAACAACCGCATGGGGAACTTCTATCCCAAGCTTTACGATCCGTCCCAGGCCGCTACATTCGATACTCTAGGGAATATCTGCAGCGGTCCAGCGGACCCCGGCTGCGCCGCCGCAAGCCCTGGACTTGGCACCAGCCCGAACCAGATCCTGGCGGGCGTTCCCTTGTACCTCAATGGAATCGGAACGCCTGAGAAGAATGGCGTACCCAAGGGTCTGGTGAACGATCATTGGGCCATGTTCGGTCCGCGGATCGGCTTTGCCTATGACCTAACCGGTAGCGGCAAGACGGTCATTCGCGGCGGGTTCGGCATAATGTACGAACGCATTCAAGGCAACGATATGTACAATGCCGGGCCGAACATCCCGTTCAGTCTGAACGTTAACCTGAACAATGTACAGTTACAAAACCCGAACATCCTGCTTGCGACCGGTGCTGCGCCCACGTTCCAGACCATCAAGGCGGCGGATATCATCGGTCTGGACATCAACGGTTACCAGCCGCCGACCAGCACGCAATACAGTGCCGGCGTTCAGCATTCGTTCGGCGCCAAGACCGTTCTGTCTGTCTCCTACGTAGGCAATCAGAACCGGCACTTGAACGACTATCTAAACACTAACCTGCCTTCGCTGAGCGATCTCGCGCTCATGACGGGAGGTACTCTTAACTACGAGAACGCGCCTAGCCTTCCGTACAAAGGGTTCAGAGCGATTAGTCAGTCCAGGAACGAGGCGAACGGCCATTACAACTCCATGCAGATTGACTTGAACTCGCAAGCCAGCAAGGACTTGCAGCTTCGTGCCTTTTACACACTATCCCGCTCCATCGATCCAACCACCGGGGGCAGCGGTCAGGACTTGAATGGTGTCACGAACCCATATCTAGGGTGGCGGTACGATCTTGGGCCGAGTCTATACGACCGGCTCCACAACTTCTCCGCCAACTTCATCTACAACATCCCGGTTCTGCGCAACAGCTCCGGCTTGGTGAAGTCTCTGGTCGGTGGCTGGGCGGTGTCGGGGATCATTACGATCGAGTCGGGCCTGCCATGGAACATCACCGGGGGCAGCAATCTCGTTTGCGGCGCCAACTGCCCCACGGGGAGCAATCGGCCCAACATAAACGGCAGCATCAGCTATATGCATGAGAAGGTGGCATCCACGGACCCCTTCCAGCACATCCAGTACTTCGATACCTCGGTGTTTTCGACTCCCGCACCCGGCACCTGGGGCAACCTCAGCCACAACGCTCTGCGCGGGCCGGGCCGCGACAACTGGAACCTCTCTCTCTTCAAGACCTTCGCCTTCGGAGAGAGTGCCGGATTGCAGCTTCGGCTGGAGAGCTTCAACACCTTCAACCACACCCAGTTCCAGAACGTTGATGTGGGTCTCGGCGACAGTCGCTTCGGCCAGTTCACATCGGCCTACCCTGCGAGAATTGTCCAGCTCGCCGGGAAGGTTTACTTCTAACCTCTAACCGAGAGCCCCTCCCGTCCCGCTCGCAGCAAGCTGCGAGCGGGACGACCTTTTACGACAAACTTCACTTGCTCCAACGGCTCGCATCGATCAAGGTGCGAGCTTTTATTATCAGAATGGAGTCCAAGCGGAGCCCGACAGTGCTCCCAGGTGAGCAGCCCTGAAGCTGACAGTTGAATCTGGACTTACCCTGCTGGTGGTTCGACCGCAGCCAAAACGTAGGTCGTCAGTTTGTACAACTTAATACCCGCATTCTCGGATACAAGACCGATGCCGCCATCATCTGTGGGCTCAAGGGGCACGTTTTTCATCGGGACAGGCCCGGCTCGAGATCGTGGGAATATCCGGGATGGCAGTGACTCGCTTCTGAGCCGCTGCCGGGAAATGGCCGGTACACGGTGAAGCTGACAGTGCAAATCTGAGATTACTTTACTGAGGACTCGACGGCAGCAAAGACGTAGGTCGTCAATTTAAACAACTTGATGTTCGCATGCTCGGACACAAGCGCGATCCCCCCGTTACTGGTGGGTTCAAGTACCACGTTTTTCATTCGGACAGGCCGACTCGAGAGCATGGCCACGTCAGGGATGGCCCCTTGATTGGCTTCTGAGCCGCCGCTCGGAAACGGTCGGGACATCGGGGACTGCGACGACTGGTTGGGTCCACTCATGGTCCTGGAGTCCGGATCCGGAGATTCGTTCGGCAGATTCGGCACTTCCTGCTCGGTCGCGGGGTAATACAAGGGCATCAAATAAGCGTAGAGGGGAGCCCATCCGCCATTCCAGCTTACAGTGTTCATGCGGATCGCGAGCCGCGCTCGGTCCGCCCCTTTCTTGGATTCGGATTCAACAACCACCCCAGATGCGACCGCATTCTTGGGGATTAGCGCGCCATTAAACGGGGTGGCGACCGCAAGTTTTCCTTGAACTTTAGTTCCCGCTGGGGTTTTTCCGGCTTCGACATTCTGCTGCAGAACCACGGGGAACTCGCGCAAGACGGGGGGAGGAGAAGCCTGGTGACTCTGCTGGCCAATCGAAGCCGAAGAGCAAAACGCAAGTATCGCCCCTTGTACGACTAACCTTCGAGTCAACATCGGTTTTGTTTCCTTGCATTATCGCAGGAGAAAAGTATACCCCCGGATTGTCAGATTCAGATAGCCCAAATGTTTGAGTTGTAGCCACTGCTTTCCAAATTAGCCGGGATCGAAAGCGGGAGTAAGGGAAATTGGGGCATCGTCTGCTTTTCGGGGGTCGGTAACGGGGTTGAGGTTGCCATTCTGCTGTCCAAGTTGGTCACCAAGAAAGCGGGATCTGCCCGGCGATGTGGGTGAGCAGGCGCGGGGGCTGAAAGGTCTGATCGATCCGAGCACGGGTGGTAGCGGATTTGACCTGAACCAAGTTTCCAACTCGTATGCTGGTTGGAAGTATGACGTTGGGCCCCCGGCTGCCCCGCGTTGCTTCGTCACGTGTAAGTGGCTATTCTGAGAGTGCGGGTGTCGGCGAACCTCCCGGTACGGCATTTTGGCCATGAAACGCTGGAAATCACTGTTGGTTCTTCTCGTTCTCTTGTTGCCGGCGTTTGCCACTCCGCAGACGGCCAGTCCGGCTGACGCAATGGCGCTGGAGCAGCAGGGAAAGCTCCCGGAGGCGGTGGAGGCGTGGCGGGCAGTAACCGAACATAATCCTCAGGACGCGGGCGCTGTTGCAAGCCTTGGGGTGGCGCTTGCCCGGGAAACTAAATATAAAGAGGCAGCCGCAGCCTACCGCAGGGCCATTGCCCTAAATCCAAGGCTTCCTGGCATTCAGCTGAATCTAGGACTGGCAGAGTATAAACGAGGACAGTTTGAGGCCGCCATTCCTCCCCTGAAGGCTGCGTTGCTGCAGGAGCCGAGGAACATGCAGGCACGCATCTTGCTGGGCCTTAGCTGCTACGGTGCCAAGCGCTTTATGGAAGCGGTGAAATATCTCGAGCCCGCGGCCAACGCCGACCCCGCCAATCCGGAACTGCGTCAGGTACTGGCTCAGAGCTGCCTTCAGGCGAAAGAGTATCCGTGCGCCCAGGAGCAGTTTCGCCAACTCCTGCGGCAAAATCCGGACTCAGCTCCAGCGCACATGTTGCTGGGCCAAGCCCTGGATGGCCTGCAAAAGACCCGTGAGGCGATTGCCGAATACGAGGCTGCGGCTAAGGTTTCTCCGCAGGAGCCGGGCGTGAACTTCAGCCTCGGGTACATGTATTGGAAGCTGCACCAGTACGATGACGCAAGGCGCTACTTCCAGAGCGAGTTGTCTCTCGACCCCAACCATGCCCAGGCACTGGCGTACCTGGGAGACATCGATTGGAAGAACAATAACCCGGACGTTGCACTTGCCTTGTTCAAGCGGGCATTGCGGGGCAGCCAAGACCTGCGCATCGTCTATGTCGATCTGGGCGCTCTCTACATGCAGCAAAAGAATTACAAAGAGGCCCAAGCCGCGCTCCTCCGCGCTGTGGCGCTAAATCCCGATCTGCCTGATGCCCATTACCAGTTAGGACGCTTGTACCAGGCAATCGGGAACACAGCCGATGCGGAGAAAGAACTCCGTAAGGTACGAGAGCTCCATGAGAATGCAGAGGAGGGCCTGGTGGGAAAGATGCACGCTTCTGAACCTCCGTCGAATCCCAAATGACACAGCCGAGGTGGCCAAGGAATCGCGGTTGAGCAACGCGATCGCCGGCTGGAGCTCACCTGTCTACCGTGAAATAGCGGAGCGATAACTTTCGGGCGGGCCCAGATAGCTGGGTTTCAGGCCTCCCGTTTGCCTTCCGCCGACCACAAGATGGGCACGGGCTTCAGGCCCAGCAGCGAGTGGCATTGCTCGACAAGAGCGTGCATTGCTGGCGGTATCGGCCGCTCGCACGACCGCCGTAGCATGGCCCGCAGCGACCACCATCCGCGATACAGGAGAAGCGCGCGATAGAAAATGAAACTGACGTAAAGCGCAGCGACGAACCAAACAAAGATCGGGCCGAACTGAACTGGCTGACTGCCATGCCGGAATTGCCGCCAGAGCGTCCAAGAAGAATTGCCGCTGTGAGCCGTTTCTGCAGAGTGCAGCGTGCTCGCTTCTGCGACAGGCACGGTTCTCGGTTCGTCATTATTTCGAGATCCGCGCAAGCTCGCGAAGGGAACCAAGACAGCGAGGAGCAGTGCCGCGATCCACAGTGCATGCCGGTACGACGAAGGGCAAGGACGCAGTGCGCGCGCCAGTAGAGAAGCGACTGCTGCAATAACGCGGGTCATCCAGAGGACGTTCGTCGCCACATACGTGACAACGATCTCATTAGTTGGATTCATTTTCCCTCCTTGGCCCGCTCGTGCTCCTCCACCAAACCGCTCAAGTCTCGAAGTTTTGTAGGATCTAGTTGCTCGTTCTTGACGAGGCTCATCAGGAGACCGTCGACCGAGCACGAACTTGAGACTATGCGGCCAGCGCGTTTTTGAAGGCTCCCACGCGCCGATGGTCTGACTCCAATCCTCATTCGCTTCCGCATACCACCCGGCGTCAATGACAAAATATTCGCAACCGGCCTTGGAGGCGGCGGCGATGAGCGGCAATTCCTTGGCTTCCGTCGGATCGCCCCATAGACAATTCATGTAGTCGTTGAAAATCACCGGGCAGCGAACGTTAGTCTTACTCGGCTTCACGCAGGCAAGGCGGCGGTAACCGGTCAAGGCCGCGACCGCCTCGCCAAACCCGCCGCGCACACACCCGATTGCAACTGGAACCGTCTTGTAGGTTTCCCTGGGTTTCAGATTCTTCCAGGCCGCCGAGTGCAAGTCATCGGGACCACCGAGGTAGGCATAGACATCGTCGGCGTAGTTATCGCGGGCCGATACGTTGGAGATTTCCCAATACCAGGAGCCATTGTGCTCAATCTGCCAAAACCAGGTCAGGCCCAGCCTCGTGTTTTCAGCCATCGCCATCGGCAGGTAGCGTTCGCTGGACCAGCTGCCAATGCTTCCGGCCTGCGCTTCCGACCAACTGGTGCGCTCATTTTCGACCAATCCCATCTCGGATGGGCGAAGCGTGTGCCACTGGGCCTCCGCCATCCAGCTATTCACGGCCAGGTGGATGCGCAGCTCGCGCTCATAATCCTGTGGCGCAGCCAATCCATGAAGCATCGCCGAACTCAGGAATTCGATACCCGCCGGCGACGTTCCAGCATTCCTCACCCTCGTGTATCGCCGGACTACAGGAACTCCAGCAAAGGATTCGTAGAACGATTCCACATCCAGCCGAAGGACTGGGTCGGTATGGGTGCAGACCAGGCGCTTACCTAAGGGAGTGGATTCCTCACGTGTGCCGGCAAAGATGAGCCGGGCTCCGGGTTGACCCATGCCGGATTTCATACCCTGATCGGGAGAATTCTCTCCGCTGCACTGAAAGGCGACCTCGACGCCATAGGAATCCCCGGCGCCAAGCGGCGCGCCAACCGGAACCACGCGCTTTTGCCGCAACTTTCCTGCCGTCACATCAAATGTGAAAGTCAGTTCGTTGGTTTTCCATTCAAATGTTTTGTTGGGAACGTCCGCTAAGGCAAGGTGAGAAACTGAAGGGACAAGAGCGGCGAAGGCAGCGACGCCGCTGGATGCTAGAAATCTTCTGCGGTTCATAGGAGACCCAAGGCAGCGGTAGGGCAGCGGTACCTGTATCGCAAATTCCCTGAATTGTATTGCCTCAGAGCGGAGTCTGTTGGCATTAATTCCGATGGCAGTAGTTCAGCGTTTTATTTCCGCTTTCGTGGCTGTGATCGGGCATTCATCGCCGGACGCCGCCGGCTGGATTCGCGAACGATCAGTTCCGGCTGCAGCACGACAGTCTCAGGAGCGGGGGGTAGCTTGGAGTTGAGAATCGTCAGCGTGATACGCGCGGCTTCTTCCCCGATCTGCCGGCTGTGCTGGTCAATGCTCGAGAGCCCAACCCGAAGCGAATCGTCGTAATGAAGATTTCCGCAGCCCACTATGGCAATGTCATCGGGTATGCGCAGTCCTTCCTTCGTAGCGTAGTTGATCGCTGCCATGGCCAGCGGATCATTGAAACAGAAAACACCATCGGGTCGCGACTTCAGGGCCAACAGCCGGCTCATTGCTTCTGCGCCCCTTTGTTTACTTTCGACATCGCCCTTGGGTTCAGCGATGATGTAATCATCGACAATCTTCATCCCGCTTTCCAGCAGCACCCGCTTATACCCTTGCAGACGGCGGATTCCCGGGCTGGTTTCCGGTCCGCGGATGTGAGCGATCCGCTTGCAGCCAATGTCAATCAGATGCCGCGTGGCCAGTACGCCAACGGCCTCATCATCTACACCGACGAAGTTGCTGGAGAGACCGGGCAGCCAGCGATCGATCAGCACATATGGTATTTTTTGGTTCTGAATTCGAAAGAACAAATCGACCGTAGTACGGCAAGAGGCGATGATCAAAGTGTCGAGTCGGCGTGCCAGCAACTGATTGATTTCCTGCTCCTCAAGCTCGGGATCTTCATCGGACGAAGTCACAATCAGGTAATAGCCACTCTTTCTCAGGACCTCGGAAAGGGCCTTGGCAATTTCAGCGAAGAACGGGTGGAGGAGATCCGGAACCACCAACCCAACCAAATATGAACGTCCGGTGACCAGGCTGCGTGCCGCCAGGTTCAGCTGGTAGTTAAGCTCTTTCACGCGGGCCAAGACGCGCTTTCGGGTCTCGTCCCCAACGTCAGGATGATTGCGCAGAACCTTGGAAACGGTGATCACGGATACGCCAAGGTCCTTGGCGATGTCCTTCATTCGCACGCTCATAATCGCCCATCAGTATATAGGAGAGGCAAAGAATTACTCGGGGCTAACCGATAACGTTATCGACATTTAGAATTTGACTCTGATGGCGTAATTACTAGAAACTCACCCAGGGTAATTCATGGTCTTGTCTCGACGGGCTTTTCTCGCGCTTTCTGCGGCTGCTTCAGCGGGACGATTGCTGGCCCAAGGGGTAGCCTCCCGCGGCATCAAGCCAGATGCCAAACCGGCCTCGTCAGGACGCCCATTTGACGCGCATTTCGTCGATGTGGCACGGGAGGCCGGCCTGGTGCAGCCGGTAATCTACGGGAATCCTGACCATAGCGAGTACATTCTCGAAGCCATCGGCTGCGGTTGCGCCTTTATCGACTATGACAACGACGGCTGGATGGATATTTTCCTGCTCACCGGCACCCGGCTGACGGGCGCGCCGCCCGGGACTACGAACCGCCTTTACAAGAACAATCGTGACGGAACCTTTGCGGATGTGACCGAAAAGGCGGGACTGCGGGAGTTGGGCTGGGCATCGGCGGTTTGCGTTGGCGACTATAACAACGATGGGTTTGAAGACCTGTTTTGCACTTATTACGGGCAGAACAAGCTTTTCCGCAACAACGGGGATGGCACGTTCACCGATGTCACCAAGCATGCCGGTCTGGTAAGCGAGAAGCCACGTTGGGGAGCGGGATGTACCTTCGTCGACTATAACCGTGACGGGCATCTTGACCTTTTCGTCTCGAATTATCTTGAATTCGATCTCAAGCACGTTGCCAAACCCGGAGAGAACCGATACTGCACGTGGAAAGGAATTCCGGTGGAGTGCGGCCCTCGCGGACTACCTCTCGGTTACCACTCTTTGTATCGCAACAACGGCGATGGGACATTTACCGATATCAGCGGGCCGAGTGGAATTTCGAAGATGCAAGGCAGTTATGGAATGACCGCGGTCTCCGCGGACTTCAACGAAGACGGCTGGGCAGATATCTATGTGGCATGTGATTCGACTCCGAGTCTGCTGCTGATGAACAGCGGGAAGGGGACATTCAGCGAAGAAGGCGTCCTGCGCGGCAACGCTCTCAGTGAGGATGGCATGGAGCAGGCGGGCATGGGGGTAGGCGTGGGCGACTACGACCTGGACGGGCATCTGGACATTTTCAAAACCCATTTTGCAGACGACACCAATGGGCTCTATCACAACAACGGCGCCGGGGAATTTGAAGATGTGACCAGGGCGGCCAAAATCGGGGTGGAAACCAGCTACATCTGCTGGGGCGCAGGCATAGTGGACCTCGACAACGACGGCTGGCCAGATCTGTTTATGACCACGGGCAGCGTTTACCCGCAAATCGAGAAGAAACTGCCGCAATTTCCCAGCAAGAGTCCGCGGGTTGTGTTCCGCAATCTGGGTAACGGCAAATTCGAGGAATTGATAGAAGAAGCTGGGCCGGGCGTCGCGGAGCCCCATTGCAGTCGCGGGTGTGCGTTTGGGGATTTTGACAACGATGGCGACCTTGACATCCTGATCGTCAACCTCAACGAACCACCTTCTCTGCTGCGTAACGATGTGCGAGGGGCCAATCATTGGCTGAAGGTCAAATTGATCGGGACCCAATCCAACCGCAGCGCTATAGGAGCCCGGGTGGTGGCCCACTATGGCGGGAAGAAACAGGCGCAGCAGGTGCTGAGCCAGAGCAGCTTCTACTCGGCGAGTGATCCCCGCCTCCACTTTGGACTGGGCACGGCGAAGTTCTCCGACCTTGAAGTTTACTGGCCCAACGGCCTGGTAGAAAAGTTCCTGAACGTTAGCGCAAACCAGTTGGTCGTAGCTAAAGAAGCCTCAGGGCTGATTCCCAGCCCCGGCTGGATGAAGGCCAGATAGTCCGCCCAGGGCCGCGTTGGCCCAAAACCCGCCGGTTGTGACCCATTGACATCGATAACTGTACCGATTATCGTTCCCTTGCCATTTGCACCCCACCTCCGGCCAAGGAGCGACGGTGCGGACGGAAGTTCCTGCAGCGGAATGAGGTCTGCGGCATGAAGGTTCGTAACGGGTCAGTCGTCAATGGGGTGGTGGTTGATCCTGCGCTGGTGCCCCAAAGAACTCTATACACCGGTGCCAGCGTGCCCGCCATCGGCCTGGGAACGTTTGGCTCTGACCATGTCTCGGCAAGCGAGGTGGCGGCTGCGGTGGAAGGCGCCGCCGCGGTTGGATACCGTCATTTTGATTGCGCTTCTGTGTATGGCAATGAACCGCAGATTGGATATGCGCTTCAGCAGGTCTGGCGCAGCTCGATTCGGCGCGAACAGGTTTGGATTACCTCCAAGCTGTGGAACGACAAGCACGGAGAAAATGACGTAATTCCATCCTGCAAGCGGTCATTGGCGGATTTGAGATTGGAGTACCTCGACCTCTACCTGGTGCACTGGCCGTTCCCCAACTTCCACCCGCCCGGTTGCGATGTGACTTCCCGCAGCAACGACGCGAAGCCGTACCTGCACGCCAACTTCATGAAGACCTGGCGCAAGATGGAAGAACTGGTTGACTTGGGGTTGGTGCGGCATATTGGGACTTCGAATATGACGGTCCCCAAGCTCAAGCTGGTTCTGCGCGACGCACGCATCAAGCCCGCAGTGAACGAGATGGAACTGCATCCCCACTTTCAGCAACCCGAGTTGTTCGAGTTCGTCCGCACCCATGGCATGGTTCCTGTAGGTTATTGCCCGATCGGTTCGCCCGGGCGCCCGGAGCGGGACCGTACTGCCGAAGACACGGCGCCCACTCAGGATCCGGTGATTGTCAAGATCGCAAATCGCCTCGGCGTGCATCCGGCAGTGGTCTGCATCAAGTGGGCCATCCAGCGCGGCCAGGCGCCGATTCCGTTTTCCGCCAATCGCAACCACTACCTCAGCAATCTGGAAGCCGCGGTCAGCGGTCCCTTAACGCCGGATGACATGCGTGAAATCAGCGCCATTGATCGCAATTGCCGGCTGATCAAAGGCCAGGTCTTTCTCTGGAAAGAGGGGCAGTCCTGGGAGGACCTCTGGGATGTCGATGGAGAGATTACTGCCCCGTGACGCCGACCGGCCAATCGGCGTGAGCCATTCATATGCCAACTAGCCAGGAGAGTATGCGGGCCGCATATCTGCCCGGCAACGACAAAGTTGAGTTGCGGACACTGCCGGTTCCGCGTCCGGGGCATGGCGAAGTGCTGCTCCGCGTGAAGGCGTCGACCATCTGCGGTTCGGATATCCGCTGCATCTATCACGAGCACCTGGGTAAAGGCCCGGAGGGATATCAGGGCGTAATCGCGGGGCATGAGCCATGTGGGCGGATCGTGGAGGTCGGCCCGGGCTGCCGCAGGTTTGCCTCGGGTGACCGCGTCATCGTGTATCACATTTCCGGTTGCGGTGTGTGCAACGATTGCCGCCGCGGCTACATGATTTCCTGCACCAGCGAGAAGTACCGGCGCGCCTACGGCTGGCAGCGCGACGGCGGCATGGCCGATTTCATGATCGCGGAGGAGAAAGATCTTATCGCTCTCCCCGACGAGCTTTCCTATGCCGACGGCGCTCAGGTCGCCTGTGGCTTCGGGACGGTTTACGAAGCCATCGAGAAAGTCGGGATCAGCGGCAATCACGCTGTGCTCATCACCGGGCTCGGACCCGTGGGACTGGCCGCGGCGGCATTGTGCCGTAAGCTTGGCGCCCAGCAGATTATCGGTATCGATGTCGTCCCCGAGCGGCTGGAACTGGCGCAATCCCTCGGGCTGTGTGATTCAGTCCTTCCATCCGGTCCCGACAACGTCGCTGCGGTACGAGACTTGACGCACAACTACGGAGTCGAGCGCGCGTTCGACTGCTCGGCAAATGCCGCCGCCCGGGCGACCGCCATTCGGGCCACACGCAAGTGGGGAAGAGTTGCCTTTGTCGGCGAAGGCGGCACAGTCGAGTTCAATCCCTCTCCGGACATCATTCACGATCAAAAGACCATTTATGGTTCATGGGTGACCTCGACCTGGCTCATGGAAGAACTGGTCGAGCGTCTGGTGCGGTGGAATCTTCATCCCGCGGACATCATTACGCACCGCTTCGGCCTGGAGAAAGCTGCCGACGCCTATGCCCTGATGGCTTCGGGGAAGTGCGGTAAAGTCGCGGTCTGTGCCGACGAGGAGTTGATCTCGAAATGAGCGCAAAATGGGAAGACGTCCTTAAAGACCGGCTGCCTCTCTACGGCCATCGCAATTGGATCGTCATCGCCGATTCGGCGTACCCAGCCCAGTCGAGCGAGGGCGTGGAAACCATCGTCTCCGATGGAGAACAGACGGCGGTGCTCGCCAGGACGTTCGCCCTTCTGGGCGAATCCCGGCACATCAAGCCAACCATATACACCGACCAGGAATTGAACTTCGTTTCAGAGGCCGACGCCCGCGGAGTTACTGCTTACCGGAGGCAACTCGAACAGCTCTTGAAAGGACAGAACGTGCGCGTCCTGCCGCACGAGGAGATTATCTCCAGGCTGGACCGCGTCGGCCAGATGTTCCGTGTGCTGCTGATCAAGACCAGCATGTGCATTCCGTATACTTCGGTATTTTTTGAACTGGAATGTGGCTACTGGAATGCTGAGGCAGAGAAGCGCCTGCGGGCCTCAATGAAGACCAGTGAGGGAAAACGGAAGACTGCAAAACGCAAGAAGCGGCCTTAATTGCCTATTCCCGAAAGTCGTGTTCAACCATGAAAGCACTCTTGCTGCAGAAGCCCGGCCAGACATTGATCGAGGCTATTCCGCAGCCGGTGGTTGGACCCGGAGAACTGTTGTTGAAGGTGCGAATGGTGGGATTCTGCGGAAGCGATTTGAATTCCTTTCGCGGGTTAAATCCGCTCGTATCTTTTCCACGAATTCCGGGCCACGAAGTATCCGCCACAATCATGGAGGGGGACAGCGATCTTCCCGCCGGGACCGATGTGGCTCTCTCCCCCTATACCAGCTGCGGTAAGTGTGCCTCATGCCGAAGCGGGCGTCCGAATGCCTGCCAGTTCAACCAGACTCTCGGCGTGCAGCGGGATGGTGCGCTCACCGAATTCATCGCGATGCCCCGCGAAAAGCTGTTTCCGGCCAGGCTTTCGCGGAAGGAATTGTGCCTGGTCGAGCCGCTCACGGTGGGCTTTCACGCCGTGGCGCGCGGACGGGTCGCCGCGTCCGATACGGCGGTGATTTTTGGCTGCGGCGGAGTAGGGCTCGGTGCCGTGGCCGGTTCGAGCGCTAGCGGAGCTCGTACCATCTGCGTTGATGTGGAGGATGACAAACTTGAGTTGGCGCTGGCGGCTGGCGGCACCCATGCTATCAACAGCACCAAGGAACCGTTGCACAACCGCCTGCTCGAGCTGACAGAGGGACGCGGTCCGGATGTCGTGATCGAAGCCATCGGATCACCAGCGACATTCCGCGCGGCAGTCGAAGAGGTCGCATTCACGGGCCGAGTTGTCTATATCGGATATGCCAAAGAGCCAGTCAGCTACGAGACCAGGCTATTTGTGCAAAAGGAATTGGACATTCTGGGATCGCGCAACGCCCTGCCGGAGGATTTCCATGCTGTGATCAAGCTGCTGGAGGCGCGGAAATTTCCGGTGGACCAGGCCGTAAGCGTGATCGTTCCTCTCGAAGAAGCCGGGAACGCGTTGCGCTCCTGGAGCGAAAATCCGTCAAGCTTTAAAAAGATTCTGGTGTCCCTGGATCAAGGTCAACTATGAGCACCTACACAAGCGAATCGGCCAACCCGGTCCGTTCCAATGAGCGCGGCGGCGGTCTGTTTCGCTCTACCGATGGCCGGGACCTGCTCACTCCCTTTGTCTTGATCACTGCATTGTTCCTTTTGTGGGGCTTCTGCAACGGGATGATTGACATCCTCAACAAGCACTTCCAGGACACGCTGCGGATAAACAAGGAGCAATCCGGTCTGGTGCAGGCAGCCAACTATCTCGCCTATTTCCTGATGGCCATTCCTGCTGGATTGCTCGCCAAGAGATTCGGCTACAAAGGCGGGATCCTTATAGGGCTGTCGTTGATCGGCGCAGGCGCCTTCTGGTTTATTCCTGCCGTCAACATCGGCGCGTACTGGGCATTCCTGCTGGGCCTGTTCGTGATTGCTGCGGGCATGACTTGCCTGGAAACGATTGCCAATCCTTACGCCACGGTTTTGGGGCCACCGGAAAGCGGGCCTACGCGCATCAACATCGCCCAAACCACCAACGGCCTGGGTTGGATTCTTGGGCCGATCGTAGGCGGGTATTTTGTTTTTTCTGGCGCCGACGGGGCCGATGCCAATGCCGGTCTTACCACGCCTTACATCGGGATCGGGATATTTGTAGCGTTGCTGCTTGTCATTTTTGCTGTCTCGAACATCCCAGACCTACACGCCGAAGATGAAAGTCGTGCAGCGGCCGCCGGAAAAAAACGCATCCAGCCCACGGGTGGGCAACAGGCTGGGACCGCCATCGTTTTGGCGGCGGTTTGTGGGCTGCTGTATTTCTTTATTGCCCCGATTCTGGGACTGGTGTGGACCCTGCTGCACATGAACGAGGCGTTGTTGCCGCCAACGAAATACGGACTGCTGATCGTCGCCTATGTGGCTGCTTTCCTGACGGTCTCCAGGAATTGGGACCTGTTCCGGCGCAGGCACTTCACCCTGGGGGTGGCCACGCAGTTTCTGTATGTGGCGGCGCAAACCGGTATCTTCAGCTTTTTTGTGAACTATGTTCTGGAGAATGATCCGGGGGTGACCCGCTTGCAGGCCTCGCGGTGGCTGGGCGCCATCGGGTTCGTTTTGTTCATGGTCGGACGTGTCTGTGGCAGCGCGATCATCAGCCAGTTCAAGCCGGAGCGCGTGCTTGTGGCCTATTCGGTCATGAATGTGGTGCTGGTTGCGATCGCCATCGGCGGTGGCAAAACTGGAATGTATGCGATGTTCGCTTCGTTCTTCTTTATGTCCATAGGGTTCCCGACCATCTTTGCCCTCGGCATCAGCGGGCTGGGCGAACACACCAAGTTCGGCTCATCGCTGATTGTGATGTCCATCGTCGGCGGCGCGATTAGCCCGCCCTTCATGGGCCGCATCGCGGATCAGCATTCCATGCGCACTGGTTTCGTAGTGCCGTTGATATGTTTTGTGTTTGTAGGCCTCTACGGACTGGTCTGGGCCAGACTCAGCCGGCAAGATACCGTACCTGTGGTTGGGGGTTAACGCGTTTCGACCCGTCACCCAGGATGGTGACGGTAATTTCTGGATTAAAGGAAAGAACGCCATGTCACGCCATCTTTCATTGCTGACACACTCCATTCTCAGATTCTCCATTGCTGTGACCGTGTTGTTTGCACTTTCCAGCCTGTACGCTCAGAACGCCACCGCCCCGACCGCATCGCAGGATCCGGCGGTCATCGATCAGATATGGCAGAAGGCGAGCAGCAAATATGATTCCCAGCGCGCCATTCTGCTGAAAGAGGTGGACAGCGTCAATGCCCAGGGACCCTTCCGGGCGGACTGGGAGTCGCTTGAAAAGTATGAGACACCGGAATGGTACAAGGATGCGAAGTTCGGGATTTTCATTCACTGGGGACTCTATTCAGTTCCCGCTTTCGGCAACGAATGGTATCCACGAAACATGTACACGGAGGGGTCTCGAGAATACAAGCACCACTTAGCGACCTACGGACCCCAGGATAAGTTTGGCTACAAAGACTTCATTCCCATGTTCAAAGCGGAGCACTTCGATCCGGTCGCATGGGCGGAGCTATTCAAGAAGTCGGGCGCTAAGTACGTGGTACCGGTGGCCGAGCACCACGATGGCTTTGCCATGTATGACAGCGGTCTAAGCGACTGGACGGTAGCCAAAATGGGCCCGCGCCGCGATACCACCGGTGAACTGGCACAAGCGGTTCGGGCGGCAGGTTTGCATTTCGGGTTGTCCTCGCATCGCGTAGAGCACAATTTCTTCCTCGGCGTGGGCCGCGCCATCACTTCCGATGTGAACGATCCGCAATACGCGGCGTTCTATGGCCCGGCCCATAACTGGCTGGTGCCCTGGCTCGATCCCATCGCTAATGATTTCACCTATGTTTCCTCCGCCTGGCCTGACGACTGGCTGGGCCGCGGCGCGGAACTGGTGGAAAAATATCATCCGGATGTCGTGTTCTTTGACTGGTGGATCGGGCAAGCTTCGATCCGCCCCAACCTCACCCGCTTTGCCGCGTACTACTACAACCGTTCCCTGCAATACGGGGACCATGTCGGCGTGATCACCTACAAGGACTACGCCATGCAGGCGCACTCCGCCGTGCTCGACGTGGAACGCGGGCAACTGGGCGACATTCGCCCTCTTTACTGGCAGACCGATACTTCCGTGAGCAACAAGTCCTGGGGATACATCAAAGATGACACCTTCAAGTCACCGGAATTCATCGTCCATCAACTCGTCGATATCGTCAGCAAGAACGGCAACCTGCTTATGAACATCGGTCCGCGCTCGGATGGAACCATACCGGACGAGGTGCAGCAGGTGCTCCTTGAAGTCGGCGGCTGGCTGAATGTCAACGGAGAGGCCATCTATGGTACTCGCCCTTGGCGGACCTATGGCGAAGGCCCAACGAAAGTCTCGACCGGGTCGTTTCACGACGCCGACACGCGGCCCTTCACCGCGCAGGATTTCCGCTTTACGACAAAAGGCAGTGTTCTTTATGTGATCGGACTTAGCTGGCCTGGGAATGGAGAAGCGGTGATTCACTCGCTCGCGCAGAGCGTTGGAGGCGAATCGGTGCAAAGTGTTGCCTTGGTGGGCAGCGAGGCAAGAATACAGTTCGAGCAGCGTACCGACGGATTGCATGTGCAGCTTCCAGCGCAAGCCCCGGGCAAATACGCGTACGTGCTGCGCGTGAGCTTCAACCACTCGTCGGGATAGCACAACGCGACTGGAGTTTCCGTCTACTCGTAAAGGGCTTGCCCGGTCGCCGTCGTGAGAAATCGATTACTGTGACGAAATGCAAAGCAGGCTTTATTAGATGACCGTTTGGGAAATTGCCAAGCGCGCCAACGTCTCTATCGCGACCGTTTCGCGCGTCATCAATGGGGTTGGGAACGTGGACCCATCACTCGCAAGGCGGGTACGGCGAGTTGTTGCCGAGGTGGGATATTACCCGAATACTCATGCACGGGCACTGGTTTCTGGACGTAGTCGCACATTGGGACTAGTGCTCGATATCATCAATCCTTTTTTTTCTGAGATCTTGCAGACATTTACCGAATTAGGTTTCGATCACGACTACCGAATTCTTTTAAGCCCCTTGACCCGTGATTCGCGCTCCTTGATGGCGGCCGTGCGGCAAATGAGTGAGCGTCGTGTCGATGGCCTCGCTGTCATGAGTTCTGCCAACGAAGACTTCTTCATCGAGGCCTTCACGGGCCGAAACATTCCCTGCGTCGCCGTTGATATCGATCATTCGGGGGAACTGCTCAAGACCATCCGGATTGACTACGAACACGGCATCCGGCAGGCTGTGCAGCATCTGGCGGCGTTGGGGCATGCCCGCATAGCTTTCATCGGTGGATCGGCGAACTTGAAAGGCGCAGCCTCACAGAAGATTGCTTTTCAAAAATGCATGATGGAGATTGGTTTGGGTATATCTCCGCAACTGCTTATGGCGGGAGATCATTCGATAAAGTCCGGTAGAGCAGGGATGACCGCCATGGCTGCTCTACCGGAAAGGCCTAGCGCGGTGGTCTGTTCTCATGATGAAACCGCAATTGGCGTAATCCGCCGGGGTTCTGAGCTGGGAATCCAGATTCCCGGAAAGCTATCGGTGGTGGGATTCCACGATATCCGTATGGGGCAGTATCTAGTGCCACCTTTAACCACCGTGCAGATACCACAGATAGAAATCGCCAAAGCCGCATTTGGCGCTTTGCTCGATTTCGTAAGTGCTCAACGACGCGAATCGTCAAGCAGCTCGTCTACCATTAAGACCAACCTTGTTCTCCGCTGCTCCACGGCTTTAGGGCCCGATCGGACAACAAACAATCCTTGATGGGCGCGAGAAATCTACAGCAATCGAAATGCAGGTGGGATTTACGTAAGGAAGTTAGGGAAGGTTATCACGGGATGTGGTCCACGTGCCCAGCCTAGGCAGGGCGTTACCTGCTTCTTGATCCAGGAGATTCAATGACGAAGAACCTGCTCGCAGTTGTTCACACGGCTATTGTCAGTGTCGCTCTCTCCTCCGCGCAAACGTCGGCAGCCGATCAGACTGAACTTTCATTTCCGGGAAATTCCTCGGCCGTGCTCGCGAATGCACCTTTTCGCGACCCCTCGTTGCCGATTGGACAAAGGTCGACGACCTCGTTTCGCGTATGACGTTGGAAGAAAAAGTCCAGCAGATGATGCATGCAGCGCCAGCGATTCCGCAGCTCGGTATTCCTGCTTACAACTGGCGGAGCGAAGGACTACATGGAGTGGCCAACACCGGATAGGCAACGGTTTTCCGCGGCGATCGGGATGGCCGCCAGCTTCGATCCTGCATTGCTGCACCGGGAGGCTGGAATCATGGCCACGGAGTTCGGGCGAAGTTCAATGAGGAGCTACGCACGAAAGGCTACAGCAGCTGGTTCCACGGCCTCACCTTCTGGTCTCCTAACATCAATATCATTCGCGACCCGCGCTAGGGCCGGGGCCAGGAAACTTACGGCGAAGATCCGTTCCTGACCGCCCAGATGGGTGTTGGTTTTGTCACCGGCTTTCAGGGCGACGACCCGAAGTACCTGGAAGCTCTCTCCACCCCGAAGCGCTTTGCGGTGCACAGCGGAAAGACGTCCGCGCGGCATTCCGTAGATGTGCCCGTCTCCGATCACGATCTAGAGGATACGCATCTGCCAGCCTTTCGTGCCACGGTGTTTGCGGGCGCAGGTTCTGTGATGTGCGCCTACAACTCGATAGATGGCAAACCTGCGTGCGCCCAACCCATGCTTCTGCAGCAACGTCTTCGCGATAACTCGGGTTTTTGCGGGCTACGTTGTTTCTCAACGCGGACTTCACCCACGTTTCCCATTGCATCGAGCAGCGTCCGGACGGCCTCCATGTTCAGCTGTCCACAGGGGCTCCGCCTAAATATGCCTACGTATTGCGCGTGAAATTCGGCGGAAGCGGGGCCTAGACGAACTGGTCGTTGCTGGCGCGTAGCGGAGGAATCGGAGGCTACCAGAAATACACCGCAACCACCTTCGGTAGACTCGGAATGCCATTTACGACGTCGGTGTGGAGCACTACCTGTAGATTCTTTTTGCTCCAATCCTTGGGCGAATTCTTTACAAAATCTGCGATCAGCTGCGGATTGGTGGCGAATTCGCCGGCTGCCCGGGTGCCCTCATGATTGAGCCCCGCAATGATCACCAGAATACCTCCCGTTTTCGACTCCAGAATGCGGGAAACAATCGCGTAGTCTCCCGCGACGTTCCCCTGAGAGCCTTTTGGCCACCAGGAACGTGAGCGGTCAACCCGGTCCTGAATGTGCATTTGAGGACTGTCGCCAGACTCGAAAACGAAGCGCAAATTGTCCGTCATGTTAAGCGTCCAACTGTTGTTAAAGGCTCCGATCAGGATTGCGGAACCCTGCCGCAAATCGCCGAACGAGAGATCATTGCCAAAACGAAGGTCAAATGGGTGCTGGTGCGAGGTGAGCAGGGATGAAATCTGGGCCGTTGTCCAGGCGTCGCCCAGCGTCAAATACGTGTCCTTCAGGGGGAAGAAGTCTGCGCCAGTAAAGTTTTTCAAATCCTCGGGTGGAACCAGCCTCTCGAGGTTTGCGCTCGCATCCTGCGGGGAAGAGTGAGTCTTTTTATATTTGTCCAAAGCCTGTCGGGACAGCAGATACACGGAATTGCTGCCGGTGCAAACCAGTACCGGCCTTGGGTTTTCCAGAACTGGTCCCCAAAAAAGATCTAACAAATTCGTGGGGCGGGGGTTTGGTCTGAACCAGAGTGTATTTTGCCCGAACCACGGTATAGACGAGCCCGACCGCCAAACAGGCAGCGAGAGCCGCTAACAGCCACAAGCGCTTTCCAGCAATGCGGCGGTCGCTCGAGGCCGACGGGTCGATCGCGCGGAGCCCGGCGGCTTGTGCCGGGGAAGGCATCAGGCTTCCGGGAGCTGGAACTTGAGCTGGAGCAGACCCTGAGCGATGGAACTGGGCCTTGTAGGATCCAGTCGGAATGTCGATCGTCCAATCACCGGGCTCGCTTTTTCGAGACTGATAGTACTGAGCCAGGCGTTTTCTGACATCGGCAGCCCGAAGGCGCACCACCGGGTCCGCAACCGTATCGTAGTCCGCCGCCCGTCCGAATACTTCCATCCCGATGATGCGTTCGCGAAGCGATTCTTCCGACCCGGCAAGGCTATGCTCCACCACGAAGCGAAACATGTCCTGGCATTGCCGGCTGGTTCGAAACGGGGCGCTCCGAAGGATGTCGTCTACCAGTTGTTGAATCCGAGAGCGAGCCGCCGCCGGCACTGAGTCAAGAAGCGAGTTCTGGTGTGTAGCCATGAGCAGCCGGTGAAGGCATTTGAGTTTCGGGCGGGAAAACCGACGGTATCTTACCTCTGATCCTGGCTCATGACCGGCTTTTTATCCCGGTCGGTAATCCATTGTCAACCGAGGATTTACAGGGACCCAGAGCCGGTAAGCTACGGTAGCCAGCCTAGACACGTCAAGGAATAAGGCATATCCGTTCGTACCTGCGCTCCTGCGCTGGGGCGCGAAATGCCGTGTAACCAGCTTGGAGTGGGGTACGCGGCACCTTCCGGGTGGGTGTGCATGTGCCACGAAAACCTCGGGGTAGTTATCGATATTCGCTCGCGAGGAGCATTTCAAAAGAAATGCTTGACAATGCCCAGTAAGGTGGTCGTAGAATGCACGACACTCGGTACAGTTACCGATACCGTACTTCATGAGGGATGGGGGTCCCTGTCGATGCCCAAGCTTCCGAGAGTCTCGTTTCTGTTATTGGCGATTGTCTGCTTTTCCGTCGGCATAACCGTTCCCTTCGCTCATGGCCAGACGCTGGCTTCATCGGCCGCGTTATCAGGTTCCGTCTCCGATCAATCGGGGGCGCGTATACCGAATGCCACTGTCACCCTGAGCAACCCGGAGAAGGGCATTACGCGTGCCTTCACTACAAACGATGAAGGCAATTTCTCCTTCGCTCTCCTGCCAGCCGGTACATACACGCTGACGGTGGAGGCGGCCGGTTTCAAAACCTTCAAGGTGCAAGCGATCACGCTGGAGGTCGGCCAATCTGCCAGTCAGGCCGTCACTCTGACGGTAGGGGCGGCTGAACAAATCGAAGTGACGGCTACGGCTCCGTTATTGCAGGTGGATAACGCCAACATCGGCGCCGAAATTGCTCAAAAACAGGTGACGGAGTTGCCGCTCAATCTCCGTAACGTGTTCAATTTCGTCCAACTGAACTCGTCAGTCAACAATAATTCGCAGCAGCAAGTTCTTCAAGGCGGCGGCGAACAGGGCACGGCGGACCAGGACGTTTCCTTCTTCAACTTCGGCGGCGGCTTCTTTGGAACGACGGCATTTCTGCTGGATGGTGCCTGGGATTCCATCGGCAGCTGGGGCGGCGTCATTTACGTCCCTTCGCCGGACAACGTGCAGGAATTCAAGGTGCAACAGAACTCGTTTACCGCTCAATTTGGTTGGAGCACAGGGAACGTCATCAACGTCGTCACCAAATCTGGTGGCAACAGTCTGCACGGAGTTGCGTACGACTACCTCCGCAATGGCAAGCTCGACGCCAACTCCTACTCCAACAACATTAACGGTCAGCCCAAGCCGAATTCACACCGCAATCAGTTTGGGGTTGCGATTGGCGGCCCAGTCTACATCCCGGGTCTCTACAAGCAGCGCGACAAGACCTTCTTCTTTTTCAACTATGAGGGCCACCGGCAGAACGACCCCTTGAGCACAACCAACAACGTGCCTACGGCGGCTTTCAGTGGCGGCGACTTCTCGGCGAAGTTGGGCGCTAATGTTGGAACCGATGCTCTGTGTCGAGCGGTAGTGGCAGGGCAGATATATGATCCCTATACGACTCGGCAGGTTAACGCGACCTGCGCGGTACCCAATGCTGACCCAACTAAAGCAATTGCCGTGGGCCAACTCGTATGGATTCGCGATCCCATCGCGGGCAACAATCTGGCTAACTCGGTAAACGGCATTGACCCCGTTGGGCAGGCACTAGTCAATTTTTATCCGCAGCCAAACGCCAATACGAGTTCCGGAAACTGGGCCGCCTCAGGCCTGGGCGGTAACAACTCCGACGAATATAGCGCCCGCATTGACCACAACTTCAGTGACAGCACCCGGCTATATGGGCGGTACTCTTATAAGAGGGAATTCAAAGATGTCTCGCCCGCGTATTTCGGCTCCACCAATCCCGCCGGACCGGGACAGAGGAACCCAAATAACCGTTACAACATTGGCATCGGCGTGAGCCATGTCTTCTCTCCGACCTTCACCATGAGCGCCAACTTCGGCCTCATGCATTGGGTTGAAGGCAATGATGTGCAGAGCAATGGCTTTCAGGTTTCATCTCTTGGCCTTCCCGCGTTCATCGATCCGGTTTCGCCTGAATACCCGGCTGTTGTGGCGTCCGGCTACCTCGGTCAGGGGCCACAACAGGGAGCTGGACAAGGTGCATTTCCGCGGGCTGCCACCAGCGGTTCTGTGGACTTTGTCAAGATTATTGGGAAGCACCAGTTGACGTTTGGATACATGGGGGTCGCCCAGGATGAGAACGGCGGCCGCTTCCACACGACAAACTTCAATTTTGACAACACGTTCACCGGTGGCCCGGATCCGTTGAACCTCACTCCTAACACCGGCGACGCCGTCGCTGCCATGCTGCTGGGTACGCCATCGACCGGCAGCACCGGGATTGCGGTTTCACAGATCTCGCGGGCCTGGCTCCATGGAACGTATTTGCAGGATGACTGGAGGGTCACTCCGAAGCTCACTCTGAATCTCGGAATTCGATGGGAAGTCGAGCGCCCGGTGACCGACCGTCTCGACCGGCTCTCGAGATTCAACTACAACGCGGTCAATCCTGCTTGTACTGCGGCCGGTCTAAACTGTACGGGTGCCGTCGAATTTGCCAGTTCCGGCGATCGGGGCCAGTACGATACGAATTTCAAGCACTTCGCGCCGCGATTCGGGTTTGCGTACCAGGTGATGCCGAAGCTCGTCATGCGGGGAGGGTATGGGATCTTCTTCCCGCGCCAATACCCAGGTGTGCCGGTGATACAGGGATATACTTCCGAAACGCCTTACATTGCCACAACCGATGGTGTGAGTCCGTGCGCAGGATGCATGTTGCAGAATGCGTTTTCGGGTGGACTTGTGCCGGTGGTGGGAAATTCGTCAGGCGCACTCACCAACGTCGGTTTCGACACTGGCGCAGTCGCGCCTAATCGCAAGACCTACTACGACCAGCAATGGATGTATGGATTCCAATTCGCGCCCACGGCAAACGATGTGCTCGACCTCACCTACGTGGGGAATCACAGCGTTCATGTACTGGCCAGCGGCTTGAACCTCAACCAATTGAATCCGAAATACTTCTCCATGGGGGCGGCACTGCTCAACCAGGTTCCCAACCCGTTCTCCGGAATCATCACTTCCAGCGGTTGTGGCCTCGACGGGGCCACGATTTCGCAGGGGCAGTTGCTCCGGCCCCACCCGGAGTTCTGCAATATCAATGAGAACCAGTCGCCCTCCGGTGATGGCCGGTACAACGCGCTGGACGTGAATTACACCCATCGAGTGTCCCAGGGGTTGACACTATTGGCGTCCTACACGTTCTCGAAATTCCTCGACAACGTGGGCGGTCCCAACGCCTGGGCCAATGCCTCCGCCAATTTTGGGGAAAATATTCGCAACGTATACAACCTGGCGGCGGAGAAATCGGTCGATGCCAACGACGTCACCCATAGTTTTGTGCTCAGTTACGTGTACGAACTCCCGGTTGGTAAAGGAAAGAAGTATGGCGCGGGCATGAACAGCGTGGTGAATGCCATTATCGGCGACTGGCAGACCTCCGGGGTCGCGACGTTCAAGGGTGGATTCCCGCTGCGGATCAACGTCGACAACCAGAATCCATTCGGCGTGGGCCAGAATGCGAACGTTGTCGGCGACTACCATGTGTCGCACCAGACCGTCAATCAGTGGTTTAACACCGCCGCATTCGTGGCGCCCAGCAAATTCGATCTGGGAAATGCCCCACGGTATTTCTCCGATCTTCGCTCTCCGGGTTTCAACAACTGGGACCTGAGTATTCAGAAATACTTTCCGGTTCGAGAACAGGTGCGTTTCCAGTTCCGCCTGGATATGTTCAACGCATTTAACCATGTAAACTTTTACAAGCCGGACACCGGTTTGAGCAGCGGTACGTTCGGGCACCTTACGGGCGCCTTTAGTCCGCGGCTGATGCAGGCAGCGCTCAAGCTTTACTGGTGATACGTGGGGCGAGCAATCAGGGTTGTTACGGTAATCTGCTGCTGGCTGGTGTGTGTCTCACTGGGGGTCGCATCCCCGCAACAATCCGATCGGTTTGAGTCACTCCTGGCCTCGGCACAAGATGCCCAGGCCAGGAGCGACTTTCAGGCCGCTGCTGACTTCTACCGGCAAGCGGTCGCTATTCATCCTGAAATTGCGGAACTGCAAGCCAACCTCGGCTTGATGTATTACCAGACAGGGAAAGATGAAGAGGCAATCGAGGCCTTTCATCGTGCGGCCCGCCTGAAGCCGGGTATGTCGGTCCCTCATTTATTTCTTGGACTCGAATACGTAAAGCTGAAGCGGTTCAGCGAGGCGATACCGCATTTCAAGCAGGCCGCACTGGTGAAACCGGGCGACGTGAAAGTGCAGTTCGGCCTGGGACAAGCCTATACCGGAATCGGAAAGACCCGCCTGGCCAGCGCCGCATACGCCCGAGCCGCTGAGCTGGAGCCGGGAAACGCCGACGCGTGGTACCACCTGGGCGTGAGCTACCTGGAGCAGGTTGAAGCCGATGCCCGTGTCCTGCTGAGCCGCCACCGGGATTCAGCCTATGTGGAGATGCTGACCGCGGAAACTTTCGCGGAGCAGCGGGCTTTCATTCAGGCCGAAGAAGCCTATAAAAAGGTGCTGGCCTTTCCCCAGATTCCTGCCGGCGCCCATGCCGGTTACGGTTTTGTCCTTCTCTACCGGCACAACCTGGAGGGAGCGGAGCGGGAACTGAATGCGGAGTTGGCGGCGAATCCCGGCTCTCTGATAGCGAAGTTGGGCGTGGCGCGGCTGCATCTGGAACAGGGTGCAAGTGCAAAGGCAGCCGGGGAAATCGGAGAAATATGGAAAACCGATCGCGGTTTTGCGCGGAGCAATGCCTGGCGGTTCAGCGCGGGCCTGGCAGGTCCCCAGCGTGACGAGCTGCTGAGCGCCTTGCGCGCCGCGCAGGCATCGGGTGATATTCCGCCTGAGACTGAAACTCTGTTCGTTGATTCATCCCGGGAAAATCTATTGACCGACGCGGCGAGCCCGGAGACCGGACGCCCGGCCCGAAGCGGCAAAATCCCTGCTGGCGATGCAGCAAAACTTTACGCGAGAGGCAGTTACGGACAATGCTGGGACGAGCTGGCCTCTCGTCCGCAGCCACTCGCGGTCAGGGACCTACGATTGCTGGCTTCGTGCGCTTATCTCAGTGGCGATTATTCGAGTGTGCTAAAGGCGTCGGAAAGGCTGGCGCAGAGTCCCTCGACAGAGGCTGAGGGACTTTATTGGGAAACAAAGTCAGCCGAGAATCTGGCCACCCAATCTCTGGCGCGCGCGAGCACGGCTGACCCCAACTCGCCTAAATTACACGTGCTTCTGGGGGACATCTACCGTCAGCAGAAGAATGTTCCGGAGGCGGAAAAGGAATACCGCCAGGCTTTGGCGCTGCGCCCGGAGGACACGGGCGCGCTATTCGGCCTGGCCTTGGCTTTGCTGGGAAACAGGCAGACGGATGAGGCTCTGAGCCTGGCGCAGGCAGCGCTGAACAAGCACCCGGACGACCCGGAACTGAATGCTGTGATGGGCGAAATCCTGTGTGCTCGCAATGAGTATGCCGACGCCGAGCCGTTCCTGAAAAAAAGCCTCCATACCAAGCCCGAGTTCGTGTCCCGGGTTCACGCCTTGCTCGGCAACGTATACGCCAAAACGAATCGGACGCAGGAGGCGATTGCAGAGTTGAAGCTGGCGCTGGACAACGATAAGGACGGCAGCCTGCACTATCAGATTGCGCGTCTCTATATGAAGGTGGGAGACCGAGCGTCGGCCAATCAGGCTTTTGAAGTGTCACAGC
>Ga0335085_10001520_pt1 | contig 48342 bp, 52 predicted proteins | sample Lox_Sample_45_FD_206712 | JGI IMG/M metagenome (GOLD analysis project Ga0335085, IMG submission 206712) | Soil microbial communities from Loxahatchee National Wildlife Refuge, Florida, United States - Lox_Sample_4.5 | ecosystem: Environmental > Terrestrial > Soil > Wetlands | place: USA...
GAACCCGGTGCTCACCGGCATCATGGTTGACGGCGGCTACGCGGAGGTCATGACCATTCAAGCGGACGCCACGGTAACGATTCCAGACGGTCTCCAGTCGGTAAATGCCGCACCGCTGCTGTGTGCGGGCGTCACGACCTTCAATGCGCTACGGAATGCTGGCCTGCGTGCCGGATCGCTGGTCGCGATCCAGGGCGTCGGGGGACTCGGACACCTCGGTATTCAGTACGCGAGAAGGATGGGATTCAGGACCGTCGCAATTGGTCTTGGTCCTGAGTCAGAAAAGCTGGCCAAGGAACTCGGCGCGCACCAGTATGTCGATAGTGCGGCCGAAGATGCGGGAGCGAAGCTAAGAACCCTTGGTGGCGCGGATGCGATCCTCGCGACGGCGCCAAGCGGCAAGGCTATGTCAGGCCTCTTCAATGGGCTCGCCGTAAGAGGGAAGCTTTTGGTAATTGGACTCGCCCCTGATCCACTCGAGATCTATACGGGCTCTCTCGTGTTTGGCATGCATTCGATCTGTGGGTCGACCACGGGCAGCGTGCAGGACGAACAGGAAGCGATTGAGTTTTCCTTACTCGAAACTGTGGAGCCGATGATCGAAGTCATGCCTCTATCCAAGGCTCGCGAAGCGTACGACCGGATGATGGCGGCGAAGGCGCGCTTCCGCATCGTCCTGGTTCCTGACGCATTAAACGGATCCCGGGCTGGTAAGCGGCCGAAGACATAGCGCTGATCGAGAGAGCGTTGTCCGCCGGGGAAGCTGCGCGGCGCCAAGGAATCGTGATTCATATAAAGGTGGTGGTTGACATGCAAAACTTTCGCGAGATTTTTGAACGGCAGAAGAAGTACTTCGACAGTGACGCAACGAAGTCGTACGGATGGCGTATGGATCAGCTCGATCGGCTGGAACGCCTCCTTAAGGAGAATGTGCGAGGTCTCCAGGAAGCCGTGCAAAAGGACTTCAAGACAGCGCCTTCGGAATACGTCTTCGAGGTCATGGCGCCACTCAGCGTGATCGAGTTCACGAAATCGCAGCTCAGGGAATGGATGAAGCCCACGAGCGCGCCCCTTCCCAAATTTCTTGCTGCTTCGGGACACACGGCCACCGTCATTCGGGAGCCCTATGGGCCAAGCCTCCTGATAGGCCCATTCAATGGGCCCCTCACGCTCTCTCTCGATCCGGTCGTCGGACTCTTGTCTGCAGGCAATCCATGCATCATGAAAGTATCGGAGCAAATTCCCGCGACCTCACATCTCCTCATGGAGTTGATTGCCAAATACTTCGGGCCCGAGTGTTTGACAGCGGTATGGGGCGCCAAAGATGAAGTCAACGAGCTCTTAAAACTACCTTTTGACTTTATCTTTTTCACCGGCAGCGTTAAGGTCGGCAAAATCGTCGCACGTGCCGCGGCGGAGAATCTTACACCCGTCGTGCTCGAGCTTGGAGGGCAGAATCCGGCCTTTGTCGATCCGACCGCCGATATCGCGAACGCGGCCAAGAAGATTGTCTGGGGAGCGACTGCCTGGGGCGGTCAATGGTGCACTTCACCCGGATACGCCTATGTGCATCGCTCTGTGGTCGACGAATTCGTGGCGGAATGCAAACGGGCGGTGGTTGAGATGTATGGCGCCGATCCCCGGCACAATCCCGACTACTCGAAGATCATTAATGCACAGGCCGTCGAAAGGCTTGCTTCGCTGATCGATCCCGATAAGGTTGTTATCGGGGGCAAGTCGGATCCCGAGCACCGCTATATCGATCCAACAGTGCTTTATCCGGTGAGTTGGACCGATCGAATCATGGACGACGAAATCTTCGGGCCACTCCTTCCGGTTTTGGCCTACGAAGACCTCGAAGACGCCATTCGGGAAGTGAAGAAGCGCCCAAAACCGCTGTCTGCGTTTCTCTTTAGCCGCGATCAAAAGACCATTGATCATTTCCTTCAGAGCTTGTCTTTCGGCGGCGGCGCGATCAATCAAGTGAACGTTCACCTGTTCATTGACACAATGCCTTTCGGAGGTGTCGGGAATTCCGGAATCGGGCACTACTATGGCAAGGATGGGTTCGACTCGATGACGCACGCCAAGTCGGTCCTGGTTTCCCCAGCCGATGTTGACATCGACCACCTCATTCCGCCATATACCGAGGCGAAGGTGGAAGGGCTTAAACAGTGGTTTCTGTATTGATACTCGAGACCGCGGCATGGATAACGTGCAAGCCAAGCGCGCCCTTAGAGCGGGCTTTGTTCGGCACCGGGCCAGCATGCGTTGGCGCGCTAGTCAAGCAAGTGCGCCATCCATCTGCTAGGCGGTGAGGTCTAATCCGAGTGCTATTTGGTCTCAGGCGGCAGGTGCTCTTATCAATGGTGCTGGGTGCATCGTTAGGGAAAGTGTGGGCTCAATGCGCCGGCGACGTTTCGACTCCTCGCCACGCCGCGGACTGCGCAACCAGGAGCACGCCGCGGTCTTTGGTCGATAGACTAGACCCCGATCACGCTTACACTTTGGCCGAGCTCATCGACATTGCTGAGCGCAGTAACCCTAGGACGAAAGTCGCCTGGGAACGTGCCAAGCAGGCGGCCGAGCAACTCGGTATCGAGCGAAGTGCCTACTACCCGATTCTTGCTGGTGTCGCCACTTTTGAGGGCCAGCGCACCATCGATCCGTTCCCGAAGCCCTTGGCGCCGGAAGGCTATACCGTCAATTACATAGGGCTCGCACAGCCGGAGATAACGCTAGAGTACCTTCTCTTCGACTCAGGAAAGCGAAAGGCCAGTGTGGACGCTGCTGCGGCCGAGAGGTTGGTCGCCGGAGCGAATTTCATGGAAATAAATCAGAGCGTCGCATTCCAAGTCGCGAGTGCATACTATGCGCTGCTGACGGCGAAGGAGCGTTTACAGGCCACCAGAGAAACGCTCAAGACCGCGCAAACGACCCAGGATGCCGCGGAACTCCAACTGCGCAATGGACGTTCGACTCTTCCAGACGTACTAAACGCGAGGGCGGAAACCGCGCAAGCCGTCTTCGATGAAGAATCGGCAAGCGGCGATGAACAGGTTGCGCGAGTCGCACTTCGTGATGCAATGGGCGTGGAGCCTTCACCGGACATCACAATTGACGCTCAAGAGAGTGAGCCCCTGCCGCAACTGCTGACTCTCTCTATTGACCAACTTGTTGACCGCGCGCTAGCCGATCGCCCGGAGCTGCTGGCACAGGCCGCTACAATTCGCGCGGCGAACTCTGGAATCGGGGCGGCTAGGGCGGAATATGGACCTCGCGTAACATTTTCCGGGTCGGCAGCGCAAACGTCCCTTTGGCCAACTGCTAGTGTTGGACAACTTGGGTCTGCCAGCAAGCCAACTTGGTCAGCCACTTTTCAGATCGAATGGCGAATCTTTGACGGCGGCGCCAGGAAGCACCAGTTGAACGCCGCGGAATCGAAGCACCGTGAAGCTCAGAACGAATTGGCAGATAAACAGGACAATGCAACACGGGAAGTCTGGTCCGCGTATATCGGATTTCGTACAGCAATCCGCAAGCAACAGGCTGCAGTTGCGCTGTTAGAATCGGCCAATACCTCCTACTCAGCCTCTCTCGACGCATATCGGTACGGTGTCAGGACCCTGGTGGATGTTCTGACCGCCGAAAAGCAGTTGGCATTAGCACGACTCTCAATCGTAGCCGCTCGTTCCGAACTTTTTCTGCAGGCGGTTAACTTGGAGTTTGCGACCGGCAATTTGTTGCGTGGCAGGCCGCCAGTTAGCAAGCCTGGATCATCAGGCGGAAGGAAACCATGAACACGGCTCGGAGATGGGCGTGGTTCGTCCTTCCGATTAGTTGCAGTCTGACTGGTTGTGTACGCGCCCCATCGGTTGACATCATCGGCTCCTACTTCCCCGTTTGGATGATCTGCGGGGCCGCTGCCGTGGCTCTTGCCTTTGTCTTTCGGAAAGTCCTGGTGCGATACAAACTAGAACCGCATCTGGGGTCGCCGGCTCTCTTCTATCCCTGTCTCGTCGTTCTGTTTTCCTGCCTGCTCTGGTTTACGTTTTTTCGTTAGGACATCAAGCATGGAACATTCATCTGAGAGTAAATCCCGCAGGCGGATCGGCCGAGTTCTCGGCATTTTCACGATAGTTGGGACCTTGGTGATGCTGGCTCTGACGATTCATGAGACGGAAAGCTTTCCGAGGACGGACGACGCCACCGTACGCGCGAACTTTATTGAAATTGTCGCCGAAGTGAGCGGTCGCCTGGTTGAGCTGCCGGTAAAAGACAACGCGCAGGTAAAAAAGGGGGACCTTCTCTTTGCGATCGATCCACGACCCTACGAATATGCCCTCCGCCAGGCGCTGTCCGACCAGGAAGATCTGGAGCAGCAAATCGTAGATGAACAACGAAAAATCGCCGCTCAAAACAGCGCTGTGGAGGCAGCGCGGGCGACTCTTTCGCAGACAACAACGGCCATCAGAACATCGACCAGCGCGGTGGATGTGTCAAAAGCAACGGTCTCTCGAGCACAGGCTACCGTGACTGCTGCACGGGCGCAATTGACCCTTGCCACCAACAACTTGAACCGTATCGAGCCGTTGCTCGAGAAGCAGTACGTCACAGTGGAACAAGTCGACACGGAACGGACGGCAGTTAGGGTGGCTCAGGGAAATTATGACGAGGCGCAAGCTGCCCTCGTCCAGGCCGAGGCTCAGCAAGGCCAAGCCCAGTTTCGGCTTCGCGAATCAGATTCCCTCGCCGCGGAAGCGCAGGCGAAGCTTGCGCAGTCAATTCACGCCATCGATCGCATCGAGACGCTGATGTCCCAGCGTCCCGCGAAGGCCGCGAAAGTAGACAGCGCACGTTTGGATCTCGAGCGCTGCCATGTTTTCGCACCGTTCGATGCCTACGTAACGAATATGAATATTTCGGAGGGCGCTTATGCCCGTCCGGGAGGTCCGATGTTTACTCTGGTCGACTCGCGCACCTGGTGGGTAGTCGCAAATTATCGGGAAGCGGAATTGAGAAGCATTCGCAAGGGGAGGCGTGTGGATGTGTATTTGATGGGACACCCTGACCGCAAATTTCGAGGGGTCGTCGAAAGTGTCGGATACGGGGTCTTTCCGGAGGATGGGAAGGTCTCGGCCGGCCTTCCCGATATTGAAAAGACGCTCAATTGGGTACATCTCTCCGCGCGTTTTCCGGTCCGGGTGCGGGTCGAGGATCCCGACCCCTCTCTCTTCCGTATCGGCGCCTCTTCTGTGACGGTGGTGAGATAACAGGGTGCCAATCAAGTGACCTGGTCTAATCGACTCTGGCAGGATCTGCAGCCAACTCCAGGGCGGCTGAACACCTCGCTGCGCATTGTGCTCGCCACGGTCCTGACATTGATCCTCTTGATGACGTGGCGGATTCCCTCGTCTGCGATTGGCCTGTATCTCGTTTTTATGGTTTCCCGTGAGTCTCCCGCGGTGTCCCTGCGAGGGGGAATCTTGTCGCTGCTTACCCTGAGTGCGGCAGTGGGCACCGTAATCGCGGTCGTTGGTATAACTGACAATGATCCGATGGCTCGCGTCCTGAGTATAGGTGCCATTGGGTTCGTAGTGGGAATGTGGATGCGCGCCGCTACGCTTCCCAGTCTCGGCACCACATTCGGGTTCATATCGTGTTTCTTAATGGCAAATTGGGAGTTTCACCGGCCTGCGGACACACTGGTCAAAGGTGCGCTTTGGGTGATCGCCGCCGGCGCGCTCGCCATAGGGTGTTCGGTAGCGGTCGAATACCTTTTTGGCGGGGCCAACCCGGTTGATCAGTTGCGACAGCAACTGCAGATTAGGTACAAAGCTCTGGAAAGGTTGTTCAAAGTAATTGCTGAAAACGCGCCCGAAGAGCAATTGAGTGCGTCTGCCAGTCAAATAACTCGCCTGGCGGCATCCGGCCAGACAGGCATGCAGGAGCTTTATAGCGCCGTTGCCGATCGCAACCTCGATCCCTCGTCCCTTCCGATCGGATCGCGTGTGCACATCACGATGCTGGCGCAACTTATGGATCTCGCCGCGGCTTTCGCTTCCGAACGCCCCGACGGTAGCGTCCCGCTGATAGCGGAGCGATGCGCTCGAATTGCGGAGCAGTGTCATCGGCTAGCTTCACCCGATGGGACGACCCAGGCAGGACGCCTCGAGCCGGAGCCGAATCATCCTTTGACCTTGCTGGATCGTTTCGAGTTCGTGCTCGGGACGCTTGTCTGCATGCCTCAGCGTTCCAGTTCGATTAACAGTACGGAACTCATAGCCTTGCCGGCCAAAAAGGTACCGCTCTTCGTTCCAGGTGGCCTCCGGAATCCGGAGAATGTCGCTTTCGCGCTCAAGCTAAGCCTGGCTGCCGTTGCTTGTTACATCTTCAATCATTCAGTCGACTGGCCAGGAATCTCGACGTCCGTAGCCACAGTCTTCCTCACGGCACTGAGCACAACTGGCGCCATCAAACAGAAGTTGTTGTTCCGGGTGATTGGTTCGGCAATCGGTGGGCTGGTGTTTGGAATAGGTGCAACCGCATTCCTCTTCCCGTATATGGATTCCATCACCTCTCTCGTCGTTCTGGTAGCAACGGTCGCTTTTATTGCCGCCTGGTTCGCCACTGGACGATATTTCAACTACATCGGTCTGCAGATTGCCCTGGCATTTTACTTTGCCGCATTTCAGAGTTTTAGTGCTCCACAGGAGTTGGCACCGGCGCGAGATCGCTTCGTTGGAATATTGGTCGGCTTGGTCGCAATGTGGTTCGTCTTCGATCAGATTTGGCCGGTACGGACGATCACGATCATGCTTCGCCGCCTTGCATCGGTATTACACAACGGAGCCAGCCTGTTTCAACTCGGGCACAGCGGCGGCCTCCACGACAACGAGGTCCGCGAGGCGAATGCGCTGCGGGACCAAATTGGCAAAACAGTAGCAGAGCTGCGTACATTGAATGACGTAGCAGAGTATGAATTCGGCAGTGAATTGGACAAACACACCCGCGTAAGTCAGGCGATTCTGAGAACAGCGTTCTCCGCGGTCGCGGTGTTTTGGAACCAGCTGGTGGCTGTCACCACAGAAGAAGCGGACGTTCTCCGCGCACCAAGGTTAGGCGAGATGCGAGTCGCTCTCGCTGCGGAGCTAGATTCCATGGCTGAAGCCTTAGCACGGAGCGACCGCTCGTTGTTGCCAGCACTTGGAAGCAACCTTTCAGGTAACGTCAACTTTGACAATCCGCGTTATGGGGAATACGCGAGAAACATCGTGAATCGCCTGTCCGAACTCCAAAGAGCCATCGCCCGCCTCAATGACGAGCTCCGCGGTTGAAGCTGTACTGCGACGCGAGGATCCAATACCCTTTTGGTCGCGTATGCGGCACGATCGTCGCAGTTGCCTTTGGTGTTAGGCAATGTCAAGTGCAGCCGCTGTGAAAATGGCCATAAAGAAACGCCGGAACAGCGCGTCTTCTTCGAAGCGTCTTTGATTACTGTCTGGCCCCCAAGAGAACCGGACATGGGGTATCTGGAACTGCCTCATGAGCGTCTTTATTGTCAATTCCACTCTCTTGTCTCTTACCAGCTCGAACTCCTGGCGGCTTCGCGTGTGGCTTCTGCGGACAAGATGGTCTTGGCTGGAATCATTCTCCATGTGCATACCGCCGCAGGGATCGACTTCTCGACACCGAGGAGGACGGCGGGACGGGACCGTTTGGATCGCGAAAGCGGTACCCAATCCAGCGTTCACTCACGAGATATTCGGGACTGGCTGGATTCCTCTCAATTTTTTTCCGCAATGAGCAGACATACGTTCGGAGGTACTCCCGTTCGCCTGCGTATTCAACGCCCCAGACCGAGCGCAAGAGTTTCACGTGCGTAAAGGGAACGTCCGGACGCTTCATCATTAACGCCAGCAGGTCGAATTCCTTGGGCGAGAGGTGAATTGGCTCATCGTTTCGCCAAAACAGCCGGCGCTCCAGATCCAGTCTCAGGCTTCCGATCGTGATCCGGACCACCTCGGCTGGAGTCTCGACGTCCGGACACCACAAGAGCTCTTGCACTCGTGACCCAAGCTCGCCTGAAAGCTTCTCCGCCAGTACTTGGGCCAGTCCATATCCGAATCCATGGAGCCGGAAGACCGCCAACAGTTGCGGCGTCAAGTTCTGAATCATCAGACCCACTGACGGCTCCTTCCCGGTCGAATCAGAACTCGCCTTCAGACGGTCGACAGTTGCCTTTGGCCAGCCCGTGTTCTCAACAAGGCGAATTGTAGCCGCCGGACTCATCGCGCACCGCTCAGAGGACCATGGCTCTCCTGAATGAATGCCAGCAGGTCTGCGTTGATCCGGTCCTTTTCAACTGTGCAAATTCCGTGGCTGCCGCCTTCGTACACCGAGAGCTTGGAGTTCTTGACAAGTTTCGAGGCGACTAGAGCCGAGTCCGCGATTGGGACAACTTGGTCATCATTGCCGTGAATGAAGAGCGTGGGAATGTCGAGCTTCTTGAGGTCTTCGGTGAGGTCTGTCTCCGAGAATGCCTTGATGCAAAAGTAGGAGGCAGGCATTCCCGCCATCATTCCCTGGAGCCAGAAGGAATTCCGCACGCCTTCTGAGACCTTTGCACCAGGCCGATTGTATCCGTAGAAAGGCAAGCTCAGATCCTTAAAAAACTGGGATCGGTCGTGCAGCACGCCTTCGCGAAGCTGATTGAAAACCTCGATTGGCAATCCGCCGGGATTGCCCCTCGTCTTGAGCATGAGGGGTGGAACTGCCCCGATGAGCACGATCTTCGCGACTCTCTTACTCCCATGGCGGCCAATGTACCGAACGACCTCGCCTCCACCAGTCGAATGGCCGACATGTACAGCGTCTTTCAGATCGAGTTTCTCGACGAGTTCGGCGAGATCATCGGCGTACGTGTCCATATCATTGCCGTTCCAGGGCTGGCTGGAACGGCCGTGCCCGCGCCGATCGTGCGCGATGCATCGATATCCATTCGAAGCCAGGAAGAGCATCTGGTCTTCAAACGCGTCGGCGGTCAATGGCCAGCCGTGGCTGAACACGATTGGCTGCCCGGTGCCCCAGTCTTTGAAATATAGCGTCGTGCCGTCTTTCGTCGTAATCGTATTCGACATTCGAGTATCTCCTTGGTGGACGTGCGGCTTCCTCAAGCCCGTAAATGAAAGACTCATAGACTCTACCTGATGCCTGAGTGTCCTTTGTTAAGGTTGTTCTAACGCTCCCATACGGCAGGCTGCGAACCATCGTCGGCCGGTTGGCTTGGCGGCAGGCGCTTTTCCGGACCATTTCTCATGACAGCTGGCGCGCGCTGCCTGGTGTGTCCAGGCATGCCATGGCAGAATGAGGAGTCGCGGACATCAGGAATCGCGCCGTCAATATTTAATTAGGGCCAGCCGATTGGAACACTTTTGGTATGTGGTCAGTGCCCGCTGACGGAGGAAAGCTTGGCGACGAAAGGCTGCGCGGACGAGGGAATATCGGTCCCGCCTTCGATAACGTCACGATTGGTGACACTCTTGCCGTAGAGCGCCTTATTCGAGGAATCGTCTGCCGAGAGAGAGGCGCCATCGAGCCCGAATCCGGCGAATACCCCTTTCGTATGGCCGAAAAACAAGACTTTCGCATTGGAATCCTCATGGGCGGATTTCCCGTTGCCCCAGGCAGCCGAAGCGTCGGAGCCGATCGTGAATCGGCCAGAGAGCAGCTTTCCCCGTAATCCGCCGTCCAGGAACAGGACGACTATGTCGATCGCCTCACCGCCGACTTGGACACCGAGGCTGCTAGTCTCCAGCGAGACAGCGGCAGGAGCGGACCACCCCCCGGCTTGGCGGCAGGAAAGGAAGCCGCGGCCGTAGCCAATGCCGATTACCGCGGCGCCCTTTTTGAAACCGGGGATGACGGCCACACAATCGGCCGCGGCGAACTGCCCGCTCCACTTTTCACTTTTGACACCATGCATGTCCAGCACTGAGATTGACCTTTGAAGTCGCTCAGTCGTATTATCGGCGGCGGCAGCCCCGAGAGCTCCCGTGAGAGCCACAAAGAGGGTGATATGAATTGTACGCATTTTGGTAACCTCCATAGAAGCGAATACTTGTTGTCTTCACCTAAGATGATCGCGGCGATGCTGATTTGGTTGGCGCCAGTCTGACAGGCATGATCGACACAGAGGAGTTTTGTTGGGTCTCGGCGGCCACATGATCAAACCGCTTGGGCTGTGTTGGCATCCTTTTAAATGGGAGGGAACTAGCATGCCCCCGGGGCAAGTTGAAGACGACACTCTCATCCAAAGATCACTGGCGGGTGACGCCGAATCGTTCGCATTGCTGGTCAGTCGGCATAGCGGTTACGTCCAGGGAGTGATCCGTAGGATGCTACGGAACTCTACCGCCGCCGAAGATCTGCTCCAAGATGTCTTTCTGAAAGTCTGGAGCCGGCTGGCGACCTTCCGATCGGAATCCACCTTCCGCACCTGGGTGACGCGTGTGGCGGTCAACCAGACGTTGATGCTGATTCGCCGCGAGCAGCGCCGGCCGTCTTGCCAGCCGATCGACAACGTGCATCGGCTCGCCTGCCCCGGCGAATCGACCGACCAGATTCTCATTCGATCCCAAGAAGCGCATGAGCTTCGCCGCGCGCTGCAACAACTCCCCTGTATCTACCGTTCGGTCATAACGCTTCACGACCTCGATCAGCTCAGTCTGAAGGAAATAGCCCGACGCGTGAACGCGACTGTACCCTCAGTGAAGTCGCGGCTGTTCCGAGGCAGGCTGATGCTCCAGGCGGCGATTCAGAATTCCGGGGGCCGGCGATTGGAGCGGGCGGCTTAACATTCGAACCCTCTTACCGCGTTTTCGCTGGCGATCAAGACTCGCGAGTGCTTGTCAGCTTTTCGGCAGGCGGTCTACTTCCCGCACGAGCTAACGCGCCGACGGCGACCAGCAACAGATTCGACGGTACCGGTAAGCACGCCTGCCGCCCCATGATTGCAGCGAAGACCACGACGTATGCATGCCGCTCGAGGAACTGCAGAATCTCGGTCATAGGAACGCGGCCCCAAAATTCTACCCAATTGGCTCGGAAGGGCATACGGCCGCCGCGCCGACTGGAACATATCTCGGAGGCTCACCTCGCGTGGTGAAACTGGAATGGGAGACCAAGGCCGGACGCTGGATGTTGCAGACGTGGCCGGCATACAATTCGACGCCGCGCGGATGGAACGTGACCGGGGGACCCAGGCGCCAGCCGTTCCCGGCGAGATGGTACTGCCTGCCGGCACGAAACTGGTCATTCGCATGATCGATGCGGTGGATTCGCAGCAAAACTCGATTGGGCAGACGTTCGCTGCGAGCTTGGACGAACCCGATATGATCGGCGGCGACTCGGTGATTCCGCGCGGAAGCGACGTCGTCGTGAAGCTAGTGGACGACAAGGAATCCGGGAAACTCGTGGGACGGACGATCCTCACCCTTGACATGATGAGCACGACCTTCTGTGGGAAGGTCAGGAGGACAGATGGACGTACAAACTACCCACCCATTTGCCCACCCACGAATGTACTTTTGGTACTTAAAATGAGATTTCTTGCGAAAATATTTGCTCTGTAATCAAGGAGATGGCGAGGGGCGTCTGGTTCGGGACTAGGAAGTCGCAGGTTCAAATCCTGCCGCCCCGACCACCATCAAACAAGATGAGTGGAGTTAAATTCCATCGGTACGAATTCTGGGTGGGTAGTTGGGAGAACAAATTCGGCGGCCCAGGCTGGCGTTGCCGGTAAAGCCCGACGAATTCGGGTCCGGAGTGCATTCCGCGCTTGTTTGACCTCCTGGTCGACACGCAGGCGACTGGGTCGGCTCGATCGGTACCACCCACGGGAATCGAAACCGTTTCGGCCTGGCACGTCAACACGGGAACTCCCGGATATCGTGGCGGGCGCACTTCCCAAACCTAACAGCCTTGAACTGCCCCTGAATAAACCGTCTCAAAAGAGCCTCCCTTACACCTGCTGGACTTCGTCATTGAAATCTCGACGTCACCCCTGCTGAGCGATAATCGGAAATCTGACAATTTATTAGCTGCTATGCCCGGTCCGTCCTCCCATCGTGCCCATGGGTTCACGCCGCAAGCGCGGGAGGTCCTGCTGCGCGGCCTGGCGTTGATCGGCAACATTCTTCGTCTCACTGGCTGGCTCTTCGCGCCAATTCTCGCTGCCGGGGCCTCATTTGCACTCCTGGCTTTTACGCCGCAGGTGCGCGACGTCTACCGGGCTGTGCTTGAAGGCCCGCCGATCCTTTATGCCGAAGCGATAATCGGGGCAACTTCGCTCCTGCTTTTGTCCTGGTGCCTGCGGCTTTGCTGCCGTCATCTTGCTCTGAACCCCGAGCCTAACTCAGCGCGCACGCCCACGCCGCGCAGCATCGGCCGGGCCTCTGCTGTCATCGCCGGTCTGCCCTGGGCCGGCCTGGCTTTAGGACTTCTCGCGGCGCTCGACCGATCCGGCGCGTCTACGCTGCCTGCGTCGGGCGCGTCCTTGAAGATCGCGCTTGCTGTGGCGGCTCTCGTTTCGCTGGCGACCATTCTGTCCTTAGCGCGGCGGACGCCGACGCCCTATTCTCAGAAAAAGTTTCAGCGCCTGGCGCGTTGCGCCGGGGTAGCCTTTCTTGGGTTCTCGTTCGTCTTCGCCGCGACGACAGGCGTCGCACGTTTCCTCGGCCCTGTTGCGCTTGTCAGTCTGTTCAGCGCAACTCTCGCCGTGCTCCTGACCGCCGCGAGCGCATTCGATCGCCGCCGAGGATTGCCTGTCGGCGCCGCGGTTGTCATAGCGGCGATCGCCTTCTCTGGTCTCAATCTCAATGACGGCCATGAGATCAGGACCTTTCCCAGCAGCATCCGCAACCGTGCGCTTGACCGATTTCCGCTTCCGCAGGGAATGACGTCGTTCACAACGGACGATTTCCTGCGCCTCTGGCTGCAAAAGCGCGGTGATTATGCCGACTATCAGAACCGCAACAGGCCTTATCCGATTTATGTCATCGCCGCCCAGGGCGGCGGGATTTACGCGGCCTACCATACCGCAACATTTCTTGCAGCCATGCAGGATCGTTGCCCCGGCTTCGCGCAACACGTATTCGCCATCAGCGCCGTTTCAGGTGGCAGCTTGGGCGCCGCGGCATTCGCCGCCCTCGCCAAGATCCACGCCAAGAACGATCATCCCAGACCCTGCGAACCCCTTGAGCAAGGCGGTGCGCTGCGGCAAACCGCTGACCGCATCTTCGCGCAGGACTTGCTCTCCCCTCTCGTCGGTGGCCTGCTGTTTTCAGATCTTTTACAGTCCTTCCTGCCGTTTCGGGTTCCCGCTTTTGACCGCGCGCGGCGCCTGGAGGATGCTTTTGAACAGGCTTGGGATTCCGCCGTGCCAGATGGCAAAGGCACCCTATCGCAAAGCGTCTTCAGCTTCTGGAGCCTGGACGGCCCCGTTCCGGCTATGGTTCTCAACACAACAGCCGTGGAGACCGGAGAGCAGGTGCTGGTCCCTTCACTCCCCTGGGACATCTGGCATGAGCGCAGCATCAGGGACTGGCTCCCCGACGGCACTGACATGTCGGTAAAGACGGCGGCGATACTGAGCGCACGATTTCCCTGGGCAACGCCGGCCGGATGGCTTTACGACCGCCACAGCGCCGATGACAAGGAAACGAAAGGCAAAACGAAAACTCATTTTGTTGACGGCGGGTACTTCGATAATTCAGGCACGGAGATGGCCAAGACGATCGCGGACGAACTGCGCCGCGCGGCCTCCTCGACGGGCTGGCATGACAAATTCGACGTGAAACTCATCGTGTTGTCCGGAGCATCGCCAGGCAGCCACGAAGCAGCCTTGCACTTCAGTGAACTCTCAGCGCCGGTCCGCACCTTCCTGTCAGTGCGCGAGCGGCGCTCTGCTCTCGCGCAAGGGCGCGCGGAAGATGAGACTTGCGCGACGCCGATTAACTTCGAAATATCGACGTTCCAAAGCTACCGTAGCTGCCTGGATTTTGGCTACGACCTGCCCCTTGGCTGGCGCTTGTCGGGCTTCGCGAGGACAATCATCGGCGATCACACGGCGCTCAAGGGTCGCTGCTGGCCGTCGGATATGTACGATCCGGCGATCCCGAAGGATGTCCGCTTTCGCATGCCCAACGTCTGCACAATCATGGAAGTGATGCGGGACCTTTCGCTGTAATTGCGCTTCTGGCGAAACAAGCGCCGCACGGCGGTGAGCAAATCCTCGCAAAGTTTATGACAATACCCAATCATGGCCCTTCAACGCGTAGTCGTCATCGTCAATAAGAAATGGGAGGCGGCTCCTATTCTCGGCGTCTTCCGCGCCCCTTATGCGGCGGGAAGCCTCGCCTCGGCGCGGCCTGCGGAATGGCAGCCCGGAAAACCGTATCCCGCGCCGCAGGCTTGGCCTGACGCCAGCGGTCAATACACGTTCGACTACCGCTATACGCTGTTGTTCGGCACAGCGCGCGTGGAGTGCTGGTGCCTCGCTGATTTCGAGGACACGTCGGACAGCGGCAAAAAGAGCGCCTATATCCCGCAGATTTTAGCTTCGGGGTACGCCCGACCTTGTGATCGCGGTCGGCACGGCGGCGGCGCCCGCGCCGGTACCGCAGGGCTCAATTGTCATGGGATGCCGGGCCTTCATGCATGACCCGCAGGTGAAGCCGACGCCTCCACAGCCGACCTGGCCGGCCGCAATGCTCGACAAAATGATGGAGTCATCCTTCTCGCCGGCGTTAGGCACTGTCGAGGCCGGATTGACGACGGCCTGGGGCCTCAACGCAGGATCGCGGCTCTTGTTCCCACCCAACCACGAAGCTGTGCCAGAGATTCTGATCGACCCGGCTTACGTCGCGGTCGGCGATGTCAACGCGGACCCAACCAAGTACAAGATCACCGATCCGCAAGCGGTCGATGCCTGCAAGAAGGCCGATCCCAAAGCCATTATCGGCAGCATAGAGACAACGAGTGCGCTCATCCGCGCGAAGACCGATCCCGCACCGTTTATGTTCATTTCGGCGATCGCCAATAATCTCGGTTACTTCAACCGGGACATTGCCGACAACGAATACGTGCAGAACTTCGCGGCAAGCCACAACGCCGGGGTCGTACTGGCATGGCTCCTTCCTGCGCTCCTTGCTTAAGGACGTGCCCGACGGATGTCACGAGCCGTCACGAGCGCTGCCGCTCCGCGCGGCGTGCGCGACGGGCGTGAACCTCTCTGGTGCGGGCCGGGAGCTGCTGCGGGCTCGCTGGAATAGGCGCATACGTCCAAAGGACGGTGGAGCCTGGTCCGGGTTGCATTGAGTCCGCGCCTTCCTGGGCGAGCGTGCCGTTGATGCTCAGCGCCCAAAAGAATTGCTGATTATTGACCTTACCGCAGATGCTTTCGACTTCGTATCCCAGATAGCCCGGAAACTGAGCGGATTCGCTATATCCGAAATACTGCAGGTCGTAAAAGAAGGGATCGGGTGCCGCGGCCGTCTGCGACAGAACGAACGCGCGCTCCATGATGCCTCGTACATCAAGCTCGGCCTCGAAGGGAACCGACTGACTGAAGAGCTGTTTGCCCTGCTCATCCACTATCTGCAATGTGAACGGCGCGTAATCGGCCATGATAATCTCCTTGTCGACCGCCCTGACACCAGCAGTCTGCGAATGTTCAGTGGAATTTTAGCAATATTCAAATGTAGCACGCGGCCCGCATCCATTTGTCCCGCGTTTTCGACCTTTCAGATACGTATTTCATTGGGCCTACCAGGCATCTCGAGACTGAACCCGCTTCGCGAGATTTGCAGAGTGCTATGGTAACCAGGAATGAAAATGTGGAACCTCGGAGAACCCGCGATCAAGGAACTCACTGAATTGCCGGAAACCGGCATGGGCTTTCAGCTCATCCAGGCGATGATACTGGGCAGCGCGACGCGCCTGCTGGTCTTCAATTGCGAGCGCGCCATGGATCTGTCGCAAGTCGATCTAATGCCGGGCGATGACCCGACCATCATCCTGCGCAATGGACTGCGCGTCATCGAGGCCTTGAAGAGCGATACCGGGTTGACGATGTTCGCGGCACCGGGACCACATGGATTCCAGCTTCTGCAGGCGCGTATCGGCCCGCTCCCCGCCGCTTCTGTCACGGCGGCCGCGGTGAGCACAGCCCTGCCCAGCAGCCTGGTCAAACACGACACGCTCAAAGCCAACCGTGTCTTCTACCGTTATTCCGCCTTCAACCCGGACCGCCGCGTCGATCCCGTGACGGGCAGCTTTCTAGCGGGTACCTACGCAGCGCCTGAATCGGAAGTTCCGTTCGTGCCGACAGGATTCCTCGCTGTGGGGCGGTTCGCACTGCCCAACATACTCCCGGCTTCCCACCGGTTTGAGATCACCGCGCCCAAGGGGACAGCGGTGGATTTCGGAACGGTGGCGCCCGCTTACGGACAGGCGGGCGGCGGGGTCGAGGCTTATTTCGCCAACGCGGTCACGAATGCCAGGTCGCCGCGTGCGCCGGTCACCACCCTGCCGGATGAATAACAAACTCCTGTTTTTTGTTTCAATTTGATTACGCTCAAAACTTGGTACGTTTGGTGAGAATTCGTGCATAATTCTAAATGTGGCGAAGCTCTCTTTTATGGGCGGCACACCGAAACATCTGATCGCCGTCCTCGACTCCATCACGGAGAAGACAGCGCCGGCAGCTACGATCGAAAGTCTGCATGCGCGCCAGGTGCGCAAGGTGCGCAGCGTCTTCGAAGATCCCAACATTGTGGGCGTGGGCGTCGGCAAGAAGGTGAGCGGAGAAAAAGAGACTGATGAGCTATGCGTCTGTTTCTACGTCGTAAAGAAGCTCCCGCCGTCCAGGATCACCGGGCAGCATTTCATTCCGCCTGTCATGGCCACACCACAGGGGCTCTCGGTATACACGGACGTGAAGAAGCTTGGACGCGTCGTGCCGGAGGGCAAACCCCTCGTCAAGCGCCGTCCGATTCAGAGCGGCTACAGCGTCGGACACGTCAAGATCACGGCCGGGACTCTTGGGGCCATCGTCGAAAACGGCGATAAACGCTACCTATTGAGCAATTCCCATATTCTGGCCAACAGTGGGAAGGGCAGGCCCGGCGACAAAATCGTCTACCCCGGTCCGGACGACGGAGGGGAGGTGCCTGCAGACTGGGTCGCTGCGCTAAGTAGATCCGTGGCCTTCACGAAAGGCGGCGATTTTGTAAATCACGTGGACGCGGCGCTGGCCGAGATCCGCGCCGAGCGCGAGAAGGATCTCAATTTCGGTTTGGAGGGAGCCAAGGTCCCGCTAGCGACCATCGATGCCGAGCGAGGCATGATCGTAACCAAGCGGGGCCGTACCACCGGAAAGACCAAGGGAAAGGTGATCGACGTCGATTTCCGGATCCAGATCACGTACCCCGGTGTCGGCAAGCTGGGATTCACAAACCAGGTGCTCTGCGAACGCTATACCGAAGGCGGGGATTCCGGGTCGCTGGTGGTCGACACCAAGAGCGGTAAGATTGTCGGCCTGCATTTTGCCGGCGCCGAACAAGGCAGCGTATTCAATCCGATCGGCGCGGTCATGAAGGCTCTGAATTTCACATTTGCCTCAGCCTAGGCGCTGCCGGAGTTACCATGCGCGTATGGCGACGGAGAGGCAGGCGCGGCTGGCACGAGACCTTCACCAGCAGAAGCTGGTTAAGGGCGGCGTCCACGCGCTCAGCGTCGAGCGAGTCGGGCAGAGCGGCAAGAAGTTCGGTGTAGTCGCCTGGGTCAAACAGGCAAAGGGAAAGATACCGGAGGCCCTGGACATCATGGACAGGGGGACGAAGGTGCGGGTGCCGGTCGTAATTAGGGAGTCCAAGCCGTTTCAACTGGAGTGAAGCGCATGCCTTTTATCGTGGAGAAAAAGGGAGTTCCGCAGGGCGTCATCGAGAGCCTAGCGGCCGGAACGCGGGAGGAGAGCCTTGAAGGCACCCTCGAAATGGTGCCGCGCAACTGCCACCTTGAGGAATACGACAAGGTCAAGGTACCAGACTTCACTATCAAAGGCCAAATCACTGCCTATGCCTCCCCCGATTCGACCTTCGCCGTCACCAAGGAACTGCTCGACAGCGCGACGAAGACCATCCTGATCGGCATTTACGACTTCACGGCCGATTATATGGCGGATCTGCTCAAGGACGCCATGACCCGCGGCGTCAAGGTTACCCTCATGCTCGACACTGACCACGTCAAGGGCGAGGACGAGATCTTCGAAAGCCTGGCTGAGAACGGGGCGGACTGCGTGCCGGCGCCGTCCTGCGCCAGCAAGAAGGTTCACTACTTCCGCTCATCGCACGAAAAGGTCATCGTTATCGACGGCGAGATATGCCTCATCCAGAGCGGCAACTACAGCAAGAACAGCATCCCCATGAACGTCGAGGACGGCGTCGACGACAAGCATTTCCGCACCGGCAACCGCGACATGGGCGTCGCCGTGCACTCGAAAACGCTGGCCGCATTCCTGACCAAGATCCTGAAGAGTGACATGAAACTTGAACTCGACGCGCCCGAGGGACTGGCGCGCGCGTTTGCGGCGGCGCCGCCGATGCTGGTGGAAGCCGCGCCTTCGAGACGCCCGGCCAAAATCTTCCCGAGCAAGACGTTCAAACTTGCAAACCCGCTCGACGTGCAGCCGGTTCTCTCGCCGGACAATTATATGGACGTCGTCCCTGCCGCCCTGCGCAAAGCCAAGAGTTCCGTCTTGATCCAGCAACAGTATATCCATAGCGCCGACGAACCCGTCGCCGAGCTGCTGCAAGCAATCGCGGACGCGCGCGGGGACAACGAGGATTTCGACGTGCGTATCCTGCTGGGCAAATTGTTTGACGACAAGGCGCTGAAGAAGGAGAAGGACAATCTCAAAAACATCGCGGCAAAGTACGATCTCAAGATCAACCGCAACATTCGCTATGTCGACACGACGCGCTTCGTGCATTGCCACAACAAGCTCATCATCATCGACGGCAAGACCGTGTTCGTAAGCTCGCAGAACTGGTCCAGGGCCGCGGTGCTGGACAACCGCGAAGCGGGTTTGCTGTTCGACCACAAGGGAGTGGCGAGCTACTTTACCGATATTTTCGAAGCTGATTGGGAAGTCGGACAGAAGAAGCTGCCTCCCCATATCAAGTCAGGCGGGGCCACGCCGGAAATGCTGCGTCGCGGCGGTTTCGTTGAAGTATCCGCAGCAGACTATCAGGAGCTCTAGGTGAAGTTGTCGCGGCCTGGCTCTTTCCGCCAGATCCGCAATTCCGTGACCGATTTAGAAAGGAGATTAACACTATGGCAAATAAACCTGGGAAGAACGAACCCATCCAGTTCGAACTGAGCGACGCGCAGCGAAAGGCCATCGAAACGATAGCAGGTGGCAGGTCGGTCCGCCTCGCGGGCAAACTGCGCGGCAACAAGCTAGTGGTGGACTTCGTTGCTTGCAACGCACCGTTTCTGGCCTGCAACGCCCCCTTCACGGCCTGCAATGCGCCGTTCAAGGAAGAATAATTCCGTCGCAACCGATCGGCTGGGCGCCGGTTAAGGAGCTGCCCAATGAATATCATTGCGGAAAATACCCTGGCGGCGGTCGCCGCGTTGACGCCGCTTGCGGACCTGCCGGTCTATCGGGAGGTTCTCGAACAGGCCTGCGCGCGCACGCCGCCTCCCTTCGGCATGGCGTGGTACGGCGAGAAATACCGGCAATATGCGGCCGACCCGTACTGGTTGTGCCAATCCCTGATCGCCAATGCCGAGAAAGAAGGCGAAGGCGCCGCCAAACTATGGGCGATCGCGGGACGGGCAGGCGGACCATCGGCGGAGATCAAGGCGCACGCGGTTGACGAATCGCGGCACGCCAAAGTTTACATCTCCATGCTCGGCACGGTCTTTCCCGGCAGCGTCGATCCCGATCTGCGGGCCAGCTTGCTGGCGCTTTCACCCGGATATCGGATGTCACAGGATCTGCCCGTTGCAAGCCTCGGGCGCGAACAGAGGCTCGTCGACGAGATCGTGCAGATGAACATCGGAGAAATACGCACGCGCATCCACCAGTTGCTGCTTAAGCCTGTCGTGCTTGCTCACGCCGGCGACGAAACCCGCCCCAGGGCCACGCACATGGTCGATGCCCTGCTGGGCGACGAGACTCGGCACATCGAATACACTGCGCGTCTGCTTGAGGGTTTCGCACGCCGCGGCTACGAAGAATTCATTCGGACGTCGTTCCAGACCCGGTTGCAGCAGTTCAACGAGATAACTCTCGATGAGGTCGGCGCGCTCGTCTTTGACGGAGAATAGCCCGGTTGATCGCGGATCGCTTGACCGATCTCAGACGACACTTCGACAGCGTTTACCGCCGTAACTACGGGGCCACAATCATAGGCCGCCTGGCCAGGCAATCTTTCGGCGATCCGGCCACCGCCGCCTTCGAGGCCACGGGATTCCTGGGTCCGGGCGATCAGCGGCGATTCCTGAAGATTTTGGATTCCTGCTGCGGCTCGCAGCGCCGCCCGTTGGTGCTGCTGGATCTGGGATGCGGCAACGCCAGGCTTGGCGAGTGGCTCGCGCACGGCCTGCGTTTCGACTATTGCGGAATGGATTTTTCGCCGGCCGCGATACGGATCGCGCGATCATTGCGGCGGCGCAATGGGACGCGTCGCCGCCTTCTCTGCACGGATTTTACGGACCTTAGCAGGGTCAGGGATCAGGCCGCAGGCGCGGCTTTCTCGCTCGACAGCCTTTATCTTGCCGCCGATCCGGCCGCCGCGCTGCAGACCTTGACGCGCGTCATGGTGCGCGGAGCACCGCTTTTTCTGACGGTCTACAGCCCGTCGCGACGCGCAAACGGCCAGCCTGCCTATGCCCGCCCTAGGCAGTGGAGAGCAGCACTATCGGGCGCGGGGTTTGCCGGATGCAGCATGGAGGATCGCACCGAGGCCTGGTGCGAGACGATGAGGATCAAGCACAAATTGCGTTGGGCGCACCGCGACGAAATCCTGCGAGAAATGGGTACTGATCTTGGCTCTGCCGAACTCAGCGTGACCCGCGCAATCCTCGGCATCGGCTGCCGCTCAACGCTCGTTTCGCTCAAGCGCTATGAGATTCTGGCGCTGCGCCGATGATGCAGGCTGCTGCCAGATGTTAGATATGGCTATATATCTCTGACGAGCTGATCTGGAACAAAGCAAACCCGCAGCGTTTTTCGCAAACGCCATTGAGGGAACGGACCTCCGCCTCCAACGCTTCGGGGGAAATCTCGAGTGCGGCCGCGACTGATGCGACGGTTGCGCCGCATCCCGTCAGCAGGGACAGTCTCGCAACCCGATCGCAACTCGCGCCGTCATCGAACAACGCTGCTATACCGCTGGCAAGAGCGCTCATAATTCTGTCCCGCTCATCAGCGGGTTTTCGGTGCAAGAATAATTGCGGATAGAGCTGACTGACGGCCTCATTGGCCTGGCCTTCGTAATCGGCCAGGAGTTCACGCACAGAGTCTTTCTCGGCTTGACGCTGTTGCCAATCATAAAAAGCGTGCATAGCGCCTTCTGCCGCGATCGCGGACGGAAGGTCGTCCAGGTTTCGGCACAAGTCAGGCGCATTCCACTCGCCCGTTTGACAATCCAGGACTGCCACAAGCCCTTCGCCTGCCAGTATGCAGACCACAATTCGCCAATCCCTCAAGCGTAGAGCCTCGATCGAACCTTGAAATGTGCCGCGACGGGAATTTTCAACGGCGCGCGTCATAAGACAGTATTCCCGCTCGCTATCGGCATGATGGATGAGAATCACCCCGTCGTCCGCGACCGTGATGTCGACTGCCTGAAATGAAAACCGGAAGTCCGACCGGTGTTTGATCAGGTGGGGCCAGGCAATGTTGATCATGCCGACCGTGCGAAGGCCTGCAAGAAAAGAGAGATCCGAAGGGAATTCCCTCCCCGGATTACTCTCACCTCCCCGGTCAGCGTAGAGATCACGCCGGCCGGAGTCCGAAAGCAGCGGCAGAATCTCGGCTTTCGAAACCTCAGCAGTCTTTGTATAGAGTTCATCCGTTCGGTCCTGAAAGCGGTTGACAATGTCCTCAACGTCCCGGCCGATCTGCAGATAGGAATCGAGCGGGTCATCGGGTTTCTTGTAGAAACGCAGCAGAATCGGAGCCAGATCTTCATCGTGGAAGAAATGTTGAACCAGGACTGTGAGGAGTTCAAAGCCGTAGCGCGCAAGCCAATACGCGAGCGTGGGCCCCGCGATTCCCCCGCCTGACATGAGCACTTTCATGGCGCGTATCGATCACCTTTAGTGTATGCGGCGGACCAAACGGCAGCGGGTTGATGCGGCCAGCAAACGGCGGTTCTGCCACAACCCTTCAGAGCGGATGGGCGTCCCAACGTTCATGCCCCGCGATGATAGCTTGCTTGGTCGAACTGCCCGAGCGCGTTAAAACGACCCACCCAACTGCCCACCCACGAGTGTACCTTTGGTACTTAAATTGAAGTTTTACACGAAAATATTTGCTTTGTACTCATGGGGATAGCGAAGGCCGCAAGCTTCGGGAACAGGCGGCGCCAGCGGACGCAAGCGGCAATGCTTCAGCACCTGTACGGGGTGTCTGAGCAGCGACCGTGATGGGCCGGTAATCCGAGAATGCCGCTCTTCTTCCAGACTCTCTGGCCAGCGATCCGAAGGCTCTGGGGTAGGCTGTGTACCCGAACCTGGACAGATTAAAATTCCGAGATTGTTTGCCTCCCGGGATCGGGTCTCTCGCAGAGCGACCTTAGGAAAATGCCGCTCCGGGCCAGAGAGATCGATTGGCCAGCATCTCGTCGCCGGGCTCGCACGAGGTCATCTGGAGATGAATGCCGGCTCTCCTGGCTCCCTACGACGATACGCGGCGCCGGACTCGCCCATCGGATGGGCAGAGATGATTTTATTCCGAGAATGTCGCCCCCCTTATCGTGCGCTCGGCAGAGGGCAATTCGGGAACGACTATTCTTCGGTGTGCCGCCGGGGTTGCGACGTGCCAAAGAGAGGAGGCCTTTAGCAATCGTCCGATCGCCGGCGATCCAAGGTTGGCCACACTTTCGGGTCCGTTCCGCGTCGGTAGGGGCCACGTGGTGGTCTCGTTTGGTTAGGCCTGGCCGGAAATTCCGAGAATTGTAGCCCGTTCCAGGGTGATGGAACACGCCAGGAATTTTGGCAGCCACTATCGTGAATCTCGCCGGGATGGGTGCCCGACCAAGTGCTACAGTAGCTGCTACAGTTCGATCGGCGTATTGGGGTCGTTTGATGGCGTTGGCTGTCGTCCGGTGTCGTTGCGAGAACAGACGCCATGCGCCGCAAATTCTTGGAATGATTGGGAAAAGCTTGAAAAGGAATGGCGGGGACGACGGGGCTCGAACCCGCGACCTCCGACGTAATAAGCCGGAGTTTGCTGGTGCCCTTAAGCCTTTAACTACAATGACTTACGGGAAGCCTTCCATCTCTGAGCACCGCTCGCACCCGAACCGATGGAGGAACGCGAGCGGCTCATGCGGAGCAAGACCGATCACCTCGAATATTATGGACGCCTGAAGGATTTCCCGCTGCCTGTTTCACGCGAGACAGGCACGCTGCTGTATATGCTCGCGCGAAGCTGCTGCGCCCGCTCGATCGTTGAATTCGGGACCTCGTTCGGCATCTCGACTCTGCATCTTGCGGCAGCCTTGCGGGATAACGGCGGCGGTCACCTGATCGCCACCGAGTTTGAGCCTTCCAAGATAGATCGCGCAAGCAAGAACTTCACAGAAGGCGGTCTCATCGATCTGGTTGAAATCCGGGAGGGAGACGCTTTGCAGACCTTGAGTTCTGGTTTGCCGGACAGAATCGACCTGTTGCTGCTCGATGGCGCCAAAGCGCTTTACTGCGAAGTCCTCGACCTCGTGGAAAGCCGTTTAAGACCCGGAGCGTTTCTCGTTGCCGACAACGCCGACTATAGCCCCGATTACCTGGCGCGAGTACGTTCACCTGAGAATGGCTACTTGTCCGTGCCGTTCGCGGCTGACGTTGAGCTGTCGATGCGCACCTGACCCGCTTGCGGAAAGAGGCGGCCTTCTCTGTGGCCAATTTTCGACTGACTGGGTTTCCGACCAAGTACGGGCTGTTACTTGCCGACGCGAAAGAAGAGACTGTGCGGCCAGTATGTGCTTACCTTAATGCCGGAGGCGATGGACTCTGTCGGGCGCCACGCAAGATCAGATCCAGTCCTTCCCTATAGCGTCGATCGAAGTTGTCAAAGAGGATCGCGCCGCTTCGGCGAAGCAGCGGAAACTCCTTGGGATCAAGCTTGGCGTTCCTCTTGGCGATGTCGTAATGCGGAGAACGCTCGCCTGGACGAGGATAGACCGCCTGCTCTTCCATAACAAAGCTGACAGTGTAGTTATAGATGGTGCTGAGCAGCACCGCTGTCTGCCGCACGGTAAAGCCGCTTGCGACGATCCTGGCGGCGATGCGTTCCACGGTTTTCATGTATTCCGTGTTCGTGAGACGGGTTCCTGAGGCCATCCTTGCGCCATCGCGATAGGCGAGCAAAGTTTTTCGCAATCCTGAGCCGAAGGACGCGGCCCAACCATTCCAATCGGACGAAGCGCTGGCGGGAACGAGCAGCGCCGCTCCCTGAGCCAGCGCCACTGTGACCATTTCATCGAGTAACTCCTCTTTGCTCTTGAAGTGCCAATAGAGCGTAGCGGCCTGGATGCCCAGAGTGCGGGCGAGCAAACGCAGAGTCAGCTTCTCAAGGCCCACCTCGTTTAGAAGCTTTAGCCCCGCCTGCGTCAGCATGTCCCTGTTCACCTTCATCAACGCCAGAGATATCAAGCTTGACAGGTAAAGTCAAACGGTGTTCAATAAATCGAACGACGTTAGATTCTGCCTTAAATTACGGAAGAGGAGAATGATCATGAAAGCGGCCATCATTACGGCACCGGGCAGGACACCCGTCTACGGCGATTTTCAGGAGCCCGCCGCGACGGAGGGTACTGACGTCATCACGGTCAACGCCGCCGCGCTCAGCCAGTTCAGCAAGTGGCGATCCTCGGGTTCTCATTACAGCTCCGAGGGCTTGTTCCCGTCAGTCGCGGGCGCCGATGGCGTCGGGCGAACGGCCGAGGGACGGCGCGTCTACTTTGTCTTGCCGGAAGCGCCATTCGGCGCGCTCGGCGAGAAATCGCTCGTCCATCCCGGGCGATGCGTTGAGGTTCCAGACGCAGTCGACGACATTACCGCCGCCGCGATCGCGAATCCCGGCATGTCGTCCTGGGCAGCTTTAATCGAGCGCGCTCGCTTGCAACCCGGAGAAACGGTGCTGATCAATGGAGCCACCGGAACGGCAGGCCGGCTCGCGGTACAGATTGCGAAGCATCTGGGCGCGGGCAGGGTCATCGCAACCGGCCGCAATGCGGACGAATTACGCGCACTGGCCGCGTTCGGAGCCGAAGCGATCCCTTTCGCGCTGGATTCCGCGCACCCGCTCGGAGCCGAACAGTACGAGGAAGCGCTCATTGCGGAATTCTCCCGCGGCATCGACGTAGTGGTCGATTACCTCTGGGGGCAAAGCGCAAAGATGATTATCAGCGCGATTGCGAAGTCGGTCGAGGATGCGCATCCGGTTCGCTTTGTACATGTGGGTGGAGCAAGCCGCGAGGATTTTATCGAACTACCGGGAGCTGCTCTCCGTTCGTCGGCGATTCAGCTCATGGGCAGCGGCGTGAAGAGCATACCTTTCAGGAGTCTGCTGGATTCCATTGGTAACGTCTTCGCTGCCGTCGTGCCCGCGCAGCTTCAGATTGCGACTACGATAGCACCGCTTTCGAGTATCGCGGAGACTTGGGACGCACCCGCAAAACCGCGCGTTGTAGTGACCATAAGGTGAGGCCACTACCGAGGCAAAACCGTGGCTAGGTACCGGTCGAAATCAGGCGAATTCTCATCTAGACCGGTCCAGCCGATGTAGCCGTCTGGCCGGACTAACAGGCACTCCCCATTGCCGCCACCATAAGCAGCAGTGAAATGTCCGTGCGCATCCACGAAGACTTGCGCCGCGGAAGCCGATTGCCCAGACGAAACGACATCTACGCGTTTAACTTTGCGCCATTCGCTCCCGCTACCGTCTTGGCCACGGGACCCGAAGAGCCGCAACAAGGTAAAGTGTGGACCTCGAAAAAAGTCGAACAAGCGCACAGATTCCCGGCTGCCGTCGAGCCCCGGAGCATCCGGCGCCCGGTCCCCAGAGATCACCTTTAAATCCAAGTCTCCCGAATGCCGGCTCAGCGACATCTCTTTATATGTGATGCCCAACTGGAGAGTAACGGCGTCGCGGCGTACCTTGTCCTCATCGGTGTGGCTGGTGATTTGCTTGTGGAGCCGCGTGCTGAGCCCGAGCACATTCGCGGCAACCGGCAATCGCTCCTCCTCATACGTGTCCAGGAGCGCGTCAGGAGCGCCGCCAAGCACGGCGCCGAGTTTCCAGCCCAAATTGTACGCATCCTGTATCCCGGTGTTCATGCCTTGTCCCCCGGCGGGCGAATGGACATGAGCGGCGTCTCCGGCCAGAAACACTCGGCCCAACCTATACCGTGACACCATTCGCACATTCGCGCGGTAAAGCGAGAGCCAGGGTGCCTCGGTTAGTTCGATATCCATACCGCTAGTGCGTTCTTTTACGATCTCCCGAAACAACTCTAGCGAGGGCTCGCGTTCCTCGCCTGAAGGGATCTGTGCCTGAAACTGGAACTCGTCCGTTGACGGCAACGGACAAAGCGCGAGCCATCCGTCCGGATGATTCGGCCACGAATGCCACGCATCCCGATCCAGCCCGCGCAAGCGCACGTCGCCTACATACATCCGCTCGTCTTTCCAGGTTTCGCCCTCGAAGGAGACATCCAGATGCTTGCGCACGAAGCTTTTCCCGCCGTCGGCCGCCACCAGATAGCTGCACCGAACACGCTCCTCTCGGCCATCGTGCGATACGGTCGCGGTGACCGCATCCTGGTGTTGCTCAAATCCGGTCAATTCTGTCGCCAACTCGACTCGTCCGCCGCTTCTCTCCAAAAGCCCCCGCAACGCCTCTTCGACGCGCCACTGCGGCGTAATCAACACACTAGCGTAGGGCGTGCTCGGCGTGGGATAGCGTCCTTCGTGAGGATCTCGCTCGCCAAGCACCTTTGTGCCATCGTAGCCACGGAACGGAATGTGAAATTTTCCATTTCGCAAGACTTGGTCGACGATCCCAAAATCGTCCATCACTTCAAGGCTGCGCGGCTGAAGACCTTTGCCTTTTGAACCGATGAAATAGGCGCGAGCCTGATCCACGATCCGGAACCGGACCCCCCTGCGCGCAAGATCGCACGCCAACGCCAACCCGGTCGGTCCGGCTCCGACAATCAACACTTGAACGTCACTGGTCACCATAATCGACACGTTCGCAAACGAGGAGTTCGCCCGAATGTTTGCTCTCAGTGAGAGAAATCTCCCGCTAAGGCGCGACCGCAAACCAGTACACCTACAGGCATACGGGCCCTATCAATCTCGACCGAATGGGCCTCTTCTCAACTCCATTTTCGCTCGCCTTCCGCTCGCCTTCTTCGTGGGACTGAATGTGTGACGAGCACCGCGCCCGATAGTAAGCCACCCTGTACCACCTATCTGGCTGCCAAAAAGTGATCGCGGACGATTCGCGCAACCTGGTCCGGAGCCTGTTTGTCAATTCCAAAATGATTCAGCCGCGGAAGAAGCTGGGTATGGCAGTTAGGCAGCACGCGCGAAAGTTCGTCGATGGCCAACCGTACCCAGCCAATACCGGTCTTCCCGCCATGGAGCAACAGAGTGTCTGCCGAGATCTCTCCGTAGTTCCGGTAGCTGGAATCTAGGCGTGCGATCTCCTGGTGTTCCCGCAGATTCTCCGCAAGCAGACCAAGCATGATCTGGCGCTCTCGTCTGCTTAAGTAGAACGGCAGAAGCAGTTTCATCAGCCATTTCGGAAGATTTCTTGCGCGATCCGGCCCGGTGCCAAGCGAAAACTCCACAAAAGCGTCCTCGTATCGTTGCTGAGCCAGTTTCGTTTCGTATTCGCGCATCCAACTCATTGGGATCGAACCGTTGATCGAGACGCCGGGCTCGTACACGGCGATTTTGCGGAGCGCTGCGTTGCCTCTGGCAGCTTCGAGGGCCACTAGGCCGCCGAAGCTGTGTCCAACCAGGTGAGAAGCGCCCGTCTCGCGCTGCAGGGCGAGAACGTCATCCACTTCTTTTTCGATGCTATACGTGTCGCCCTGCGGGCTGCTGAGCCCTCGACCGCGCCGCTCCATGATATGGACGGAGAAATCCGTGGCGAGACCGGATGCAAACGCAACGTAGCCAGACGCTACGGAGAGTGCTCCAGGAATCACCAAGACCGAAGGACCTGCGCCCATCGAGATGTAGTTAATCATTGCCCCGTCTCTGGATCGAACCGTAGCTCCGGTCTCGACGCGAGCTGTCATTTGCGTTTCTGTCATGACTTTTCTCCCTTCGTCCTGATCGATAGAGCTTGTTGCAGGCGTTCCGTCATTTGCTGGTATTGCACGCCGTCTACTCCCGCTGACTCGAGGAGACCGGCAAAGCGAGAATCCAGAATGCGCTTACCCGTTTTCACGAGAGCAATCCCAGCGGCGGTGATCGTGACTAGCCGCTTTCGCCCATGCTCGGGACTCGGTGCTGTGGTCAGGTATCCAGCTCTCTCCAATTCGACGAGCATGCCGCTGACCGCGGGATCGCTATAGCCGAGCGCAACTGCCAATTCGTGCTGGGAAATCGTGCCGTGCTGCCTCAATACCAGCAGGAAGAGAGCCCGCTTGTAAGTAATATTGAGGCGTTTCCTGAGCAGTCCGTCAGCGGCTCGATCCAAATCGAAGACGAGTTTGTGGAGCGCGTAAGCTGGCGAGCGATGTGCCATATCTTAAGGTCTTAATATTAAGATCTTAACACATTTACGTCCCCGCTTCACTTCACGGAGGCAATTGTCCCGGGGCTCGCGATTCGCCCGATCGGCTGCCGAGTCGATCTTGGGCGCGCCCTCACGCCGCTGATGCCAGGTGCTGCAGCGCGGTATATTGGCGCAGAAGCTCGCGGGCGATAACGGGCGCGATCAATGAGAACGCTTGATCCCGCATCCATTGTCCAAATCGGCCAAGTTCCTTAACTTGACGCAAGTCGTTCTGAGCTGCCTGATGAACCATGCGTTCGGCCCGCGCACGTAGCTGAGCCTCCACGAATGCGAATGTCTCCGTTACCGAGCGAGACCCGCTCCCCAGAGACTGGCCCAATACCATGGCATCTTCTAATGCGAGCGAGGCGCCTTGTCCGCCGGCCGGGCTCATTGCATGCGCAGCATCTCCAAGCAACATTACGCGGCCCACATGCCAGGACGGCAGCGACGGCACGTCGTAAATCGCCGTTCGCATGATCTGCTTGGTATTCGAGACCAAAGACCGGATGGGTGCATGCCAGCAACCGAACGCCGCGAGGACCCGGTCGCGGATAGTGTCGTCCGCTATGGCCTGGAGTTCCGCACGGGTGAGTTCCTCGCCTTGAGGCAGGTGCGTCCACCAGCCCCACTGAATCGGCGACTCGGACATTAACGCGTACCCGATCTGGAAGCGTGACCCGACGGTGAAATTCAGTTGTCTAGTGTCCTTTGGCCCGTTCAGAGCGGCGAGACCGGGGTCGGCGAAACCTCCGATTCCGAGGAAGCCTGTGTAGCGGGCGGAAGCATTTCCGGTTAGAAGGAGGGCCCGGACACGAGAGTGCACGCCGTCAGCGGCCAACAACGTGTCTCCCTTCTCCACCTGACCGTCTTCAAACTGCCCGGTCACGGCGTCGCCACTTTGTTCAATGCTCGACAGGCGCTTGCCGTAATGGATGGGGATGCCTGCGCGGGTGACAGCATCCATCAAGATTCGGTGGAATTCGGAACGCCGAATTGTGACTCCTTGCCCCGCGGACGAAACATCGATTCGTCCGATGACCTTGCCATGCTGATTGCGAAAGACGAAATCGCTCGATAGGACGCCAGATGCGCGGACCCGATCAGCCAGGCCAAGCGCTTCCATGACGCGCATTCCGTTAGGGGCGATTTGGAAGCCGCCGCCGATAGTCGAAGGCTCGGGATACGCTTCGAAGATTTGGGACTCGATTCCGGCACGGCGCAGAAAAAGCGCGGCGGCCGGTCCCGCGATTCCTCCTCCAATGATAAGAGCGCGTGAGGTGTGTTTCATGTCTTCACGATAGAAGAGACTTGGTATTTACTCCAGTCATACTTGATGATGATAATTATCATGGCTGTGAATCTCGCTTCAATCGACTTGAACCTGTTCCTACTGCTTCACGCAGTACTCGAAGAGCGTAGTGCAACGCGGGCCGCGGCCCGGCTGAACGTTACGCAATCGGCTGTCAGCAACGGGTTATCGCGCCTTCGAACCTTGCTGGGCGATCCCTTGGTAGTCCGGCAGGGCCGGGGCTTGGTTCCTACGCCACGCGCCGAGGAATTGCAACCGCTTCTGCGAGAAGCAACCGAACGGTTGTCTCTTGCGGTTGACCGGCGCGGCTTCATCGCGACGGAGACGACACGCACATTCACGATCGCCCTGTCCGACAACTATCAGGCTTGCGATGTCCCTCGCATAGCCCGTGCGTTTGCGGAGCGGATGCCCCAGGCAACGCTGCGAGTGGTTAGCACGGATTATCTGGCGGCCACTGACGGGCTGGCGAGCGGCGAAATCGACCTGACGTTCGCACCTGACCAGTCGGTGCAACCTGGTATGCGATCGGCCGTTTTGTTTGAAGAGCGCGCCGCCCTGGTCGTTCGGCGCGATCACCCGCGCGTGCGCAAGCAGATGACCCGCAAGCTTTTTAACGACCTGCCCCATATTGATGTGCATGTCGTGCTCGGCAAACCCGGCACGGGACATCGCGTCGCCCAACGAGGTTGGGAGCAGGCAAAGGTCCGTCGCCGAGTTGTGCTGACCGTTCCCTATTTCTTCATCGCTGCCATGGCGGCGGCCGAGACCGACTGCGTTGCGGCGCTACCGGGCCGCATGGCTGATTTGTGCGTTCGCTTGCTGCCGGTGAAGCGTGTTCGCGCGATGTTCCCTCTCCCGCGTATGAATACGGTGATGCTTTGGCATGAACGAACACATTCAGATCCTGGAGCCCAATTGTTTCGCGAGATCGTGTTGAATGTTACACGTCAACTTTGAAATATCGGTGATGTCACGCGGGCAGATGCTGTCTCGTCATAGTTTCAGAAAGGAAAACACATGTCTGCAAAAATCGATCTGTTCGCCGCTGCCCCGTCCTTAATGAAGGACTATCAACGCTCGATGGTGACCCTCACCGCCTCCGCCAATTTCGATCCGCGACTCTCAGAACTCGTGAAACTCCGCGCATCGCAAATCAACGGATGCGCCAACTGCATCAATCTTCACGCTACGGAAGCGCGTGAAAACGGCGAGACCGAGCAGCGTATCTACCTTCTGCCGGCTTGGCGGGAGGCGCCTTGCTATACCGATCGCGAGCGCGCAGCACTGGAATGGACCGAGGCTTTGACGAGGCTATCGGAGGGGAGCGAACATTCCGGCGCGTACGAATCCCTCAGGACGCAATTCACCGAGGAGGAGCAGATCAAAATCACTTTGCTTATCAATATCATCAATGGCTGGAACCGGCTCGCGGTGGGTTTCGGAGTGTTCGCCGACCCGGCGGCGATCAAGGCCGGAGCGCAAGCGGCGGCACATCGATGACGCATCAAAACCCATCGGACGCGCCCGACTTCGATTTGCTTCGGCCGAAGCTCAGGCGCGTCGCTTATCGGATGCTTGGTTCGGTGGCCGACGCCGAGGACATCGTACATGAGGCCTTCATCCGCTGGATGAAGGCCGACCGTAGTGATGTACTCGAACCGGAAGCCTTTTTGCGGCGCACGGTCACCCGACTCTGTCTCGACCAGCTGAAATCCGCGAGGCACCAGCGCGAAACTTACCTTGGCACGTGGCTTCCCGATCCTCTGGTGGAAACGGAGCAGGTGGAGGATGTCACGCTGCCGCTGATGCTGGCGCTCGAACGCCTATCTCCGCTCGAACGCGCCGCATTTCTCCTGCACGATGTCTTCGGCTTGGAGTTTGAGGAGGTCGCAACAACGATTCAACGTGATCCGGCGGCATGTCGTCAACTCGCCGCCCGCGCGCGTGGGCATGTCCGTGAAGCGAAACCTCGATTCCAGGTGGAGAAACAGCGGGGGCTAGCGATGGCAGAGGCATTTTATACAGCATCGCGAGGCGGGGACATGGAAGCGCTTCGGGAAATGCTCGCTGCAGATGTTAGTGTCCACGCTGATGGCGGTGGCAAGCGCCCTGCCGCGCCAGAGCCGGTGTTGGGCTTCGATGCAGTGATGAAACTTCACGAATACCTGGCGAAGTGGTTTGAGAATAATGAATCGAAATTTGTTCGGGCAGGTTTTATCAATGGTCTTCCCGGGTTTGTCACGTTCGAAGCGGATGGGGAATTCCAGACGACCGCCTTCGAAATCGAAGACGGAAAGATCGAGGCAATTTACGTGGTTCGGAATCCGGACAAGCTGAAGCATTTGCATTGAGGAGGAGAGGTCATGAAGACTCTGGAACTTGAGAGTGCGATCGACAAGATTCATCGCGCAGGGATGCCGGGAGTGATGGCGGAGGTCCGCGATGGGGACGAACTGTGGCGCGGCGCGGCCGGGGTTGCCGACATGGGCACTCCCTGTCCGATCACCGCCGACATGCGACACCGCGTCGGCAGCATCACGAAAACCTTCACCGCCGCCGCCATTCTCCAGCAGGTTGAAGCCGGTCAGATCGGTCTCGACACGCCGATCGGACACTATCTGCCGGAATTGGTGCCAGGCCAACGTGGGGAGGCGATCACGGTTCGAATGCTCATCAACCACACCAGCGGCCTGGCCGAGTACCTGCCGTATATTTACCCATCGCTGAAAGCGTTTCCCTCGCTGAAAGACACGACGCCCCAAAGCCTGGACGACAACCGATTCACACAGTTTCGTCCGAAGGACTTAATCGCGATGGGCGTGACCGCTCCTGCTGTAGGTTCGCCGGGAGGTACGCCGGGAATTTACTCCAACACCAACTATCAGCTTCTCTGCCAATTATTGGAACTGACGTCCGGCACAACGGCAGAGCAATGCATCACCCAGAACGTCATTGAGCGGGCTGGGCTCAAACATACCGAACTTCCGTGCGGAACGGAGATCAGCGGACCGCATTCAAAGATCTACGAGGCCTGGTTCGGCATGATCGATCCGCCGCGCGACTTCAGTGTTTACGACATGTCATGGGTAGGGCCGGCGGCGTCGTTGATATCTACGGTTTCGGATCTCAACCGATTCTATGGTTTGCTGCTCGCCGGCGAGATCGTCAACGCCTCATCACTGGCGCAGATGCAGCAGACAGTACCGGTGATTTCGTTTGAAGGAAAGAAAATCGAGTATGGCCTCGGCCTGCACAAAATGGAGATCCCCGGCCACGGCACATTTTGGGGTCACGACGGCACGGTCTGGGGCGCCGGAGCGGTGACGATGACCCGCGCGGACGGCCAACGGCAAATGTCGATCGCGGTGAACCTGATGAGGTGGAACCGACTGGATAACTCCGGGAAGCCGCAGCGACATCCGATCGATGACGCCATAGAGGGTTTTCAGAAGCTCGCGCTGATCGACTAGCTTCACGCGTGCAGGTAGGCGAGTATCGCTCGAACAGCCTCCTCTCTTGCCGCCGCCAACGAAAGCCGCGCCGGGCGCCGGAGCACGGCACCATGGGTGAGGGAGTCAACCATGTGCGTGACGACAAACACTACCTTGTCCAGGTCACGTCGGGGTTTGAGCTCCTGGGCCTTCGATGAAATTGCTAGCCGGAACGCATTGTGAAGACGCACCGTGAATTCGCGTGTTCCCTCGGCCCGCTGCGGAACCTCGGTCATGAGCAACTCGTAAAGCTCAGGGTCAGGCGTGTGAGCCTCGATCATCGCCTCCACCATGGCTCGAATCAGATCGTCGAGCGATGACTCGGCGTACTCGAGAAGTTTGCTTTCGACGACCCGATCGATCTGCTGGATGTGGCGTTCATGGAGCGCGGCGAAAATGGCCCGCTTGTCTGGGAAGTATTGGTACACAGACCCGATGCTGACGCCGGCAACCTCGGCTACACGGTTGGTGGTGACGGCTTTCACGCCTTCACGCTTCAGGATTCTGACAACCGCGTCGAGTATCGATTCAACAGTAAAACGAGCGCGGCTTTGTTTCGGTCGGCGGCGGTCAATCTTCGCCTTCGCCAGCGGGGCCATGAAACAAGCATATCCCAAAATATGAGCACATATACAGGTTTGCTTCCACAGTCATGGCGGTACGAGACTTACAGATTCTCCAAAGCGAGTTTACATGACCACGGTGATGAGTGAAACTCAGGTCATGAATATGAGCAAACAAATAATCACGATTACCGGTGCTACCGGTGCGATTGGATCACTCGTCGTCAGGCAACTGACAAAACTTGGTTACCGGCCACGCGTGTTTGTGCGCGACGCGGATAAGGCACGTGCGCTCTTCGGAAACTGCGTTGATGTATTCGTGGGAGATCTTGAGAATGCTGCGACGTTGAAGAATGTTCTGAGAGGCGCCGATTCTCTTCTGCTTGTGACTGCGGGACCTAATCTAGCCGAACAAGACCGAGCGGCGGCAGATGTCGCGGAGTCGGAAGGCGTGAGGCATCTTGTCAAGTTGTCTTCCTACGACGCGGGGCAAAATGTGGGCACCGGGGTGTGGCACGCACAAGGCGAAAAAGCGATTCGCGCCAGCGGGATACCCTTCACATTCGTACAACCTTCCGGATTCATGTCGAACGTTTTATTCTGGGCGCAGTCGATCAAGGACGGGGGAATCGTGCGATCAGCAACGGGCGAAGGCAAAATCCCTTTTATTCACCCTAACGATATTGCGGATGTGACAGCCGCCGCCTTGACATCGCGCGAGTTCGATGGAATGTCGTTGCCGATCACCGGGCCTGAAGCGTTGAGCTATCGCGAGATGGCGGATCGAATTGGGGCGATTATCGGGAGGAAGTTAAGGTTTCTGTCGGTGTCTGAACAAGAGGTTCGGAACGAGATGGCGCATCGCAACGATGCCGAAGAAATCGTCGAGGCCCACCTTTCGATCTATCGCGCCATTCGTGAAGGCTGCCTCGCGGCCGTGACGAAAACGGTTAAGCAAGTTCTGGGGCGTGAGGCCATTACTTTCGACCAGTGGGTTCGAGAAAATGTTGCAGCCTTTGTCGCCTCGCAGCCCGCACCCCTATCTTGATTCGGTGGTAAGCTCACGCCAGAGAGACCGTACCATGTCCAGCCCCGATCCGAACTCCCGCCCCTACCCGCCTCTGCGGCGGGAGGCAATACTTCAGGCCGATTTGCCGTCATCCGATCCGCCCGTGTCGTCAATCAAGGGGGCTCGAATCCGGTTCGCTCCCGGTCAGCCAACGGGTCTGCACAGGCATCCGATCTCCACGGCGGGCGTCGTGACCCAAGGCATTTTTGTTTTTCAATTGGAAGGCCAGGAATCCAGGTTACTAAGTAAGGGAGAAGGTTTCTTCGAGCCGTCCGGGCAGACCGTTTTGAGGTTTGACAACGCGTCTTCAAGCGAAGAAGCGGAAATCGTCTGCTTCTATCTCTGCGGAAGTGATGATGCGCCTTTGATTGAGATGCTCGACGGTTCGACCAAATAACAAACTTAATTGTGCTCTTTGGTCGGGCGCGCGCCTACTGCCGTTCGCCTCACAAAGCCCACGATGATTCCAGAGATTGCCGCCACGCCGTGGATGTCGCGGCGTACGGTCAGTATGACGCACGCGATGAGCGCCAGGATTCTCAACAGATGGAATGCTATCGATGGTTCTCGATGGCGCAAGAGCAACGAGCCGGCCAGCGCACACGTCACGATGGAATTGCCTGCGCCGACCGGCTCCCAGCTAAGGCCGAATAATTCGCCGGTCAGTGCGCCCAGCAAGCCAACCATGAGCCATTCGGGGCGGCTCCAGACCTGCTCACACAAGTTCCCGATTGCGGCAAGCCACACGATGTTCGTCAAGCCGCCGAGAATCCAGCCGTCCTGAAAGAAAACCGCCGTGAAGATGCGCCACCATTCGCCATTCCAAACCTGCCTTTGGTCTCTCTCGAACGCAATGAGCAGGTGTGGGTGACGCAGTTGCGCCAGAAGGCAGCCGGTAAGAAGGAGGCAGGTTGCGATTGTCAGCAACGGACGGCGTCGCTCTGCCTCGCGGATTCGGAAGGACACTGCGATCCAGATCGAGACCAGAAAAACAGAAGTCAACACTCCAGATAGGCTCACGATTCTCCCGCTTCAAGCGAATTATGGCGATGTTGGAAATCGAGCATGATGATGGCCACTTGGCATAACGCCGCCCGGTCGGCCAAAAAAGCAAAAAGACTACCAAGCAGATGCTTGACAAGCGACCCAAAATTTATCAATCATGTGATTGGTAGCATTCATTGGATTAAACGTCATGAACAAAGACATCAACGGTTTTCATCATCTCGGAATCATCAGCCGCAACATGGGTCAGGCTATTGCTCAGTACGAACGGCTAGGATTCCTTTTCACGCCCCTCACAATTCCGCGAATTCCATTGCAGGCGGGCGGCGCTCCAGAGCCAATTGGGGCCGGCAATAGATGCGCCATCTTCAGGGACAACTATCTGGAAGTGCTGGCGATTGTGGACCCCAATCGTTGGTCTTCCATCACTCGTGAACAACGGGGGCCCTTTGATCTGGATGCGCCACTGAGTCGTTATCAGGGCTTGCACGTATTGCACTTGGGCACTCTGGGGCTCGATCATGTGCGTGAGCGATTGCTGAGGGTGGGACTGTCGCCGTCGGAGATCCGCGCATTTCAGCGAATGGTGGATACCCCGGACGGCCCGCAGATGATGCGCGCACGTTGCCTATCTTTTCCGCCCGGCAGTAACCCCGAGGCCTTGCTGCAGATCGCACAACATGAAACTCCGGAACTCGTTCTCCAGTCGCGCTACATGCAGCATCCTAACGCCGCAGTCTCGATCAGTGAGGTGATCGTGTGCGTTGCGGACCCGGATGATGTGGCGCAGAGGTACGCTCAATATACTGATCAGCCGATCCAACGCCGCGGCGAAGCGCGCGTCATTGAATTCGGACAATCTCGAATTCTGATAGCGAGTCCGGATCATCTTCCGAACATTTTGCCAGGGCAAGGAGCTCCAGTTGTTCCATTCCTTGCGGGATTCACGGTGTCTTCGGATCTCGACGCCACCAAGCGCCTGTTTGAGAACCGAGCGATCGGCTATCAGATTCACGAAAAACGTCTTCTGGTGGACGCAGTAGATGCACATGGAACAGCCGTCCTTTTCGAAGACGCCACGAAGGGATGACGGATCGAATGACACAAGCCAAGCGAGCGAAACCGAGCAAGTCGAACGCGAAGAACTCCAAAACCACCCCCAGGACGCGGCTCCGCGCAGACGTGCGCAGCCAAATGATCGTAGAGGCTGCATTCCACGCCATCGCGAAAGAAGGCTTCGAAGGATTGCGGACCAGAGACATCGCAAACCTTGTAGGCATCAACATCGCGACCCTCCACCATCATTTCCCGACGAAGGAAGATCTCATCGCGGCCATTGCAAGTTATCTGTCGAAGCACTTTCGTGAAGAAAAGACGCAGCCGACCCAAGGAGAAACCGCGGTGGATGCTCTGAAGCGCCAGGCGAAAGACGCAGTTTTCTATCACAGGCGCCGGCCGGAGATGCTCGCCGTGTATCGAGAGTTCGTGGGCCGTGCCCCTCGTGATCCCATAATACAGAACCTCGTTCAACAACTCCACACGACTTGGCATGAAGACGTAGAACAAATGCTCCGACAAGGCCAAGCGGAGGGCTCCTTACGCAGCGACCTTGATCCGAAAGCCGCGGCCGGCATCGTGATCAGCACGGTTTGGGGCTTAATTGCCCACGTCTTCGTATCACCGGAAGATTTTGATGATGGCTTCAACCAATTGACGAAATGGATTCTCGCACAACCAGGAGCCTGAGAATTCCCTAGCGATCGAACGAGCTCGCCGGATCAGCCATTTGCCGCACGGAACCAAACAGGAGCTGCCCTTCATCCTCACAGGCGGCAAGCGGAACCGGCAATCAGTGCCAATTCCGCTTCCGTGTATGGAGAAGTCGCAGCGGGAGCCGTACCTGCCGACGACGCTGCGGCAAATACCTCCTTCTATGCCGCCCCGCGTTCTTGTTTCGACTTACGTCCTCGTGAGGTAGGCTGTTTGCGTTCGCCCTTGTCAAGATTCACATCTGCGCCCATGTCGTCGAGCGTGAGTTGTTGGACGAGGGGATCCGATATGGCTGTGAGCAGGAAGTCCGCACTCTCTTCCTCCCCGAGCGTGTGGGATAGCAAACGCGCGCAGTCGCGTAACCCCATTTGCCGAGCCAAACCGCGCGCCGTTCCATAGGAAGCAATCTCGTAGTGCTCTATCTTCTGAGCCGCCGAAATTAGCGCCAGGTCTGCCGCAAGCGGTTCCTTGCCGCTGCCCTCCTGAATGCTTTTCTCGCCTTCCTCAATTAACCCTTGCATCGCTTTGCACGATTCGCTCTCCGGTTCCTCACCTAGGGACTGGAAAGCGGTGCGGAGCCGTTCGACGTGACCCTGGGTCTGAACGAGGTGCTTTTCGAAAGCCTCTTTGAGCTTTGGATGATTTGCGGCCTGTGCCATTTTCGGGAGTGCCTCCGTCAGTTGCGTTTCCGCATCCAGGAGGTCGGACATTTCTTTAGTTAAGAGTTCCTTCAGTTGCGACATGTGATCTCCTTGCCTTAGTGCTTTCCAGTTTTGCCGTTTTCATCCTGCTGGCGCGTGCCCGCTACTGCAGATTCCAGTTCCTGGAACGCCGGGGCATTGACGAACTGCCAGTCGCCACCTTCATTCCATGGCCCACGTACATCGGCCTCGCCACGGTCACCCGTGCCCGTCGAATCATTAAAATACTGGTCTACGAGCTCAGGTGTAGGTGGAATGCGTCCGATGGAAAAGGCCGGCTTGCCCATGCTTTCAAGCGCCAAGGTAAAGGCCTTCATATGGGTAATCTCGCGCGTCATGAGGAACTGCAAGGCCTCGATAGTCCCCTGGTCGTCAGTGAAGTGGATCAGCCGCTCGTAGACAATCTTTGCGCGTGCCTCCGCCGCTATGTTACTGCGGAGGTCGACATCCAACTCGCCAGTTATCTTGAGGTAATCGGCTGTCCAGGCACTGCCCATGGAATTAAAGAGGTTCACACCGCCGCCCCCGGCGATCGCAATTAGGGGATCTTCGTGGGCCGCCCGTCGGCTGTCCTTCAGCGGTTTCAAATGCATCCGCGCCAACGTCCCGACGACTTCTAAATGGCTCAACTCCTCGGTTCCGATATCCATCAACAGATCTTTGCGGTCCGGATCCTCGCAGTTCAGCCCCTGAATGGAATATTGCATTGCCGCCGCCAGTTCGCCGTTAGCGCCGCCAAACTGCTCCAGAAGCATGTTGCCGAAGCGCGGATCAGGCGTTCCAATGCGAACGGTGTACATCAGCTGCTTGATATGGTGATACATGCCGGTCTCAATGCAAACGCAGGGCCATGGATAAATGGATCACGAATGCTTCTTGTCTAGCGTGCCGCATTAGACGGCACCGTTCCGGCTTACCCTATTTCCGCTCGTTTGCTCCTTGGCTCCTGACGTATTCATTCGCGCCTCACCTTCGTGTTTGAGTGGACGCAAGCTAGGGGGATTCGGGCTTCTATCGGATGGCTACCTCATACGCATGAGTTTGTCGTCAGGAGCCTCTGCTTTACTTGATGCGCCGGCGGGCGCCTTGCTTCTCTGTGACTGACGCGCGCGCCGTGGCTGCCGGCGTGTCAGCCCGCCCTCTGGCTTTCGCGACCATCGAATGTTCGGAGTCAGCCGGAACACCTTCCTCTTTCAATTCTTCTTTCCGGTCGAGCAACTCCTGGCCAAGGGCTTCAAAATCGATGTTCAGTCCCTTGGCCTTCGGGATGACTTCGTCCTCTTCTTCCTTGATGTGGTGCCTGACACTCTCTGAGAGGACCTTGAATTTGGCATCACGATGGTCGTTCTCCCGGCCGGTCGATTCCAGTTCTGCGATGAGGACGCGGGCGACGTGATGCTCTTCATCCGCTTCGTTCATGAGATCCTTGCCGACATGCTGGCGGATGGCAGGATAGAAAATCTCCTCTTCAATAACAGCGTGGATTTTCAGCTCCATGAGCGCTTCGGCGATGATTTTGTCCCGCTTGGCCCCAGTCTCGGCCTTCTCGAACCGATCGAAAAGAGCTTTTACCGTGTCATGGTCTTTCAAGATGATTGAAATTGCGTGGGTGTCTGGCAAAGTAAGCCGTTCAAGCATTTGCAATTCTCCTCCGAAGTGGGCGGCCTCGGCACAAGAAAACAGCGCCGCTCCCGAATGTTGGAATCACGTTGAGGCGTGGCTACTGCTTGCCCTTTTGACGATCGGCGGTACTCTCGTGGCCAGCATATTCATCGAGTTCACTGGTCAGCACATGAGCTGCTTCAGGTGACCGAACGTCGCCTCGAAGAATCGCATTATGATGCTCTGCGTGTCCATACAACTTTTCATTTTCACCCGGATCGCTCTTGACTACGGTGCCGTTCAGCGAGATGCCCGCGAAGATGCCACGACTCCGGGACCAAGACAGGACTTCAGCATGTAGGAGGATGTCGGTGTCGGCCTTCGCGTCCCGACCCACGGGTCCTGCAGCGGCAGTCGCGTCGGCACCGATTGTGAACTTGTCAGAGAGCATATGTCGTAGACCTCCCTGATTCATGATCAACAGGACAACGTCCGTAGAATCCGCCCCAAGTTGCAAGCCAAAGCTCCCGCCGACCAAGCTGACAGCCGCAGGTCCGCTCCAGCCGGTGCTTGTGCGGCAAGATGCGAAACCCTTGCCGTACTCACCACCCACTACAAATGCTGCTTTTTTCATCCCCGGCACGATAACGATACATTCTGCGTGATGTAGCAAATCACGCGGTATGGCCTTATCGGGCGTCGCCATGATCTCACGGAATGTTTCGGTTGAATGCCGCAATCTCTTGTCAGGCGTTTCTTCCTGTGCAAAAATCAGCGCGCAAAAAGCCAAGCAAAGAGCCAAAAGTTTCATCGAAAAGTCTCCAGTTCCGGTAGGTTGCGTTTCCGCGTGAATTGGGCATGCACTCCTATTGCCACACGGGTAGCTGACTCGTGAATCGACCATCAAACAGAAGTGATGTCATTCCGTGCCAGTTAGCACGTCGGCGGAAAACGTGCTGCGTTAACAGGATTGTGGTTCTGCGGGGGGCCGAAACTCGATGATCCGTTTCTTTGTTCCCATACTGATGGCGTCTACACTGTTCGGCCAATCGGCGATCCACGCGTACGTATCGCCGGAAGTTTGTTCATCCTCCGCAGGCGGCGAAAACCAGCTTTCGGACCCACCGGAACAGCAGCAAGCCCCCACTCAACAAGTACAACCGTCTTCAGCTCCCGCGGCCCTACGAGATGTTTCATTCAGCATCAAGAGCTTCGCCAGAAACTTCTTCAGCGATCAAAAGAAAATCTGGACCTTCCCTGCGAAGCTCGCAACGGGCCATGAGCTGGTGCCGGTACTGGCGATCACCGGCGTGACTGCCGCTATCGTTGTAGGAGTCGATCCGACCGAGGGAAAGTATTTTCGAACCCATGCTTCAACGTTCTCGGGGTTCAACAACACGTTTTCCGAGCACCGGACCACAGCATCGACTCTGTTAATTCCAGCGGGGCTAGCTGGTGTTGGTCTGATCACCAAGCACAGCTATTTGGCCCACACCGGATTGCTCGCCTTGGAAGCATGGGTCGACGTAGATATCACGGCCGAGGTCATGCGTAATATTGCGGATCGACGGCGGCCGCTGGATGTTCCGCTAAATGGAAATTACTCAAACACCTGGTTCAAGACGGCCAGTAGTCCCCTTCATGCCGACGGGAGTTTTCCATCCGGACACACCGGATGGGGATTTGCCGTGGCAACCACGATAGCCCGTCGTTACCCTCATCGCGCCTGGGTTCAGTATCTGGCTTACGGCCTGGCCACCGTCGATCTAGCCTCCAGGCTGACATCCAGCAACCACTTCGCCTCTGATGCGGTATTCGGTGGAATTCTCGGGTACGCCATTGGGCGATTCGTAGTCGTCCGTCAGTAGCGAAAGAACTGACGGCACGCTGCTCAGAACGTGACCTTCATACCTCCAAACGCGCCGAATGGGGCTCCCGGCGAATAGAACGTTGAGTTTCGAACCGCGTCGTTGTTCGGCGAGAACGGACGGGGAATGAAGTTTCCGTTATTGTCGAACGGTGTTGTATTGAGCTGAGCGGCTGTGTAGTAGTGATGGTCCAAAAGGTTATCGATCTGAAGGAAGAATTGGAGGTGGCGCTGCACTTGGTAGCGAGCGCCTAGATTCGTTACACCATACCCGGGAGAGAAACCCGGCCCCAGGTAGTAAACGCCATCCGGTCGATCCAGATTGTTCTCATTGCCGCGTGCGAAGGAACGGCCAACAGCGTCAAAATCGATATCGATCGAAAACTTTTGCGTCGGGTGAAATTCGGAATATGCCTTCAGCAAGTTCCTGGGCGTTTGCGGGATTTGATCTCCAGGTGAAACGGCGATGTTGCCGTCCAACCCGAGGCCGGCGTCATTGGTGCTGTTGCTGCCGGCTTGCAGCATTTGCGCGCTCTGAAAGCTGGCATCCAAAAACGTGTAGTTGCCGCCCAGGGTGAACCACCGAAACGTCTTGCTCAAACTGAGTTCCAGCCCTTGGCGTCGAGTCTTACCGTAATTGACGAAGTATCCGAACCCGGTTTGCTGGGAGGCGACGAACAGGATGTCATTGGTGTTCTGCGCACGAAACCACCCGGCGCTCCAGCTCAAGCGGGACTCGCCCGCGCTGCGGATGCCGGCTTCAAATGTTCTGGCCACCACTTGTTTCAGCGGAGGATCGGCAACCAGGGCATTGGGAAGATTGCAGGGCTGGGTGGGATCAGCACAGCCCAATTCGATCGCAGTTGGCGCACGATTCGCCTCGCTGTAGCTGAAGTAGACGCTTGCGAACGAGACAGGCCGATAGACGAGGCCCGCGGCTGGATTGAAACGGTCAAACGCATAGTTGCCATTGAGGGAGCCCCGTGCTGCATTCGTTCCGGAAATGCGGTCGATGTTTTGAATGCCGGCATGATTGTACCGACCCGAGAGCGTGATGGTGAGCGACTTCCACGGATGGATCGTGTCGGTGGCATAAAGGCCAACATCATTGGTGATGCCGTGCAGGTTTACGCGAGTATCGACTGGCACGCCATCGCTGTTGGTGCTCCCGTCCTCGAAGCTATTGATTGGCGTGATGGAAACTCCGTCCGGGTTGAGGTAGCCGAACTGTCCCGCCTGCTGGAAGTTCAGACTGCTGCGATCCCACGTGACACCCGCGCTCAGGTTGTGATGATCGCTCAGCCAGTTGACCTGAGCGGATGCGCCCCAGCTGTGTTGCTTGTCGTAGGTGCGCGTAAAGACCCCGGTGCACTTCTCCGAAGGTTCGCTGAACTCGAGCGCCTGCGCGATACACCGCCAATAGGGATACGGCTCGGTGGTCGGATTGCCGGTCGTGGGGAAACCGCTGTACCCCGCGGCATTCAAGGCAGCGATATCCGCGGCGCTCAAGTTGTACAGGGACTCAGTGAAGGAGTCGTCGTTCAGATCGCCATTTGTGGTGTCTGCCCGGACGTAACGGAAGTACGCTGCCCCCGAAAAGTTCAGGTGATTGCTCACCGCGTGTGTCACATTTAACGTCAATGCCGGCGAGCGATCCCAGGTGATGTCCGGAATGGTGTTTACGGCGCGATAATTTTTGGCGAGGAAACGGGTGTCAGTAGAGCCGTTGCCGGTCAGATTGTTGTCGGCATAGGAGAAGCCGAGAGATATTGCGGTCTTCGATATCGAGTATCCAAGCTTCCCAAACACTTGCCTGACCTGCGATGGCGAATAGAGCCGCCAACCGTCCTCGCGAAACCAGTTTCCGGCTGCATACCAGTTGAGGCCTTTCGAATTCGAACCGCCCGTTTCGATTGAGCCATCGCGCCGGCCAAAGGATCCGCCATCAATGGTAAGGGATGTTCCTGGCGCGCTCAGTCCAGCCTTCGTCCGAACCGTAACCGCCGCGCCCAGCGTATTCAGTCCAAATACGGGATCCGACCCGGGAATCAGCGCCATATCAGCGATGGCGATTTTGGGGATGAGGTCCCAGGCTACGATATCGCCAAACGGCTGGTTCTGGCGAACGCCATCGACGTACACGGAGAGACCTTCCGGTGTACCCAACAGCGGGGATGCCGTGTAGCCGCGATAATTAAGGTCGGGTTGGAACGGGTTTTCCTGGTTGTTGTTGACGTAGACACCGCTCAGTTTCCGGTTCATGAAGTCTGACAGATCGAGAGAGCCAAACGCATTCAGGTCGCCGGCAGTCGCTGTCTGGATATTCATCGGCATATCTTCAGGAGAAACCGACGTGCCGGGCAGAGGCGCCACGGAGACCACATTTACCGACGAGCTGATCGCGTCCAGTGCTAGAACGACCGTCAGTTCGACAGGTGTTGCCGACCGAACTTCGATGTGAACGGTTTTCGTCGCAAAACCCGGTTTCGCTACCTGTACTTCGTAGTCCCCGTAAGGCAGGGCCGAAAAGGTGAACGAGCCCTGCCGATCGGTCTCAAATGCTTTGCTGGTATTTGCAGCCACGCTATGGATCGTGCCGCCCGCTGGGGCGGAGGCGCCTGATGTATCTTTGACCTGCAGCCGTATTTGGCCCGCAGACTGCGCGCTTGCGAGGCTGGTCCCAAAAGCTATCGCGATGAATACTGCTGCGGTGACCTGCCTGCCGGCAAGACGGAAAAGAAGCTCCATACATGATTGTTCTAATTCCCGCTGGAATGTTCAGTGTTTTTTCGATTCAATCCCAATCTTGCCAGCAATTATGCAAAGACAGTCGCAAAATCCGTGAACAAATTGGAATGCCGTGGAACGTATAGAGTAGAAGCACGAATGTCGATTCGAAGCGCAGCGGCACCTTTTCTCGGCGGGCTGGCGCAGTTGGTTTCTGTGCGCCGGAGCACGGCGCGGCCAAGCTTGGAAGATCAAGTCACGAGGCTGTTTGACCAGTTTCTCGGTCCGCTGTTCCGTTACCTTTCGGTCTTCCGGCTCAATCCTGCCGACGCCGAGGACATCATCCAAGATGTCTTCCTCGCCTTGTTCCGACGCCTAAAAAGCGGCGGGCCCGTGGAAAACCCGGCGGGCTGGATCTTTGGCGCGGCTCACAATCTCGGATTACGCCAAGCGACGCAGGTGCGAAAGAAAATCGAGTTGGAGCAGCCGGCGGATATCATTGACCTCGTTGACGGTTGCTCCAATCCTGAAGATCTCTACGCAGGTATTGAGCTGAGCCGACGGCTTCGGTCGGTCGTCGATTCCTTGCCCGATACGGACCGTCAGTGCATCTTCTTGCGGTCCGAAGGGCTCCGATATCGTGAGATCGCCATGATCTTGGATATTTCTTTGGGGGCCGTTGCTCTGTCCTTGTCGAGATCGCTCGCGCGAATCGCGCGATGCGCAGGACGGTGTACGCGATGATCCTAGAAGACGATCACTTATCTGACACGATGCTGCTGTTAAACGTCGACGGAGAACTGTCCCTCCCCGACGAGAAGCGCGTCCGGGCGCATCTGGGTACTTGCTGGCGATGCCGGGCTCGAGGTGCCGAACTCGAACGCGCAATTGCAGAATTCCTGCAGGCGCAGCACGAGCGGTTCGAAGAGAGTTCAACATCCGCCGATGGGCCCCGGGCGTTATTGAGGGCTCGTATGGCAGCGTCCGCTCGATCCGTGCGGCGGTCTTGGCTCCTTCGTGGTCTGCCCGATTTCGCCTGGATCGCAGTTTGTGCCATTTTGATTCTCAGTCTCGCGCTCGTTCGTATCATGCCTCTGAAGAAGCGCCAGCACAGTCAGTCGGCTGTAGTTTCCGCCCCCAACTTGCGGCTGACACCTGGCGCGACAATTCTGGCCGACAAGGCTGCGGTGTGCGCCGCGCCGGATATCAAAAACAAATTGGTGCCGCCGGCGGTTCGCGAGCGAGTGTTCGCCACGTACGGCATTTCGGGCAATGACGCTGCTGCGTACGAAGTTGACTATTTGATCACCCCGGCGCTTGGCGGAGCCGACGACATTCATAACCTCTGGCCGCACTCCTACGATGCCGCGTGGAATGCTCATGTGAAGGACCAGTTGGAGGACCGCCTGCGGGATCTTGTCTGTGGAGGGAACCTCGACTTGCAGACAGCGCAACGGGACATCGCCACGGACTGGGTTTCAACGTACAAAAAGGTGTTTCACACTGACGCGCCGCTCGGTGGCAATTGACGTTGGAAGAGCCCGTCGCCCGTACAAGCAAGTGTGTCCTGGTTAGAGCGTTTGATTCTGCTTATTCAGAACCAAGACGGCAGCCTCCTCTACCTCACTGCTCTCAAGAAGATCCAGCGACTGAGCGATCGTCCATTCGTGCCCAAACGGGTCCTTCAGCCTCCCGTAAAGCTCGCCCCAAAATTGCTTCGCCAGCGGAATAATTGGAAGCGCTCCGGCATCGAGCGCCTGATTCCACACGGACTCCGCGTCCGGAACCTGAAGATGCAGTGTCACAGATGTCCCCTTCAGCCTGTCGGGGCTATGGAACTGACTTTCCGGTGATGCGAGTTCCGGGATTTCATCCATGAACACAAATATGGTTCCGAACACCACCATCCTGGCGTGGATTAGACGCTTTCCGTCGGGGGCCGCAATTCGCGCGATTTCAGTTGCCCCAAATGCTTGATCGTAAAATGCGATGGCGGCGTGGGCATCCGAAACAGCCAAGATCGGCGTTGGTCCAGGCGGCGGTCCCTCCGGACTGTAAACGTGATGTGCCATGCCTGCGCTAGTGCATGAGTAGGGCCACCCTCCAATGTCATTCCTCAAGGACATCTCGTAATCGTTGCGATGCGAACTGCCATGCCCGAGCGATGAGCGCGTTTTCCCCATTTTGGAAACGATCTGGGCCGCTCGGAAATGGAACCCGGTCAGTCATTTAGCGCTTGAAATTGCCGGGAAATGGCTCGCCAACAGTTGGAACTTTCCCGGTTTCCTACTGTGGCATCTGTTGGTCGGTGGCAGGCAAACTGGGTGTCGGCAGGTTTGCAGCGGTACTGCTGGTTTTGGTCGGCTGCACAGCAATTGAGATAGAACCCTCCCCGTCTACAACGCCATCATGAATCATTCCTGACAAAGTCTGTCGCGGCGATTACTATTGGTCCCGTATTTAGCGACCCATCCAGGCGGACTTGGCGCGGTTAAAATGGGAAATCCTCAGGAGGGGCCCGTGCGAAACGCCTTTGTCTTTTGGTTGCTGGTTAGCTGCGCTGCCGCGCAACCTGCCGGCAGCGGCGATGCAGTAGCTTTGCTCGATAAACTTGAGTGGCGCGGCATTGGTCCGGCGGCCATGGGCGGCCGCGTCTCCGGTATCGAAGGTGTACCTGGCAATCCGCACCTGCTCTATGCCGCAATGGGCTCGGGCGGTCTGTTCAAGACCACCAATGGGGGCGTGACTTGGCAAGCAATCTTCGAGCGCCCTGACACAATCTCAATCGGCGATATTGCTATCGACCCAAAACGGCCTGACACCGTTTGGGTCGGGACCGGCGAAGCGAACGTGCGCAACAGCGTATCGATTGGCGGCGGCATGTATTATTCGGGCGACGGGGGTAAGACCTGGGAGCGTCGGGGGCTCGACCGGACGATGACAATCGCGCGTGTGGAACTGGATCCACGAGATTCGCAGCGCGTCTTCGTAGCGGCCGTTGGCCATCCGTTTGCTCCTAATCCCCAGCGCGGCGTCTTCTTTTCGCCGGACGCCGGCCGCACGTGGCAGAAGGTGCTTTATAGCGATCCGCAGACCGGGGCATCTGATCTCGACATTGACCCCTCAAACCCCGATATTCT